>Ga0308165_1002972_pt1 | contig 19036 bp, 18 predicted proteins | sample PhyWR2_FD_201032 | JGI IMG/M metagenome (GOLD analysis project Ga0308165, IMG submission 201032) | Phyllosphere microbial communities from UC Gill Tract Community Farm, Albany, California, United States - DLSLW.R2 | ecosystem: Host-associated > Plants > Phyllosphere > Unclassified | place: USA...
CATTCGTCCGATGAAGGATGGCGTGATCGCCGACTTCAGCGTCTGCGAAAAGATGCTGCAATATTTCATCAACAAGGTTCACGAGAACAGTTTCCTGCAGCCAAGCCCTCGCGTGCTGATCTGCGTTCCGTGCAAATCCACCCAGGTTGAGCGCCGTGCCATCCGTGAGTCGGCCCTCGGTGCCGGTGCACGTGAAGTGTTCCTGATCGAAGAGCCAATGGCGGCTGCGATCGGTGCCGGCCTGCCGGTTGAGGAAGCACGCGGTTCGATGGTCGTCGATATCGGTGGTGGTACCACCGAGATCGCGCTGATCTCCCTGAACGGTGTGGTTTACGCCGAATCCGTACGGGTAGGTGGCGACCGCTTCGACGAAGCGATCATCACCTACGTGCGTCGCAACTATGGCAGCCTGATCGGTGAGTCCACCGCCGAACGCATCAAGCAGGAAATCGGTACGGCCTACCCAGGCGGCGAAACGCGTGAAGTCGACGTTCGTGGCCGTAACCTGGCTGAAGGCGTTCCGCGCGCGTTCACCCTGAACTCCAATGAAGTGCTGGAAGCTCTGCAAGAGTCCCTGGCCACCATCGTTCAGGCCGTGAAGAGCGCCCTGGAGCAATCGCCTCCGGAGCTGGCTTCCGACATCGCCGAGCGTGGCCTGGTGCTGACTGGCGGTGGCGCCCTGTTGCGTGACCTCGACAAGTTGCTGGCCCAGGAAACCGGTCTGCCGGTCATCGTTGCCGAAGACCCGCTGACCTGCGTGGCTCGCGGCGGTGGTCGTGCACTGGAAATGATGGACAAACACACCATGGACCTGCTGTCGAGCGAGTGATTTCGCTTGATGCATCCTTGCTGTAGCGCCCGCAGGCGGCACTTTGCAGTGCCGCCTGTTGGCGTTTATCTTCTGTCAGTCTTATCCCGGCCGGTCTTGGCGTATGAATAAACGGAATATTTGCCTGGGAGGAGCGGCTTATTAAACCGCTTTTCACCAAAGGGCCTTCACTAGGCGTGCGCTTGTTGGTGCTGGCCGTGCTATCGGTCGCGCTGATGGTGGTCGATGCCCGCTTCGCGCTGCTCAAGCCCGTCCGTAGCCAGATGTCGTTGGTGCTGATGCAGTCCTACTGGATCACCGACCTGCCGCAGCGGCTGTGGCAAGGTGTGGCCAGCCAGTTTGGCAGCCGTACCGAACTCGTCGCCGAAAACGAAAAACTCAAGACTGAAAACCTGCTGTTGCAGGGCCGCATGCAAAAGCTTGCCGCCCTCACCGAGCAGAACGTGCGTCTGCGCGAGTTGCTCAATTCTTCCGCGCTGGTCAACGAGAAGGTCGAAGTGGCCGAGTTGATCGGTATGGACCCCAACCCCTTCACCCATCGCATCATCATCAACAAAGGTGAGCGCGATGGCGTGGTGCTCGGTCAGCCGGTACTCGATGCCCGTGGCCTGATGGGCCAGGTAGTCGAGTTGATGCCGTACACATCCCGCGTATTACTGCTGACCGACACCACCCACAGCATACCGGTACAGGTGAACCGTAACGGCCTGCGGGCGATCGCCAGCGGCACCGGCAACCCGGAGCGCCTTGAACTGCGTCACGTGGCCGACACCGCCGACATCAAGGAAGGCGACCTGCTGGTCAGCTCTGGTCTTGGCCAGCGTTTCCCGGCGGGTTATCCCGTTGCAACGGTCAAGGAAGTGATCCACGACTCCGGTCAGCCGTTTGCCATTGTCCGCGCCGTACCGACGGCCGCCCTGAACCGCAGCCGCTACCTGCTGCTGGTGTTCAGCGATAACCGCACCGCCGAAGAGCGTGCCAATGACGCCGCTCAGGCCCAGGAACACCTTGACGCACTGGGCGGTGGGCCGATCATTCCGCCTGCCGTGGCGAAGCCTGTCGGCGTGATTGCCCCGGCAGCGACGACGCCAGCTGCAACCCCTGCGCCTGCTCCGGCCGCGCCGGCGACTGCGACTCCGGCCAAGCCTGCTGCCACACATCCCGCCGCCAAGCCGCCGGCTGCGGCGAAACCTGCCGCCAAACCGCCTGTCTCCGCGCCAGCCGCTACAGGGGGGAGAGAATAATGCCCGGTGCTACCGCCTCCCGAAACGGCTGGATGGTCTGGCTGACATTCGCCATCGGCCTGTTGCTCAGTGTTTCGCCTTTGCCACAGTTCATGGAAATCCTGCGCCCGTTGTGGCTCGCGTTGCTCCTGGCATTCTGGGCGCTGGCGATGCCGCAGAAAGTCGGCATGGTTACCGCGTTTTGCCTGGGCCTGGCTGAAGACGTGCTCTACGGCACGTTGCTGGGTCAGAACGCACTCATCCTGACACTCATCACGTTCCTGGTGCTCTCGTTGCAACAACGGCTGCGGATGTTCCCGATGTGGCAGCAGAGCCTGGTGATCCTGGTGATCTTCGGCCTGGCGCAGCTGGTGCAGCTATGGCTGAGCGCCCTGACCGGCAATCGTCAGCCCACGTTGGCGCTGGTCTTGCCAGCCCTGGTCAGTGCCTTGCTCTGGCCGTGGATCAGCTTCGGTTTGCGCGGGTTGCGTCGACGCTACAAAATCAACTGATTCGGTCAGGCATTAGCCCGCACCTCGACAGGGAGATGTCTGGATGAAAGCGCTTTACCTTGCCTCAGGTTCGCCACGTCGGCGCGAGCTGCTTACGCAGATCGGCGTGCCGTTCACCGCCATCAGCGCGGACATTGATGAAACCCCCTTGAATCACGAATCGCCGTCGGCCTATGTCGAGCGCCTTGCGCGCGGCAAGGCCGAAGCGGGCCGCCGTTTTGTGGTGTCCGACGCCCCGTTTTGCGTGCTCGGTGCCGATACCGCTGTGGTGCTGAACGGGAAAATTCTCGGTAAACCGGTGGACGAAGCCGATGCGTGCGCCATGCTTATGATGTTGGCCGGTCAAGAACATGAAGTATTGACCGCCATTGCGGTGCTGGACGGCGAACGTAGTGCGTCGCGGGTGGTGCGCAGTCTGGTGCGTTTTCGCCCCATCGACCGTGCTGAAGCGGCGGCCTATTGGGCCAGCGGCGAACCCCGGGACAAGGCGGGAGGCTATGGTATTCAAGGACTGGGCGCGGTGTTTGTCGCAGGGCTCGATGGCAGCTATTCGGCGGTCGTCGGACTGCCACTGTGTGAAACCGCACAGTTGCTGGGCCGTTTCGACATACCCTGTTGGCAAACCCTTGGCGCGCCCTGAGCGTCGTAATGACAAGATGCGACCATAATCGTGAACATGCCTGGACGAGACCCTGCCATGAGTGAAGAGATCCTGATCAACATCACGCCGATGGAATCGCGCGTGGCGGTGGTTGAAAACGGTGTTCTGCAAGAGGTCCATGTCGAGCGCACGCAAAAGCGCGGCATCGTCGGCAATATCTACAAAGGCAAGGTCGTGCGCGTATTACCGGGCATGCAAGCGGCCTTCGTCGATATCGGCCTGGACCGTGCGGCGTTCATTCACGCGTCAGAGATTTCCTTGCGTGAGGGGCCTGCGGTCGAAAGCATCAGCGCGCTGGTGCATGAAGGCCAGAGCCTGGTGGTGCAAGTGACCAAGGACCCTATCGGCTCCAAGGGCGCACGCCTGACCACCCAGTTGTCGATCCCTTCGCGGTACCTGGTGTACATGCCGCGCACTGCACATGTCGGCATTTCCCTGAAGATCGAAGACGAAGCCGAGCGCGAGCGTCTCAAGCAGGTGGTTTCAGATTGCGTGGCCAGGGAAGGGATCACGGAAACCGGTGGGTTCATCCTGCGCACCGCCGCCGAAGGGGCGGGCGCCGATGAAATCCTTATGGACATCCGCTACCTGCGCAGGCTCTGGGACCAGATCAGCGATCAGATCAAGACCATCAGCGCGCCGAGCGTGATCTACGAAGACCTTGGCCTGGCGTTGCGCACACTCCGCGATCTGGTCAGCCCCAAGATCGAAAAAATCCGGATTGACTCCCGGGAAACCTTCCAGAAAACCACACAATTTGTCGGCGAGCTCATGCCGGAAATTGCTGATCGCCTGGAGCATTACCCGGGCGAGCGACCCATTTTCGACTTGTACGGCGTCGAAGATGAAATCCAGAAAGCCCTGGAGCGCAAGGTTCCGCTGAAGTCCGGCGGCTACCTGGTGGTGGACCCGGCGGAAGCCATGACCACCATCGACGTCAACACCGGGGCGTTCGTGGGTCATCGCAACCTTGAAGAAACCATTTTCAAGACCAACCTCGAAGCCGCGACCGCCATCGCGCGTCAACTGCGCCTGCGCAACCTGGGCGGGATCATCATCATCGACTTCATCGACATGGAAGACGAAGAACACCAGCGCCAGGTCCTGCGCACACTCGAGAAGCAACTGGAGCGCGATCACGCCAAGACCAACATCATCGGCATCACCGAACTCGGCCTGGTGCAGATGACGCGCAAGCGCACCCGTGAAAGCCTGGAGCAAGTCCTTTGCGAGCCGTGCAACAGCTGCCAGGGGCGCGGCAAGCTGAAAACCCCGGAAACTGTTTGCTACGAAATCTTCCGCGAAATCCTGCGCGAAGCTCGCGCTTATCAGGCGGAGGGCTATCGTGTATTGGCGAACCAGAAAGTCGTTGACCGCCTGCTCGATGAAGAATCGGGCAACGTCGCCGAGCTGGAAGGTTTTATCGGGCGCACCATCCGATTTCAGGTAGAAACCATGTATTCCCAGGAACAATACGACGTGGTGCTGCTCTGAATCCCTGTGTTTCATCCTCACTAGTACGGCTGGCCTCAGCTTGTCGCAGTTTTCTTGCCATGGGAGCCAACTGACATGGACCGTCTGACACGCCTCATGGCCGTGCTGACCCGCTGGGGACTGGGCCTGTGCGCGTTGGTTTTGGTGTTGATGGCGCTGTATGTCAGCCTGGGGCGTGAACTGACGCCGCTGGTAGCCGAATACCAGGCCGAAGTCGAAGCCAAGGGCAGCGCAGCCCTGGGTATGCCACTGAACATCGGATCGCTGGAAGGCAGTTGGGCGGGTTTCGCGCCGATTCTGTTCGCCCGCGACGTCATGGTCGGTGAGGGCGCCAACGCCTTGCACCTGGATCAGGTGCGCGTGGTGCCGGATATCTGGGCCAGCCTGCTGGCGCGTGAAGTGCGCATCGCCCACCTCGAGCTCAACGGCCTGAAAATCAACCTCAAGGAAGGCGAAGACGGTCATTGGGCGCTGGAAGGTTTGCCGGTGCAGGGGGACCAGCCACTGGACCCCGAGCAGTTGCTCAATCGTATGCAAATCGTGCAGCAGTTGTCGGTGCTCGACAGCCAGGTGACTTTGCAGCCGCTGGACCAGCCGCCGCTGACCTTTACCTACGTGGGGCTGAACCTGAAAACCGGTGCGTACCGCCAGCGCCTCGATGCGCGGCTGAACCTGCCTGATGGCCAGCCGGTAGCGATGAGCCTGCGCACCCGTATCCGCGCCAGCCAGTGGCAGGATGGCGAAGTGGACGCTTATTTGAGCCTGCCGCAAAGCGATTGGTCGAAATGGCTGCCCAAACGCGCGACCCGGCAATGGGATTTTTCCCGGATCAAGGCCGGCGGGGAACTCTGGTTCAACTGGAACAAGGGTGCTTTGCAAAGTGGTGCGGTGCGCTTGAATGCGCCGTTGCTCAAGGGTGCCTACGCCGACCGTAAGCCTGTCCAGATCAACAATCTGGCGCTCAACGGTTACTTCCAGAGCAGCTCCGAAGGCTTGCTGATGACCGTGGATTCCCTGGCCATGAACGTTGGCGAAACCCGCTGGGAATCGCGCCTGCAATTGCGCCAGAGTGTGGCGACCGACAAGGCCGAAGAACTTTGGCATCTGCAAGCCGACCGCCTCGACCTGACCCCGCTGACACCCTTGCTCAATGCCCTGGCGCCCCTCCCCCAGGGCGTTGCCACGGCGGTTGAGCGGCTCAAGGTGACCGGTGGGCTGCGCAACGTGCTGCTCGATTTCCGCCCCAATGCCACCGACGACACCAAGGTCAGCTTTGCCGCCAACCTCGACCAGGTCGGTTTTGACGCCTACCACGGCGCGCCGGCAGCGCGAAACGTCAGCGGCAGTATCAGCGGCGATCTGGGTCACGGCGAACTGCGCATGGACAGCAAGGATTTTGTCCTGCATCTGGACCCGATCTTCGCCAAGCCATGGCAATACATCCAGGCCAATGCGCGGCTGACCTGGAAGCTCGACAAGGAAGGCTTCACCCTGATTGCGCCCTATCTGAAGGTGCTGGGCGAGGAGGGCAAGATCGCCGGTGACTTCCTGATCCGCCTGCATTTCGACCACACTCAGGAAGACTACATGGACCTGCGGGTCGGCCTGGTGGAAGGGGATGGCAAATACACCGCCAAATACCTGCCGCAGGTGCTCAGCCCGGAACTGGATGAATGGTTGCGAACGGCGATCCTGAAGGGCGCCGTGGATCAGGGGTTTTTCCAGTATCAGGGCTCGCTCAACCATGGCGCTGCCGACGCAGATCGCAGCATCAGCCTGTTCTTCAAGGTGCATGATGCCGAACTGGCCTTCCAGCCCGGTTGGCCACATGTCAGCAAGGTCAGTGGCGATGTGTTCATCGAAGACAGTGGCGTGCGAATTCTGGCGAGCAAAGGCCAATTGCTCGACACCCAGGTCAGCGACATCTACGTCAATATCCCCCATGCACCCGCCGGACAAAGTGTTCACCTGTTGCTCGACGGCGGGTTCGAGGGTGGCCTGGGCGATGGCCTGAAAATCCTCCAGGAGGCACCGATAGGCACGGCGGACACCTTTGCCGGCTGGCAAGGTGAAGGGGACCTCTCCGGGAAGTTGAAGCTGGACATCCCGCTGGCCAAGGGTGAGGAGCCCAAGATCCTGGTCGACTTCAAGACTGCCAAGGCGCGTTTGAAACTCGCCGAGCCAGCCCTTGAACTGACACAGCTCAAGGGCGATTTCCGCTTCGACAGTGCCAAGGGGCTGAGCGGACAAAACATCAGCGCCCGCGCTTTTGATCGACCGGTTACGGCGCAGATTTTCGCGGACGGCAGCCCTGGCAAGATCAAGACGAGAGTGGCTGCCTCGGGGCAGGTGGAGGTCAAGAAGCTCACCGACTGGCTGAGCGTGACCCAACCGTTGCCGGTGTCCGGGTTGATTCCCTACCAACTGCAATTGAACCTGGGCGGCGATGACAGTCAGTTGATGGTCAATTCCAGTCTCAAGGGCGTGGCCGTCGATTTGCCGGCGCCGTTCGGCATGACTGCGGATGTCGGGCGCGACACGATGTTCCGCATGACCCTGCAAGGGCAGGAGCGTCGGTACTGGGCCCGGTACGGCGAGTTGGCGAGTTTCACCTATGCGGCGCAGCCCGCCAGCTTCGCCGACGGTCGTGGCGAGTTGTTCCTTGGCAATGGCGAGGCGGTCCTGCCCGGTGCCAAGGGCCTGCGGGTCCGTGGTTCGTTGTCCGAGCTGGACCTCGGCCCCTGGAAAGACCTGGTGGACAAGTACGCCGGGCAGGATCCAGGCAGCAGCGCCAAGCAGTTGCTCAGTAGCGTTGACGTCAAAGTCGGTAAGCTCAGCGGTTTAGGCACCACGCTGGATCAGGCGTCGGTGCAATTGAATCGCAAGCCGGCCGCCTGGGCCTTGCAACTCGACAGCCAGCAGGTGAAGGGCAGCGTCGGTATCCCCGATGCGAAAGCCGCGCCGATAGCGGTGAACCTGCAATCGGTGCGTTTGCCGGCGCCGGATCCGACGGTCCAGGCCGATGAAAACGCCCCGGACCCGCTGGCCAACGTCGATCCGACGAAGATTCCCGCTCTGGATATCACCATCAATCAGTTGTTTCTGGGACCTGACCTGGTGGGTGGCTGGTCACTGAAAGTGCGCCCGACCGGCAAGGGCATCAACCTCAATACCATGGATATGGGGCTCAAGGGCATTCTGTTGCAGGGAGACGGTGGGTGGGAAGGCGCGCCCGGCGCATCAGCCAGTTGGTTCAAGGGGCGCGCCAGCGGCAAGAACCTGGCCGATGTACTCAAGGGCTGGGGGTTTGCGCCGAGCGTCACCAGTGAGGATTTCCACATGGACATCGACGGGCGGTGGCCCGGTTCACCGGCGTGGCTCGCCACCAAGCGGTTCTCGGGCACTCTCGACGCGTCGCTCAATAAAGGTCAGTTCGTCGAAGTCGAGGGCAGTGCCCAGGCATTGCGGGTGTTTGGCCTGCTCAACTTCAATTCCATCGGACGCCGCTTGCGCCTGGACTTTTCCGACCTGTTCGGCAAAGGGTTGAGCTACGATCGGGTCAAGGGGCTCTTGACGGCTACGAACGGCGTCTATGTGACCAGCAAGCCGATCGTGATGACAGGCCCATCGAGTAACGTAGAACTGGATGGCACGCTCAGTCTGGTGGACGAGAAGATCGACGCCAAGCTCCTGGTGACACTGCCGGTGACCAATAACTTGCCGATTGCTGCTCTGATCGTTGGCGCCCCGGCTGTCGGCGGCGCGTTGTTCCTCATCGACAAGCTGATCGGTGACCGCGTGGCGCGTTTCGCGAGTGTAAAATACACCGTCAAAGGGCCCTACAAAGAGCCGCAAATTACCTTCGACAAGCCGTTTTGAATCACGCCTGTCTGTAGGAGCGAGCTTGCTCGCGATGCAATCACAGGCACCGCTGGGAGTCAGACATCCCGCGTTATCGTTAACGACCATCGCGAGCATGCTCGCTCCTACAGGTAATCAGGAACCCGTCATGTCCCTAGCGGTGATTCAAATGGTCAGCCAGAGCGATGTGCTGGCCAACCTGGTACAGGCCCGTCGCCTGCTCGAGCGGGCCGCTGCCCAGGGCGCGAAGCTGGCCGTGCTGCCGGAAAACTTCGCTGCCATGGGGCGTCGTGATATTGCCGAAATCGGCCGGGCCGAAGCGCTGGGTGAAGGTCCTATCCTGCCCTGGTTGAAACAGACCGCCCGCGACCTCAAGTTATGGATAGTGGCTGGCACATTGCCGTTGCCGCCGGCGGATCAACCGACGGCCAAAGTGCACGCCTGCTCGTTGCTGGTCGACGATCAGGGCGAAATCGTGGCCCGCTACGACAAGCTGCACCTGTTCGATGTGGATGTGGCGGATAATCGTGGGCGTTATCGTGAATCCGATGACTATGCTTTTGGAAGTGGTGTCGTGGTGGCGGATACGCCCGTCGGCCGGTTGGGCCTGACAGTGTGTTACGACCTGCGCTTCCCCGAGCTGTACAGTGAATTGCGTGCCGCCGGTGCCGAGTTGATCACCGCCCCGTCGGCCTTTACCGCCGTCACGGGGGCGGCGCATTGGGAAGTACTGATTCGTGCCCGGGCCATCGAAACACAATGTTATGTGCTCGCGGCTGCCCAGGGGGGAACGCACCCCGGGCCGCGAGAAACCTGGGGGCATGCGGCGATTGTCGACCCATGGGGCCGGATACTGTCACAACAGGATCAAGGCGAAGCCGTGCTGCTGGCTGAACGCGATAGCAGCGAACAGGCGTCCATCAGGGCGCGGATGCCGGTGTCCAATCACCGGCGCTTTTTCTCGCAGGGCGCCCGGCGACCTGCCTCAGAACGATGAATTTAAGGCGTAAAGCATATGAGCGAGTTGTTGTCCTCAGTCAGTGAACACCTTCTGGCGCCCGGTGGCGTCACCCTCGAGAGCCTGCAAGGTGTGCTCGGCGACCTGGCCGGCCCGGGCATCGATGCTGCCGACCTGTATTTCCAGGGGCAAATTTCCGAGTCGTGGGCGCTGGAAGACGGGATCGTCAAGGAAGGCAGCTTCAACCTTGATCAAGGCGTGGGCGTGCGCGCGCAATCGGGTGAAAAAACCGGTTTCGCCTACAGCAACGCCATCACCCTGGAAGCGTTGGGCGCGGCGTCCCGCGCCGCCCGTTCCATCTCCCGCGCCGGTCAGAACGGCACGGTGCAGGCATTCACTGCGCAGGATGTCGCGCAGTTATACGCGCCGGACAATCCTCTGGAAGTGCTGAGCCGTGCCGAAAAAGTCGAGTTGCTCAAGCGCATCGACGTTGCGACCCGCGCCCTCGACCCCCGTATCCAGCAAGTGACCGTGAGCATGGCCGGGGTCTGGGAGCGCATCCTGGTAGCCGCCACCGACGGCAGCCTGGCAGCGGATGTGCGTCCGCTGGTGCGTTTCAATGTCAGCGTGATCGTTGAGCAGAACGGTCGTCGCGAGCGCGGTGGGCATGGTGGCGGCGGTCGTACCGACTACCGTTATTTCCTCGCCGAAGACCGCGCCATGGGGTATGCCCGTGAAGCGTTGCGTCAGGCATTGGTCAATCTGGAGGCCATTCCAGCGCCGGCCGGTACATTGCCGGTGGTGCTGGGTTCGGGGTGGTCCGGCGTGCTGCTGCACGAGGCGGTGGGCCATGGCCTGGAAGGCGATTTCAACCGCAAGGGCAGCTCTGCCTACAGCGGTCGCATGGGTGAAATGGTTGCGTCGAAACTCTGCACCATCGTCGATGACGGCACGCTGGCCGGTCGTCGCGGGTCGCTGAGCGTCGATGACGAAGGCACACCCACCGAGTGCACCACGCTGATCGAAAACGGCGTGCTCAAGGGTTACATGCAGGACAAGCTCAACGCTCGCCTGATGGGCGTGGCGCGCACCGGCAACGGTCGTCGCGAGTCTTACGCACACCTGCCGATGCCGCGCATGACCAACACCTACATGCTGGCGGGCGAGAGCGATCCGGCGGAAATCATCGCCTCGGTGAAACGCGGTATCTACTGCGCCAACCTCGGCGGTGGCCAGGTCGATATCACCAGTGGCAAGTTCGTGTTCTCCACCAGCGAGGCCTACCTGATCGAGGACGGCAAGATTACTGCGCCGGTCAAGGGCGCGACCTTGATTGGCAACGGCCCGGAAGCGATGAGCAAGGTGTCGATGGTCGGCAACGACCTGTCGCTGGACAGCGGCGTGGGCACGTGCGGTAAGGATGGGCAGTCGGTGCCGGTGGGTGTCGGCCAGCCAACGTTGAAAATCGACGCGATCACCGTGGGTGGCACGGGCGCGTAGGACGTGGAGCTGCGGGTGAGTTGCCTGGACAACTCACCCGCTCGGACACTCAGCGCAGGCCGCGTAGGGTCTCGTCCAGCTCACGGATGTATTTGAAGATTTTACGGCTCGACGCAGGAGGCTTGTTTTGCGCCACCTCGTGCTGGGCCTGGCGGATCAGGGAACGTAGCTGCTGGCGATCGGCGTCCGGGTATTCGGAAACGAATTTTTCCAGTACGGCATCGTCACCGGCAATCAGGCGATCGCGCCAGCGTTCCAGGTTATGGAAACGTTCGTTGTATTGGCGAGTGGAGGCATCGAGTTGATCGAGCAGTACCAGAATCGCGTCAGTGTCCTGATCGCGCATCAGTTTGCCGATGAACTGCAGGTGCCGTTTACGCGCGATGTGCGCAACGTGCTTGGGCGCATCCGCCAGGGCCCGGCGCAAGGCGTCGGTCAGGGGCAGTTTTGCCAGCAAGTCAGGCTTGAGTGTTGTAAGGCGCTCGCCGAGGTCAACCAGAGCATGCAGCTCGCGTTTGACCTGGGATTTGCTTTTTTCTCCCGTATCGAGGGAGTCGTCGTAAGAATCAACCATGGTGGCCGTCCGCAAGAAAACGCCGCCATGATAACCAGTCGGGGGCCGCTTGTCCGGCCCGGTCGCTCGAAGGCCTACACCGACAGCAGAATTTGAGTGGAGAACAGCATGAGTGCAGTTGAAAGCGTCGGCCCCCAAGCATTGCCGGCACTGCAGGAGCAAGTCGAGCAGATCATCGCCGAAGCCAAGCGACAGGGCGCCAGTGCCTGTGAAGTGGCGGTGTCACTGGAGCAGGGCCTGTCGACTTCGGTACGCCAACGCGAAGTCGAAACGGTCGAGTTCAACCGCGACCAGGGTTTTGGCATCACGCTGTATGTGGGCCAGCGCAAAGGCTCGGCCAGCACCTCGGCCAGTGGGCCACAAGCCATTCGCGAAACCGTCGCCGCGGCACTGGCCATCGCCAAACACACTTCCGAAGACGAAGCGTCCGGGCTGGCCGATGCCGCATTGATGGCCAGGGATCTGCAGGATTTTGATCTTTTCCACCAATGGGACATCACGCCGGAGCAGGCCATCGAGAAGGCCTTGATCTGCGAGGCGGCCGCCTTTGACGCCGACCCACGGATCAAGAACGCTGACGGCACCACGCTGAGCACCCATCAGGGCTGCCGGGTCTACGGCAACAGCCATGGCTTCATCGGTGGTTATGCGTCGACGCGCCATAGCCTGAGCTGCGTCATGATTGCCGAGGCCGATGGCCAGATGCAGCGCGATTATTGGTATGACGTGAATCGCCTGGGCAATTTGCTCGCCGATCCGGTGAGCATTGGCCAGCGTGCGGCGCAACGGGCGGTCAGCCGTTTGGGCGCGCGTCCGGTGCCGACCTGTGAAGTGCCGGTGCTGTTTTCCGCCGAGCTGGCCGGTGGCTTGTTCGGCAGTTTTCTTTCGGCGATTTCCGGTGGCAGCCTTTACCGTAAATCCTCGTTCCTGGAAGGCACTCTCGGGCAGAAGCTGTTCCCCGAGTGGCTGACCATCGATGAGCGACCGCATCTGGCCCGTGCCCTGGGCAGTGCCTCGTTCGACGGTGATGGTCTGGCCACTTACGCCAAGCCGTTCGTCGAAAAGGGTGAGCTGGTGTCCTACATCCTCGGCACTTATTCCGGTCGCAAGCTGGGCATGCCGAGTACCGCCAACGCGGGTGGCGTGCACAACCTGTTCGTCACCCATGGCGACGAAGACCAAGCGGCCTTGCTGCGGCGCATGGGCCGTGGGCTGCTGGTGACCGAACTGATGGGCCATGGCCTGAACATGGTCACCGGCGATTACTCGCGGGGCGCCGCAGGCTACTGGGTGGAAAACGGCGAAATCCAGTTCGCGGTCCAGGAAGTCACCATCGCCGGCAACATGCGCGACATGTTCAAACAGATTGTCGCAGTGGGTAACGATCTGGAACTGCGCAGCAACATCCGCACCGGCTCGGTGCTGATCGAGCGGATGACGGTGGCGGGTAGCTAAAACCGCTCATCGCATGACAAAGGCGCGCCACCCATTGGGTGGCGCGCCTTTTTTGTTGGCCGGACACCTCCCACAAAGAAATGACATACATCTGCGCAGGCTTGTTTTGGTTCTCATTATCATCTAATAATAAATCTCATTATCGAATGAGCCCAGGATCATGAGTTCTGCCTTGCACGAGCATCCGTACCTCGACAGCTGGCGCTGGATGAGTCGCCAGATTCGGTGTGCGCTGGACCCTGACGAGCCCCGCCTGATTGAACATTACCTGGCCGAAGGGCGCTACCTGGCGTGTTGCACGGCCACTTCAGCCTGGACCATCGCCGAAACCACTTTCCGTCTGCTGCTCGACACCGCCGCCGATGTTGCGCTGCCTTGGCACTGGCGCACGTTCTGCCTGGATCAGGCGTGGCGCCCACTGCGCGATCTCGAACGCCTGTCGCTGTGCAAGTGCCGCCTCAAGCGCTGGCAGAGCTACACCTGGCAACTGGCGACCTGCGAGTTGCAACCCTCGATTCCCCTCATAGAACTGGTGCAAGGATTTTCTGATGAACAAGACTCGTATTGAGCGCGACAGCATGGGCGAGCTGCAGGTCCCGGTGGACGCACTTTACGGCGCACAGACCCAGCGTGCTGTGGATAACTTCCCGATCAGCGGCAAGCCGATGCCGACGCAGTTCATCCGTGCGTTGATCCTGGCCAAGGCCGCCGCCGCTCGTGCCAACATCGAACTCGAGCAGATCAGCGAAGCCCAGGGCAGTGCCATCGTCGAAGTCGCACTGGAACTGCTCAAGGGCGATTTCATGCAGCACTTCCCGGTGGACATCTTCCAGACTGGTTCCGGCACCAGCTCCAACATGAACGCCAACGAAGTGATCGCGACCCTCGCCAGCCGCCGGCTCGGCGAGTCGGTGAACCCCAACGACCACGTCAATTGCGGCCAGAGCAGCAACGACATTATCCCGACTACCATCCACGTCAGCGCGGCGCTGGCCTTGCATGAGCAACTGCTGCCGGCGTTGACGCGCCTGGTGCAGGTGATCGAGCACAAGGCGCAGGAGGTTCATCACCACGTCAAAACCGGCCGCACCCATTTGATGGACGCGATGCCGGTACGTATGAGCCAGGTGCTCAACGGCTGGGCGCAACAACTCAAAGCCAATATCGCTCATCTGCAAGGCCTGCTGCCGAGCCTGCAATCGCTGGCACAGGGCGGCACGGCGGTCGGGACCGGAATCAACGCACACCCGCAGTTCGCCGCTCGGTTCAGCCAGCAACTGAGCAAGCTGACCCAGGTGCAATTCCAGCCGGGCACCAACCTGTTCGCCCTGATCGGCTCCCAGGACACCGCCGTGGCCGTTTCGGGGCAACTGAAAACCACTGCTGTGTCGTTGATGAAGATCGCCAACGATCTGCGCTGGATGAACTCCGGTCCACTGGCGGGTCTGGGTGAAATCGAACTTGAGGCCTTGCAGCCGGGGTCGTCGATCATGCCGGGCAAAGTTAATCCTGTTATCCCGGAGGCCACCGCGATGGTCGCTGCGCAAGTGATCGGCAACGATACGGTCATCGCGATTGCCGGTCAGTCCGGCAATTTCGAACTGAACGTGATGCTGCCGATCATCGCCCAGAACCTGCTGAGCAGCATCGAGTTACTGGCTAACTCCAGCCATCTGCTGGGTGAAAAGGCCATCGCCAGCTTCAAGGTCAACGACGCCCGTCTCAAGGAGGCGTTGTCGCGCAACCCGATCCTGGTGACCGCGCTCAACCCGATCATCGGTTACCAAAAAGCCGCTGAAATTGCCAAGAAGGCTTACCAGCAAGGTCGTCCGGTGATCGATGTCGCCCTGGAGCACACCGACCTGAAACGCGGCCAACTGGAAGAACTGCTCAATCCGGAAAAACTCACCGCAGGCGGCGTGTAACCACTGCCATCGCTTTGGAGGCTCATCATGGAACACTGGAAACGCACAATCGAAAGGGCAAACCGCTGTTTCATGCAGGGCGAACTGGTGGATGCCCGCGAGGCCTACCTGCAAGCACTCGCACTGGCGCAGGTGCTGTTCGAGCGGTGGCCGGATGCCGATGAGGCGGTGGCGGCCTGCGTGATTTCCCATCACAACCTGGCGGACCTGCACCTGAGTCTGAACCAGCCGGAGGAGAGCGCCGAGTACCTGTGCGCCATCCACCAACGGTTGCTCAAGACCCTACAGGACCCGCGCCTTTCGCCGGCGCTGCGTGAAGCAGCGTTGCGCCAGAGCAGCAAAACCTACGTCGAGCTGCTGAATTTCATCAGCGAACACGGCGAGTATCCCCGTACCCATCGCCTGCTGCACATGGACGCCGCGTCGCCGTCCACCCCCCTTCATTACGGAGTTCATTGAAATGGCCTTTAGCTTGCCCGCCTTGCCGTACGCGTACGATGCCCTGGAGCCGCACATCGATGCGCAAACCATGGAAATCCACTACACCAAGCATCATCAAACCTACATCAACAACCTCAACGCTGCCGTCGAGGGCACCGAGTTCGCTGAATGGCCGGTGGAGAAACTCGTGGCAGCCGTGCAGCAACTGCCGGAAAACCTGCGCGCCGCCGTCATCAACCAGGGCGGCGGCCATGCCAACCATTCATTGTTCTGGGAAGTCATGGTGCCCAACGGCGGCGGCCAGCCGGATGGCGAGTTGGCCAAGGCGATCGACGAGCAATTGGGCGGCCTCGATCGCTTCAAGGAAGCCTTCACCAAGGCGGCGCTGACCCGCTTCGGCAGTGGCTGGGCCTGGCTGAGCGTGACCCCGCAAAAGACCCTGATAGTGGAAAGCAGTGGCAACCAGGACAGCCCGTTGATGAGTGGCAATACGCCGATACTCGGTCTGGACGTCTGGGAACACGCCTATTACCTGCAATACCAGAACCGTCGGCCTGAATACATCAACGCTTTTTACAACGTGATCAATTGGCCAGAAGTCGCTGCGCGCTATCAGGCTGCACTGGTTTAAGGCTCCTATAACAACAATCCAGGGCTGATTATGGGCACTGAAACACTGGCGACCGGAAGTGGGCGGATGTTTCGCTATGCGTTGGGGTCGCTTTTACTGCTGGCGGGCATGAGCTTGCTGGTTGCCCAGGGCCTCACGTGGTTGGGGCTTGAGCCGAAACTGTTGCGCGCGTTACAGGGCGGTGCGATCTGCGCGCTGGGCACGGCATTGGGTGCAGTGCCGGTGTTGGTGATCCGGCGCATGCCCCAGGCGCTCAGCGACACGCTGCTCGGCTTTGGTGCCGGTGTGATGCTTGCGGCAACAGCATTTTCGCTGATCGCTCCGGGTATCTCTGCGGCCGAAAACCTCGGGCTGACCCCTTGGGCGGCCAGCGGGCTGATCAGTTTTGGCATCCTGCTGGGCGCGTTCGGGTTGTTCCTGGTGGATCGGAAAGTCTCCGGTGCGTCACCGGAAATGCTCGTTGGTACACCGCAGCGACCGGTCATCCCGCCACGGATCTGGTTGTTCGTGTTTGCCATCGTCGCTCACAACATTCCCGAAGGCATGGCTGTGGGCGTTTCGGCGGGGGGCGGCATGCCCGACGCCGACAGCCTGGCCATGGGTATCGCTTTGCAAGATGTGCCAGAAGGGTTGGTCATCGCGTTGGTATTGGCAGGGGCGGGCATGTCGCGAGTGAAGGCATTCCTGATCGGCGCGGCATCCGGATTGGTCGAACCGGTCTTTGCCCTGTTGTGCGCCTGGCTGGTCAGCCTGGCCGAGTTGATCTTGCCGTTGGGCCTGGCGTTGGCTGCTGGGGCCATGCTGTTGGTGGTCACCCATGAAGTCATCCCGGAGTCGCGCCGCCATGGTCACGACAAGTTGGCGAGCCTTGGCCTGCTGGTCGGGTTCTGTCTGATGATGGTGATGGATACAGCGCTGGCTTAGCGGGGGAGGGTGTAACGGCGGCACAGGCCCGTTGCTACAGGATGCTCGTTACTCGCCTTCGTCGAAATAGTTGTTGATCAACGCCACCAGCGCATCGAGCGCTTCCTGTTCCTGTTCGCCTTCGGTGCTCAGGTGGATTTTGGTGCCCTTGCCCGCGGCGAGCATCATCATGGCCATGATGCTTTTGCCGTCGACCATGGACGTCGGTGTGCGTCCGGCCCTGATCTGGCAAGGAAACTGGCCCGCCACGCCAACGAACTTGGCGGAAGCGCGGGCATGCAGGCCCAGCTTGTTGATGATTTCAATTTCCAGAGCAGGCATCGCGATGTGAATCCTTTAGCTGAGGTCGCGGTGGCGGACCTGGACGTTCTTCAGAGTTTTTTGCAGGACCTGGCCCAGACGTTCAGTCAGGTAGACGGACCGATGATGTCCGCCTGTGCAACCAATGGCAATGGTGACGTAGGCGCGGTTGCTGGCGGCGAAGCGGGGCAACCATTTGAGCAGGTACGTGGAAATGTCCTGGTACATCTCCTCGACGTCCGGCTGGGCGGCCAGGTATTCGGCTACCGGCTGATCGAGCCCGGATTGCTCGCGCAATTCAGGCTTCCAATAAGGGTTGGGCAGGCAGCGTACGTCGAATACCAGGTCGGCATCTACCGGCATACCGCGCTTGAATCCGAATGACTCCACGAGGAACGCCGTGCCGGGTTCTGGCTGGTTCAGCAGGCGCAGCTTGATGGTATCGCGCAACTGATACAGGTTAAGACTGGTGGTATTGACCTTGAGGTCAGCGAGGTCGGCAATCGGCCCGAGCAGTGCTGTCTCATCGGTGATCGCCTCGGCCAGTGAGCGATTGGCGCTGCTCAGTGGGTGACGGCGACGGGTTTCCGAAAAACGTTTGAGCAGCGTCTCTTCGTCGGCATCCAGATACAGCACATCCACCTGGATATGCCGGCTGCGGACTTCTTCGAGCAGTTCCGGGAAACGGCTCAAGTGGCTTGGCAGGTTACGTGCGTCAATGGAGACGGCCACCAGCGGTTGCGTCAGTTCGGTGTGGATCAGCGCGCGTTCAGCCAGTTCCGGCAGCAGCCCGGCGGGCAGGTTGTCGATGCAGTAGTAGCCGTTGTCTTCGAGCACATCGAGCGCGGTACTTTTACCTGAGCCGGAGCGGCCACTGACGATGATCAAGCGCATGATTAGTGCCCGTTTTGCTCGTCCAGGACAACCTGATACAAGGCTTCATTGCTCGCGGCGCTGCGCAGGCGATCACGGACTTCCTTGCGATCGAGCATGCTGGCGATCTGGCGGAGCAACTCAAGGTGCGCATCGGTAGCAGCTTCCGGGACCAGCAGCACGAACAACAGGTCTACCGGCGCGCCGTCGATGGCGTCGAAATCGATGGGTGCATCCAGGTGCATCAAGGCGCTGACGGGCGAGGTGCAACCCTTGAGCCGGCAGTGCGGAATGGCGATGCCGTTGCCAAAACCGGTCGAGCCGAGTTTTTCACGGGCGATCAGTGCCTCGAAGACATCTTGCATCTCCAGATCGGGGACTTCTCGTGCGATCAGGTTGGCAATTTGCTCAAGGGCTTTCTTTTTGCTGCCGCCCGGCACGTTCACGAGGGAACGGCCGGGGGTCAGTATGCTTTCAAGTCGGATCATGGGTAGGGAGTGTTAACGACCGGTTGCGCCCTGGAGGAGGCTCTGGGTCTTTTCCTTATGCTTTTTGAGTTGTTTATCCAGCTTGTCGGTCAGTGCGTCGATGGCCGCGTACATATCGGTATGTTCCGCGTTGGCGACCACTTCACCGCCAGGAATATGCAAGGTGGCTTCGATTTTCTGTTTGAGCTTTTCGACGGTCATCGTGACCTGGACATTGGTGATCTTGTCGAAGTGTCGCTCCAGCCGATCGAGTTTTTCGCCGATGTAGGTGCGAAGAGGTTCGGTCACTTCCAGTTGGTGTCCACTGATGTTGACTTGCATACAGCTTCTCCTTCGTTGCCAGTGCATAAAGCGGCAAACAAATGTTTGCCACTGGAACGCTGTGGC
>Ga0308165_1002973_pt1 | contig 19034 bp, 16 predicted proteins | sample PhyWR2_FD_201032 | JGI IMG/M metagenome (GOLD analysis project Ga0308165, IMG submission 201032) | Phyllosphere microbial communities from UC Gill Tract Community Farm, Albany, California, United States - DLSLW.R2 | ecosystem: Host-associated > Plants > Phyllosphere > Unclassified | place: USA...
GCGCGCCGGCTAAGGCAGCCGGCAGCTCCAGCCGTAGGACAGGAACGCCGATGCGGCCTACCGCACGCCATGCGCCTGTCAGTAAAAAAGCTCGCCCAGGTCCACCGTGGAGCGCTTGCCGATCTGGCCGTGGTTTTCCTGCAGCCACTCCTGCGCCCGGGCCCGGCCCAGGTCGCGCAGCATCTGAAAAAAGCGCATGTTGGCCGCCAGCTTGGTTTCGGTCTTCAGGCCGTGGATCTGCTCTTGCGCGTCGATCACGTGGAAATTGACCCGCGCCAGGCGCCGCTCGAAGCGCCCGAGCTTGAACACCGACTCCTGCGCATACTCGCGCGCGTGGGCGAACATGCGCATCTCGCGCAGGAAGGTCGAGTTGAAGGCCAGCTCCAGGATTCGATCCTTGATCTGCTGGGCGGTGTGCGGCGTGGCCTTGTGCTTGAGCGGCGTGAGCAGCACCATCAGGATGTCCGGGCTCTTGCATTCGTAGAAGAGCGGAAACACCGCCGGATTGGCCGCGTAGCCGCCGTCCCAGTAAGGCTCGCCGTCGATCTGCACGGCCCGCGCCATGGTCGGCAGGCAGGCCGAGGCCAGGATGGCGTCGGCGCTGATCTCGGGCGTGCGAAACAGTTTGACCTTGCCCGAGTTGGCGTTGGTCGCGGCAATGAACAGCTTGACCGGGCTTTCGACCCGCAGCCGCTCGAAATCGACCTGCGCGGACAGGATGTCGCGCAGCGGGTTCAGGTCCAGCGGATTGAGCTGGTGCGGCGAGAAGTAATGCGCCCACTGCAGCATCATCTTCACGCCGGGCACCAGGTTGACGTCCTGCCCGTTCATCGAGGGCACGGCAATGTCGAACGGCAGGCTGCCGGCCACCTTGGCCCAGAAGTTGTGCAGCGCCTGGCGCGCGCCGTCGGCGCCGCCGGTCATCAGGCCGTGGGCCATCACGGCCGCGTTCATGGCGCCGGCGCTGGTGCCGCTCACGCCCTCGAAATCGGTCCGCCCGTCTTCGAGCAGGTGGTCCAGCACGCCCCAGGTGAAGGCGCCGTGGGCGCCGCCGCCCTGCAGGGCCAGGTTGATGGTCTGGGTTCGTCTTCCAAAAAGCAAAGGCGCCTCCTGTCCTTGTTCAATGCGGCCGGGCCGATGGCCGGGCATGGGGCGCGCGGGGCCAGCGCAAGCGCGCCCTGTCGCCCAGGGTTGCGGGGCGGCCCCGGCCAGTCCGCCAACCCCGGGCAGCAGGCTGGCCAGGGTCGGTTGTTGCAGTGCAGCATAACACCGCATGCCGGGCGCGCAGCGCGCTGCGGCAGCCCCTACAGCGAGACAGGCCGGCGTCCGACGAGGCGCTGCAATGCCGCTCAGCCGGCCACATGGCCCTCGCGCCGCAGCAGCGCCAGCGCATCCTTGCGTGCGTAGGTCGAGTCGCTTTGCAGCGTCGCCTCGGCCTCCTGCACAAAGGCGTCCCAGAGGTCCAGGTAGTCGCCCTGGGACTGTGCCGGCGCATGGTTCAGGATGTACTGGCGCGCCAGTTCGGCATCAAAGCCCGGCCTGGCGCCGGGCTTTTGCATCTTGCGCACCAGCGCGCCAGCGGCTTTTTCGGTGAGCACGGTTCTGGGCGCCGCGCCCGCCGCCACGCAAACGAACAGCGTCAGCAGCGAGCCGTCATCGCAGTTGCCGCCGGTGGCCGCGTCCCAGGCCAGCGAGACGGCCTGCTCGTGGTGCGCGATTTCGCTGGCCATGTCCTCCAGCCAGAAGTAGCGCCCCAGCAGCGGCGCATGGTGGTCGCCATGGTCGTTGGCAAACAGTGCCCTGGGCGGCAGCGCGCTGTCCAGGATCTGCGGCAGCTCGGACTGGACCGAGCGCATGACGGACTGCACCACGCCCCTGAACGCTTCGGGCAGGCCTTTGGGCAGCGTCAGGGCCAGGGTCTGCGACCGCAGGCTGGACAGGCGGGGCTTGGCATCCGGCGCTGCGGCGCGGGCCTTGGCGGCGCGGTACTTCTTGCGCAGCGCGACGATCATCTTTTCAAAATCGACCCAGTCCGGCATTTCGGTGCGGCGCATGGCAATGGCCAGCAGCGCGCTGCGGATCACCGCCTCGGCATGGGTGTGCGCTTCTTCCAGCGCCTCCTCGTCCAGGCCCAGGTGCGCCGCCAGCCAGACGGCCGCGTCCTTTTCCAGCTGGAAGGGCTGGCGCCGGGCCAGTTCGGCCTGGTAGTCGGCAAAGCTTTTCAGCGACCACTCGGCCATGCCTCTGGGCGGGCGGGCGGCCTCGGCGGCGCCGTCCAGGCTGGCGTGAAAGCTGCTGTCCTCGGGCAGCGCCAGCAGCGCCCTGAGCAGGTCCGAGCCGGCCTTGGAGCGCGAGAGGAAGGAGTGGTCGCGCAGCGCCTGGGCCGCCAGCCGCAGGTCGCCGCCGCTGGCCGCCTGCAAGCCCAGGCTGACCAGGTTGACGATGCGCTCGCGCGCCTTTTCCAGGTCCGGGCGCAGGTTTTCATTGCCGAAGTAGCGCGCGATCTGCACCATGCCCTTGGGCGCATCGGCGCGGATAGCATCGAGCTTGTCGGGCCCGATGAGGCCTTGCTGCACGCCGAACTGCAGCGCCTTCTCGAAAAACGGCCGCGCATCGTAGAGCGAGACCGAGGCGGGCGCGGCGGACGCATCGGGCGAAGGGGTCGGAGCAGGAGCGGAAGGCGGCATGGGCATCGTGAAATGAAAAGGTTGCGCGGGCGCGGCCAGGCGTGAAGGCGAAAAAAGCGGGCAAGGGCCTCAGATGGCCGATTCCTCGTCCGATTCGCGGGCCGCCGGCGTGGCGCGGCCCCGGTCGGTCTGGCCGGTCTCGACGCGGCCGTCGTCCTCCTCGTCCTCTTCCTCCCCGGCCTCCTCCAGGCCGGCGTCGTGGGCGCGCGCCTTGGCGCGCAGCACGGTCAGCATCTCGATGAAGAGGTCGGGGTTCTGGTAGCGCAGCAGCCAGGCCAGTTCCATCCAGTCGTGGTCGGCAATCTCGTCCTGCTCGACCTGCGGCCGCTCGTAGGCCCGGGCCTGCAGCTCCGAGCGCGACAGCAGCTCGCCGGTGTCGCGCATCGCGTCAAAGCTGCCGTTGAAGGCGAAGGCCTCGATGCGATCCCATTTTTCGGTGAAATAGTCGGCCAGCGCCTCGCTGCCGCCTTCGAGGTCGCCGATGGCGTTGAGGAACTCCATCGGGTCGGCGTCCTCGCGAAAGATGATGGCATTCATCATGCCGCGCAGGTGGGTGCGCGTGAGGTCCTTGTACTGCTTCTCGATCACCACGGCGCGGGCGAACTGCTCGGGCGTGACCAGCAGGTTGACCACCGATTCCTTGGAGTTGTCGTATTCGCGGATGACCGCCAGGATGTCCTTCGGCGGCAGCTGCGCCAGCACGACCATCAGCGCGCTATCGCCTTCGGCATCGGCCAGCTCGACCAGCGCCGACTCGGCGCCCACGATGTCGCCGGCGGCAATCAAGGTCTGTGTTTTTTCAATCAGGGCCAGGTGGTTCATAGGGGCTTCGTGTTGCTTGTCGGTGTTGTCGGAGAAGGTCGCCGCTCAGTCCTTGCGGTCAAACCCCTGCCCTTCCAGCCAGTCGGCGCCCGCTTCGGCACGGCTGCGGGCATCGCCGCGCACCTCGTCGTCCTCGTGGTCGTCGAATTCGTCCCTGTAGTCGTCGCCGTCTTCGGCGTCTTCGGCGTCTTCGGCGTCATCCTGATCGGCGTCATCGCCCGCGCCCTGCGCGCCCAGGCCGGCATCGGGCTTGTCCAGCAGGTAATGCAGGCCCGCCGCCAGCGTCATGAACCATTCGCCGCCCGGCTCCTTCAAAATGACCTGGGCCAGCTCGCGCGCCCATGGCGTGAGCTCGACGCCGCTGCATACGCTGGCCCACTCGGGCAATTCATCGGCCTCGTGGCTGAGCAGGTGCTCCATCAGCGCCGGCTCGCTAAAACGCAGGCCCTGGTGGAAGATGACCGCCACCATTTCGGGGCTGAGTTCCATCATTTTCACCAGAAAGCCGATTTCCTTGCGCTTGGCGGCCAGCCGCTGGCGCAGCACGTCGCGGCCGTCGGAGTCATGCGTCAGGTCATCGAGTTCAGCGCGGTAGGCCGAGCGCAGGTTGCGGAAAAACGGGGAAATGTTCATGTCGCGGATATTTTCAAAGCAGTGAGTCGAAATAGTGTTGCCAGATCTCGCGCGCCGTCTCCAGCGGGCTGTCCAGCAGGTTGCGTCGGCGGTTGTCGTCGTAGGCTTGGCGCTTGTCGGCATCCGACAGCACGTCGTAGGCCTCCTGCACGGCGCGAAAGCGCGCCGCTGCGTCTGGCGCGGCATTCCTGTCCGGATGCCAGAAGGAGGCTTTCTGGCGAAAGGCTTTCTTGATGTCAGCCAGCGTCGCCGCGCTGCTGAGCCCCAGGATGGTGTAGTGATCGGTCATGCGGGGGATTTCGTCCTCGAACAGGGAAGCGGCGCACTGGCAGGGCCTGCTGCCACATCCTCCCGGCCAGAAGGTTCCACCGAAACGCGCAAAGCCTCTGATTATGCTTGAGGCCCAGCGCGCCAGCAGGAACGCGGCCGGACGCCAGCGGCGTCAGGAAGGTTAAGCCCCTGAGTAGCCGCCCGCCCGGCACAGCACCAGGCTGGGCCTTGATTGCAAAGCAATGTAAAGCCAGTCAACTCCTTCAGGACGGGCTTCGTTAATAGAGCAGATGCAACAAAAATGCTGTGTCAATTAATTTTTACTAAAGACTACCATGAACAAGTTACTCGCTACCCTGATCGCCGGCCTGTTTGTTTCGGGCGCATTTGCCCAGGCGCCTGCTGCTGTGCCAGCCGCTACGCCAGCTGTTGTGAAAGCCGAAGCCAAGGCCGATAAGGCGACCGTCAAAGCCGGCGCCGCCGAAGCCAAGGTCGATGCCAAGGCAGACGCCAAGGTTGAAAAGGCCGACGCTGCCGCCAGCAAGACCAAAACCAAGGCCCACGCCAAGGCCAGCCACACCAAGGCAAAAGCCCATGCCAAGGCCGTCAAGGCAGAGCCGCAAGACAAGGTGGCTGCGGACGCCAAGGCTGAAAAAACCGATGTCAAGGCCGATGCCAAGGCTGACAAGGCCGTGGTCAACGCCACTGCCAAGGCCGACAAGGTCAAGATTGACGCCAAAGCCGACAAGATGAACGCCAAGACCGAAGCCACGGCCGTCAAAGCCGAAGGCAAGGCCGACGTGAAAGCCGCCACCGTCAAGTAATTGACCGTTGCGCCCATGAAAAAAAGACAGGCCGAGCCTGTCTTTTTTTCATGGGCGCAACGGTTTTGTCGGCGTTGCCCGCGCCGTTAAGGCTCAGCGGCCCTCCGAGAGCTTGCCCAGCACCAGCCGCAGCTGGCGGCCGCAGCGCGCAGCCAGCGCTTCGTCGTGCGTGACCATGACGAACGCCGTTCCGTGCTCGCGCGCCAGCCTGAGCATCAGCTGGAACACGCCGTCGGCCGTGGCCCGGTCCAGGTTGCCGGTAGGCTCGTCGGCCAGCACGCAGGCCGGCTGCGTGACCAGCGCCCGGGCAATGGCCACGCGCTGGCGCTCGCCGCCCGAGAGTTCGGACGGGCGGTGGTGGATGCGCTCGGCCAGTCCGACATCGGCCAGCATCCGGGTGGCGATGCGCGCGCATTCGGCGCGCGGCAGGCGCCGTATCCACAGCGGCATGGCCACGTTGTCCAGCGCGCTGAACTCGGGCAGCAGGTGGTGGAACTGGTAGACGAAGCCCAGGTGGCGGTTGCGCAACTGGCCCTGGCTGGCGGGCGACAGGCTCGACAGAACCTGCCCCTTGAGTTCGACCTGGCCGCTCGTTGGCGCGTCCAGCCCGCCCATCAGGTGCAGCAGCGTGCTCTTGCCCGAGCCCGAGGTGCCGACGATGGCCAGCGTCTCGCCCCGGTGCACCTGCAGATCGACGCCCTGCAGCACCGTCACGTCGAGCCGGCCCTCGGTGAAGCGCTTGGTCAGGCCGCTGGCGCGCAGCACGACTTCGCCCTGGGGCAGAGGATGGTATTGGGGGGGGAATGCGGGCAGGCTCGCATCCCTGGCCTCTCCCGCAGGCACAGGGCGTACATCGGGAGAAAGCGCAGAGCTCAGCGAACCACTCGCAGAAGGAAGCGCGGGGGTCAGCCGTCCCGCCGACAGGCCGCCCTTAGGCGGGACAGCCCCCTCGGGGGGCAGCGAACCACTCGCAGAGGGGAGCGTGGGGGTGTTATTACTCATAGCGCAGGGCCTCGGCCGGGTTCACGCGGCTGGCGCGCCAGCTCGGGTAGATGGTGGCTAAAAATGCCAGCACCAGCGAGATGACGGCAATCGGCATGATGTCGCCGTACTGCGGCTCGCTGGGCATGCGGCTGATGAGGTAGATGTCTTTGGGCAGAAAGCTGGCGTTGAGCAGGCGCTCCAGCGCCGGCACGATCACGTCGATGTTGAAGGCCACCAGCAGCCCCAGCAGCAGGCCCGAGAGCGTGCCGATCACCCCCACCATCGCGCCCTGCACCATGAACACGCCCATGATGCTTTTCGGGCTGGCGCCCAGCGTGCGCAAAATCGCGATGTCGGCGCGCTTGTCGGTCACCGTCATCACCAGCGTGCTCACCAGGTTGAAGGCGGCCACCGCGACGATCAGCGTCAGGATGATGAACATCATGCGTTTTTCCAGCTCGACGGCGGCAAACCAGGTCTTGTTCTGCCGCGTCCAGTCGCGGATCAGGAGGTCGCCGCTGAGCGAGCGCGACAGCTGCAGCGCCACCTCGCGCGCCTGGTGCAGGTCCTTGAGCTTGATGCGGATGCCCGTCGGCCCTTCAAGGCGGAAGATGCGCGCCGCGTCGTCCTGGTGCATCATGACCAGCGCCGAGTCGTACTCGAAATGGCCCGAGTCGAACGTGCCGACCACGGTCATCGACTTGAGGCGCGGCACGACGCCGGCCGGCGTGACCTGGCCGCTGGGCGCGATCAGCGTCACCGTGTCGCCCTCCTTCACACCCATGGCGCGGGCCAGCTCGCCGCCCAGCACCACGCCGAACTGGCCGCTCACCAGCTTGGGAAAGGCAGTTTTCTCCAGGTCCACCGCCAGGTCCGTCACCTGGCCCTCCAGCGCCGGGTCGATGCCGCGCACCAGGGTGCCTTTCATGTCCTCGCCCCGCGCCAGCAATGCCTGGGCTGCTATGAAAGTTGCAGCGCCGACGACTTGCGGATTGGCGCGGATTTCAGCCAGCGTCCTGTTCGGGTCGGCTAGGGCGCCGCCGCCGGGCGCGAACACCTCGATGTGCGAGATGACGCCCAGCATGCGGTCGCGCACTTCCTTTTGAAAGCCGTTCATCACGCTGAGCACGATGATGAGCGCGGCCACGCCCAGCGCGATGCCCAGCATCGAGACGCCCGAGATAAAGGAGATAAAGCCATTGCGCCGGGTGGCGCGGCCGGCGCGCGTATAACGCCAGCCCAGAATCAGCTCATAGGGAATTTGCATGGCAGGGATTGTGGCATCCCGGACAATAGGTGCGATGCGCCTTGACCCAACCCCTCATTTGCTGATTCCCTTTGCCGCCTGCGGCGCCGACGCCTGGCTGCCCACGATGCAATCGCTGCCGCCGGGCGGCCTGAAAAACCTGAGCGCGCTGCTGCAGGGCATGCGCCCGGCGCACCGGGATGACGGCGCTGCCGAGTCGCTCTCGCCGCCGCATGAGCGCGCCCTGGCCCGCGCGCTCGGGCTGGCCGCGCCCGAGACGCTAGATGGCCTGCTGCCCTGGGCGGCGCACGAGGCCGCTGGCGCGCTGCCGGCTTCTTCCGGCAAGTCCTGGGCCTGGATCACGCCCTGCCACTGGTCGATGGGCCACCTGCATGCCACGCTGAGCGACCCGGCGCTGCTGGACCTGCAGGAAGGCGATTCGCGGGCCCTGCTGGCGCTGATGCAGCCTTATTTTGAAACCGACGGCATCACGCTGCATTACGTGGACGCGCTGGGGCCCGGCCGCTGGCTGGCCGAGGGCGAGCTGCTGCGCGCGCTGCCGACCGCCTCGCTGGACCGGGTGCTGGGGCGCAACGTCGATGCCTGGCTGCCCGGCGCGGCGCAGGCGCGGCCGCTGCGCCGGCTGCAAAACGAGATGCAGATGCTGCTCTACACGCACCCGTTCAACGACGCGCGCGAAGCCCGGCGCCTGCTGCCGGTCAACTCCTTCTGGATCAGCGGCACCGGGGATTTGCCCGCCGGTTTCGGAGAGGCCCTCACCCCGGCTCCCTCCCAGGGGGAGAAGCAGCAAGGCCAGGCCTGCGCCCCGCATTCCCCCCGCGCCCTGGCGCAGGCGGTGTTTCGCGAAGACTGGGCCGGCTACGCGCAGGCCTGGCAAGCGCTGGACGGCGGCGACATCGCCCGGCTGCTGGCCCGCCAGCGCGATGGCGACGCCGTGCGCCTGACGCTGTGCGGCGAATCGAGCGCGCAGAACTTCGAGACGCACCGCGCCGGCCTGTGGCAGCGCGTTTCAAACCTTTTCAGCGCACAGCCCACGCTGGACGTGCTCAAGCAGCTATGAAAACAATAGCAGCATGCCTGTCTGTGCGCCACCCGTCTGGCCCGCGCCACGTTTTCAAGGTTTTCCGGCCTGGAGCGCAGGTGGCGGCTGCACACTCAGCTATTGAAACCATAGCAAATATCCTTTTCACCCCTCAAGCACCGACACCATGAAAATCCAGGTACGCGACGTGCCCCCGCGCAGCCTCTGGGCGCTGCAGCAGGCCGGCATCCATCCCTTGCTGGCGCAGCTCTATGCCGCGCGCGGCGTGCATGCGGCCGCCGAACTCGACGACGGACTGGCCAAACTGCTGCCGCCCGCCTCGCTCAAGGGCGCGCAGGAAGCGGCCCGGCTGCTGGCCGACGCCATCGCCGCCGATAAAAAAATCTGCGTCGTCGCCGACTACGACTGCGACGGCGCCACCGCCTGCGCCGTGGCGCTGCGCGGCTTGAAACTGCTGGGCGCCCGGCACGTCAGCTACCTCGTGCCCGACCGCATCGTGGACGGCTACGGCCTCACGGCGCCGATTGCCGAACGGGTGAAAGCCAGCGGCGCCGACGTGCTGGTCACCGTGGACAACGGCATCGCCAGCGTCGAGGGCGTGGCCCGGGCACGGGCGCTGGGCCTGCAGGTTTTGGTGACCGACCACCACCTGCCCGCGCTTTTCAACGAGCAGATCGCGCTGCCCGAGGCCGACGTGATCGTCAACCCCAACCAGCCCGGCTGCACATTCGAGAGCAAGGCGCTGGCCGGCGTGGGCGTGATGTTCTATGTGCTGCTGGCGCTGCGCGCCGAGCTGCGCGCGCGCGGCGCGTTCGACGCTGCCAGCCAGCCCAAGCTGGACACGCTGCTGCCGCTGGTGGCCCTGGGCACGGTGGCCGATGTGGTGAAGCTCGATGCCAACAACCGCCGGCTGGTCGCGCAGGGGCTGCAGCGCATCCGCAAGGGCGCGCTGCCTGTAGGCATCGCTAGCCTGTTCACGGCGGCGGGCCGGCAGGCGGCGCTGGCCACGACCTTCGACTTCGGCTTTGCGCTGGGCCCGCGCATCAACGCCGCCGGCCGGCTGGCCGACATGACGCTGGGCATCGAATGCCTCATCACCGACGATGCGGCGCGCGCCGACGAGCTGGCGCGGCTGCTCGACGGCATCAACCGCGAGCGCCGCGAGATCGAGTCGGGCATGCGCGAGCAGGCGCAGATGGCCGCCGATGCGATGATCGACGAGCACGAGGAGCCGCCGCCGGCGATTGCCATCTTCGACCCGGATTTTCACGAAGGCGTGGTCGGCATCGTCGCCTCGCGCATCAAGGATAAGCTGCACCGGCCCACGTTTGTCTTTGCCGCCAGCCGCGCGCCGGGCAAGGAGCACGAATTGAAAGGGTCGGGCCGCTCGATTCCGGGGTTTCACCTGCGCGACGCGCTCGACCTGGTGAGCAAGCGCCACCCGGGCGTGCTGCTGCGCTTTGGCGGCCACGCGATGGCGGCGGGCTGCACGGTGGCCGAGGAAAATTTCGAGGTGTTCGAGCATGCGCTGCAGCAGGTCGCCCACGAATGGCTGGACGCGGCCACGCTCACGCGCCGGCTGGAGACCGACGGCCCGCTGGCGCCCGAGTACCGCCGCGCCGACCTGGTCGAGACGCTGCACCGGGAGGTCTGGGGCCAGGGCTTTGCCGCGCCGACCTTCAGCGAGGAGGTCGAGGTGGTGTCGCAGCGGCTGGTGGGCGAAAAGCACCTGTCGCTCAAGCTCAGGCACCGGGGCCAGCCGGTGGACGCGATCTGGTTTGGCCACACCGAGCCGCTGCCGGTGCGCGTCACGCTGGCCTTTCGGCTTGATGCCGATGAATGGCAGGGTGTGAAACGGGTGCGCTTTCTCATCGAGGCGGCGCAGGCCATGCCCTAGGAACGGCTGAGGAATTTGTCCGACGAGGCTTGCATCGCGCTGCCTACAGGCCCAGGCCGGCGGCGGGGGGATGATCGGCTTCACAAAACGCTCGCTCTGAGCGTTCACCACTGCCAGGAGACACCATGAACACCATTATTTACATCGTCGGCCTTGTCGTCATCATTGGCGTCATCCTTTCGTACTTCGGCCTGCGCTAAATCCTGCGCTTCATTTCGCTCCTTAATTGATAGCGGCTCCCGCTTGACTGGCAAGCGCAGGAGCCGTTTTTCATTGGAAACCTCAACCCTTCAGCGGCACAGCCCCGTTACCCGGTCCTGCGGGCGGCAGGTGCTTGGCTGGGTCGCCGCTGTGGCCGTGGAACGGCAGCTGGCCAGGCGGTCCTTCACCTTGTCCGAGTATTGCCAGCCCGCCGCCAGCGGCGGCAGCGCCGAGCCCGGCTGCCAGGTGAGCGATTTCCACTTGGCATGGCCGCGCTCCTGCAGCACGCTGAAATTCGTGCAGAACCGGGCGGCAAAGTCCTGGATGAACTGGTTGCGCTGCGGATCGGCGAAATTGGCGGTGATGAGGTAGGAATCGACCGCCAGCGAAGGCGATTCGTTGCCCGCGATGTTGAGCTGCGGATAGCTCGCCTTCAGGATGTCGGCCTTCTGGTAGTCCTGCAGCACCTTGGCCGAGGCGGGCTGCGAGGCATCGAACTTCAGCAGCTTCAGGTTGGGCGGCATGTTCTTTTCCAGCAGGCTGAGCGGCTGCCCGCCCACCAGCACCATCACGTCGATCTTCGGATAGGCCTTGTAGTAGGCCGGGTCGCTCAGCGCCATCAGCGCCGAGCGGCGCCGGCGCGTGCCTTCGTCCTCGCCGGTGGCGGTCGGGTTGGTGAAGGGCTGCACCGCGTTGGGCCGCTCCTGAAAGAGCTTGCTGTAGATGTTCAGCGCCGTGAGGTAGGTGCCGCTTTTTTCCACATCCATCCACAGCGGCTTGCCCTTGATCTGGTGGATGAACTCGATTGGGTCGTCCTTGCGCGCCAGGAAGTGGATTTCTTCCTTGTACAGCGGCATGAACACGCGCAGGTTGGCCAGCAGCTGCGCGTATTCGCGCCGCGTGGCCTCGGGCACGTCCTTCGAATCGCGCAGCTGCACGAACGACGAGTACACGTCCGACTGCACGATGGCCAGCGTCACGCCCTTGGTGCGGCTCATGTCCTCGACGTTGGCCCAGGAGCCGCTGGAGTCCTTGACCTCCAGCGCCGGGTTGACGAACTCGCGCAGGTTGTTGCCGATGGCGTAGTAGGTGCCGGTGCGCCCGCCGGTGACGATGCTTTCGGCGCCGGCCGGCATCAAGGCAGCGGCGGCCACGATGGCGGCCAGCGCGGCCAAGCTGCGCGCCCATGGTTTCGGTGACTGGTTCATGTTGCGGGACTCCCTGGATTGGAAAAAAGGATTCACGGGGCCGGGCGGCGGCACAGGCCCACGCGCTCGTCGGATTCCGAACAGTTGCCGGTCACCGGCGGCTGGGCGGCAGGCTCGGCCTTCGGCGGCGCCTGGGGCTGCGGGGCGGCCACGGGCGGCGCCGGCTCGGGCGCGGGCGCTTTTTTCATCAGCGACCAGGCGATCCCGCCGGCGGCGAGCAAGAACACCAGCAGCAGCACGCCGATGGCCAGCGCCTTGGAGTTGCCCGCCGCCTGCGGGCCCGCGTCGATCAGCAGCAGCGGCTTGCCGCATTCGGTGCAGACGAAGTCCTGCCCATTGGACACCTCGATCGTCGTGCGGGCGTCGGCCAGCGAGCAGTTGCCAAAGTTCGAACACTTGCCGGATTTTCCGGTGAAAGCTGCCATCGCGGGGTTCCTTCCTGTTGTTGTCAAGACCTGCAAAAAACCTCAGGCGGCCTCGCCTTTGAGGATAGACACCGCGCGCCGCCCGGCGTCCAGAAAGCGCCGGTAGGTTTCGTCCTGGATGTTGCCGCCGCGCGCGGCCTTGACGCTTTCCACCTCGGCCAGAATCGCGCGCTGCACCTCGACGCGCCGGTCCTGGTGCGCGTAGGCAGGGCCTGCCAGCGTGGCCGCGCACACCGACTTGACGGTGTGCAGCGTGTCCAGGTTGATGCTCTCGGCGCTGCCCTCAAAGCTCTTGCCCAGCGCCACCGGGTCGTTGTCGAAGCCGTCGGCGTCCTTGGTCAGCAGCAGCACTTCCTGCGCGCCGGTCGCCGGGTTCTGGCCTTCATGGATGAAGCCCAGCGCCTTGGCCAGCAGCAGGTACGGCAGCGCCTGCTGGCGCACCTCGGCGCTCGATGCCACGAACAGGCGCGGCCAGGCGCTGCCGTCGCCCTCGGTGTGCAGCTCCAGCCGGGCGCGCGCGCCGCCGGTGTCGATGCGGCGGCGGTACTTTTCTTCCAGGAACTTGAGCGGCTTCAGGTAGCGCAGCGGCAGCAGGTTGGTGATCGACACCAGCGTGATTTCATTGGCCCGGCCGTCGGACTCGATGATTTCCACGTCGCCGGTCTTGGCCTCGCGCAGCGCGTCCTTCAGCACCTTGGAAAACTCCGCCTGCTCCGGCGCTTTGGGCAGGATGACGGTGAACTTGCTGATGGCCGTCGGCACGCCCACCGGAATGCCGGGCGCGGCGCGGTGCATTTCCAGCGGTTCGAGCGCCATGAAGTTGCCGGCGCGGCTGACCAGGTCGCTGACGTAGCTTTTGAGCTCCTGCGGGTCGGCGCCGTAGCGATCCCGCAGCTTGTCGATGATCGACATGCCCAACAGCCGCTCCTTGGGGTTTTGCACCAGGTTCTGGTGGGCGATGCGCGCGTTGTCCTCGCACACCGTCTCCAGCACATCCAAAAAGGTCGATTCCGGCACGCGCTGGTTGAACTGCGCAAAGCCGCCGTCCGGGCCGATTTTTTCGACCAGCGCGGCGCGCACGCGGCCGGTCTGGGTCTTTTGCTCGGCCTCGTCGAGCACCAGCCGGCGGCTGACGGCCTTGACCTGCTGCGGGTCGTAAAAGCGGATCAAATGCTGGCGCAAGTCGCCCGAGCCGGCATCGTTGAGCCGCGCCTGGATGCCGGTCTCGAATTTTTTCAGCGCCTGCTGCAGCGTATTGGCCACGCGGTCCACTTCGCCCTTCAGGTCGGTGACTTCGGCAATCACCTCCATCAAGAGCGCCTTGGCAAAGCCCCAGCCCTCGGCGCGCGTGCGGTACACATACATTTCCTGCAGGTGTACGCCCTGCGCGTCGAGCAGGCTGTCAGGCGTGCCCAGCAAATGCTTGGACAGCAAACTCATGCCCGACCACTTCTGCAAATTGCCCAGCACGCGCGACTGGGCCTGCTCCTCGGCGTTGCGCGCGCGCACCACGTTCTCGTCGCAGGCCTTCAGCCGCTCGTCCAGCGTCTCGGTCAGGGCGATCAGGAGGCGCGACACGTCCCAGGCCGATTTGGCGCCGACCTTCCACTCGTTCACCAGTTCCTGCTCGATGCGTGAGCGAATCTCGCGCGCCATGTCCTTGCGCGCTTTCAGCTTGGTGCGGTAAAAGCCCGGAACGCCCAGCGTGCGGTAGTCTTCCTGGAAGCGCTTTTCGCACAGTTTGGTCAGCTCGTCGAGCCAGGTGGCCCGGTCGCGCTCGCGCACCAGCGACTTGAAGTTCGGAATCACCGCCTCCCACTCGCCGGTGAAGGATTTCCAGCGCTTGTTGGCCGCGTCCTCGGGCAGGATTCCCTGGGCCAGCGTCAGGTGGTCGTCCGAGAGCAGCCAGCGCTGCTGCGTTTCCTTTTGCTGCACGAACTCGTGAAAATCCTGCTTGCGCGGCTCGTCGATGAAACCCGACGACGGCTGCCAGTGGTTAAAGCGCAGCTGCAGCGCCGCCTGACGGGCAAAGCTGTAGGTCAGGTATTCGCTGATTTCCTCTTCCGGAATCGCCAGGCGCTTGATGCCGAAGGTCAAAAAGCGCTTGGAGCGCTCGGGCGTGCGGCCCTGCGGCGCGGTCTCGGGCGAGCCGTCGCCGTTCTCGGCGTTTTCCATGCGGCCCAGCGACGCCCAGTTGAAGTTGTGGACGGCGACAATCTTCTGGTACAAAAAGTCGGCGACGATGCCCGGCAAGTCGCGGTCCACATCGACCGTCAGCCCGTTCTCGTTCTCGTTGGTAAACACATAGCAGCCGTTGAACGGGTCGCTGAGCGTGAGCCGCTCCTTCACGCCGGTCACGTCGTAGGGCCGGTAGCTGCCGACCGACATGGCGTTGAGTTCGGTCAGCGCGGCAAAGCCGTTGGCGTGGTAGTTGCCCGTGTCCCAGTTGGGGTGCGGGTAGGCGTCGGGCAGCAGCGCATAGACCAGGATGCGAAAGCGCCGCGAGTCGGGGTACAGATCGCGCAGCTGCGCCACCGCGTCGATCACGCTGCCGCTGCCCGTGCCGCCGGCCAGCCCGAGCACGATGTGAAAGGTCACGTCCGTCTCGCCGCTTTGCTGCAGCAGCTTGACCTGCGTCTGCACCTGTTCGCGGTAGTTGCCCGCCTTGCAGGCGAACAAAAAGCGCCCCAGCCGGCGCTTTTGCCCGCCCAGCGTGGCGCCGACGATGCTGTTCAAAATGTCGCGCCACGCCTCGGGGCTGCCCAGCCAGTGCTTGAGGCCGGGGTAGCTGTCCAGGTTGTCCAGGCGCGAGGTCAGGTTGGCGTCGGTGATCAGGAGCTGGCTGGCCTTGGGCAGCTGCACCGAGGTGCCCAGCGTCTTCCACGTCGGGTCGTCCACGGCCATCATTTCGCTGGAGGAATCGACATACAGGTAGCCGATGCCCACGTCGGGAATCGCGCCGCCGTGGAATTCCTGGTACAGGCTCTTGCGCAGCGCCCGGATGATCTTGCCCCCCGTGCCGCCCAGCCCGATGATGAAGTGATTCATGTGCCGCCCAACTCCCTGGTTTTTGATGGAGGAAATTTCAATTATGGACCATCGCCTCTGCCGCACCACGGGTATCCTCTGCGCTTTTTTGCTATTATTTTTATAGCTAACTGCGCAGGTGCAGCATGCGCCAGCGCCTTATTTTCCTTAAAATTTTCGCAGTTTTCGCGTTTCGGGCCACAGCGCATGGGGCAGCGCGCTGGTCAAAGGCATAGCCACTTATCATGGACGTTCCACCCTCAGCTTCACCGGACTCGCCCATGACGCCAGCGCCCGCCGTGCCCGCTCCTGCCACGCTCTACCCGGCGCTGGCGCAGGTGCAGCCCTCGCTGGCCGAGGTGCAGCCGACCCTCGCGCCCGTCAGCGTGCCCGCCGGCACGGTGCTGTTCGCTGAAAACGCGCCCTGCCAGGGCTTTCCGCTGGTGCTGGAAGGCGAGATCAAGGTGTCGCGCAGCTCGGGCGACGGGCGTTCGCTGGAGCTGTACCGGGTGGTGCCGGGCGAGCTGTGCCTGGTGTCGTCGGCCTGCCTGTTCCGCACCCAGCCGATGTCGGCCCACGGCGTGACAACCAAGGCCAGCACGCTGCTCCTGATTGCGCCAGAGCTGTTCGGCCGCTGGCTGGAAACGCCGGCCTTTCGCAGCGAGGTGCTGGGCCTGTTTGCCGAACGCATGGCCGACCTGACCGGCCTGATCGATGCGGTGGCCTTTCAACGGCTGGACCAGCGGCTGGCCGCCGCGCTGCTCGGCCGGGGGCAGCATCTGGCGCTGACGCATCAGGCGCTGGCCGACGAACTGGGCACGGTGCGCGAAATCATTTCGCGGCTGCTGCGCCGCTTCGAGCGCGAAGGCTGGGTGGCACTGGCGCGCGAGCGCATCCATATCCTGAACGGCGCCGCGCTGCGCGCCGTGGCCGCCGGCCTGCCCGGCTGACGCCGCTGAGCCGCTGACTCCGCTGAGCCGCCGGAGCGCGCCTTCGCTGCGGCGCATCAATGGAATTTTCTGCACCAAATACGCCTCTTGCGCAATCCCTACCTGCGCAGGCAGCTATGAATTTTGTAGCAGGCATTGCGGTTTGTGACCTGTGCCCTGCCGACTTACCCATCAAAAGCAGGAAGCCCGGGGTTGATGTTCATTGCGTTGCACCGTCAGCGCGCTGGCGATGCAACTCGGCCAAGCGAAGCGGCGGCATGCGAAGGCTGCCGGCTGCGTGACCCAGGTCACAGACCGGGCGCACGCCAGCGCGTCCAATGGAATGCATCCACAACGTCACACCCCAAGGAAACAGCCATGAAATCCAACGTCGGCGGCATTGACCGCATCCTGCGCATCGTTCTGGGCCTGGGCCTGATCGGGCTGGCCGCCACCGGCACCATTGGCCTGTGGGGCTGGCTGGGCGCCGTGCCGCTGGCCACGGGCCTTGTCGGCTGGTGCCCGCCCTATGCCTTGCTGGGCCTGAGCACCTGCCCGGTCAAAAACAAGGTTTGAGCCCCCAAGCGGCCCGCCGCCTACACGCCGCGGCCGGCGGCGCACCATTGCTGCGCTGGCGCCGACCGCCCATGCACTGACGCTGTGCAATTTTGTATGCAATTGCCGCTTTAAACGGTACACAAAGGTGGCACGGGTTTTGCTGAAGTGACCGGCATGAACGCCGCCACGCCCGAGAACGCCTCACCCGCCCCTTGCGCCGCCATCGAACTGGTCGCGCTGACCAAGCGCTACGCGCAGGGCAGCCCGGCGGTGGACAGCATCAACCTGCGCATCACCAGCGGCAGCTACTGCTGCCTGCTCGGGCCGTCGGGCTGCGGCAAGAGCACCACGCTGCGCATGATCGCCGGCCACGAGTCGGTGACCGGCGGCGACATCCTGCTGGACAACCGCAACATCACCGACCTGCCCGCCGCCGAGCGCGGCACGGCCATGATGTTCCAGAGCTTTGCGCTGTTTCCGCACCTCTCGGCGCTGGAGAACGTGGCCTTCAGCCTGAAGATGAAGGGCGTGGGCAAGGCCGAGCGCCAGAGCCGGGCGAAAGATTTGTTAGGGCGCGTGGCGATGGGGCAGCTCGCCGGTCGCAAGCCGGCCGAGCTTTCGGGCGGCCAGCAACAGCGCGTGGCACTGGCGCGGGCGCTCATCACCCAGCCCAAAGTCCTGCTGCTGGACGAGCCGCTGTCGGCGCTGGACCCGTTTTTGCGCATCCAGATGCGCGCCGAGCTGCGCCGCTGGCAAAAGGAGCTGGGCCTGACCTTCATCCACGTCACCCATTCGCAGGAAGAAGCGATGGCGCTGGCCGACACCATGGTGGTGATGAATAACGGGCTGATCGAGCAGGTCGGCTCGCCGCACGAGGTCTACAACCGCCCGGCCAGCGAATTCGTCGCGCGCTTCATGGGAGGGCACAACGTGCTGCAGACGCCGGCCGGCAAGGTCGGCGTGCGCACCGACCACATGCAGCTCACGCCGGCCAGCGCCGCCGCGCCAGACAGTGCGCACAACCAGCGCGCCGTCGTCACCGACGTCGAATACCAGGGCACCTATGTGCTGCTGGGCCTGCAACACCCGGGCGTTTCCCGCACGGCCAACAGCACGGCCGAGCTGTCGGTGATGGTGTCCGAGGCGGCTTTTGCCGCACGGCCCTATGCGCTGGGCGAGGCCGTGCAGCTGTCCTGGGCGCCCGAGGCGGCGCACCGCCTGGCGGCCGAACGCTGCGCGCCCGTGACCGCCACTGCCTGAACGCCTGCTTTCCCGCCTCTCGCCTGTGACCCGTTCGCTTTTCCCTTCGCCTCTTTCTTCATCCCGTCTTCGCCAGAAGATCCCACGCCACCAGGAGTTCTCACCATGTCCGACGCTGTTTTCAATTCCAAAGACCTTGGCGCCGGCCTGCAGCGCCGCGCCCTGCTCAAGGGCACGGCCGGCATGGCCGGCATCCTGGCCGCCGGCCTGGCGCCGGCCGTGCACGCGCAGGAAAAGATCGTGCTGCGCTACCTGGGCACCGCCGTGAACCAGGACAAGAAGATCGCCGAAAAGTTTGAAAAGGACACCGGCATCAAGATCCAGTACGTCGCCGTGACCACGGACGACGTGACCAAGCGCGCCGTCACCGCGCCCAACAGTTTCGATTTGATCGACACCGAGTATTTTTCGCTGAAAAAGATCGTGCCCACCGGCAACCTCAAGGGCATCGACGTCAAGCGCATCAAGAACGCCGACAAGATCACGCCGCTGTTCACCACCGGCATGGTGGGCGGCAAGGCGGTGGGCGACCAGGGCACGGCGCCCAAGAAGGTGATCTACCTCGAAGGCGAAAAGAGCAAGGTCTTCGCCAAGAGCCCAACGCAGTTCATGTCGCTCATTCCCACGGTCTACAACGCCGACACGCTGGGCATCCGGCCCGACCTGATCAAGCGGCCCATCAACTCCTGGGCTGAGCTGCTCAACCCCGAGTTCAAGGGCAAGGCGGCGATTTTGAACATCCCGTCCATCGGCATCATGGACGCGGCCATGGTGGTCGAGGCGATGGGCCTCTACAAATACCCCGACAAGGGCAACATGACCAAGCCCGAGATCGACCTGACGATCAAGACGCTGATCGAGGCGAAGAAGGCAGGCCAGTTCCGCAGCCTGTGGAAGGACTTCAACGAGTCGGTCAACCTGATGTCCTCCGGCGAGGTGGTGATCCAGTCGATGTGGAGCCCGGCCGTGACCGCCGTGCGCACCAAGGGCATCGCCTGCA
>Ga0308165_1002975_pt1 | contig 19013 bp, 15 predicted proteins | sample PhyWR2_FD_201032 | JGI IMG/M metagenome (GOLD analysis project Ga0308165, IMG submission 201032) | Phyllosphere microbial communities from UC Gill Tract Community Farm, Albany, California, United States - DLSLW.R2 | ecosystem: Host-associated > Plants > Phyllosphere > Unclassified | place: USA...
TGGAAAGCAGCGCTTTGGAACGCCCGATTTTTCGGGCTGCGGCTGAAAAGCCTTCCGCTTCCACCACGTCAATAAATGCACGCATGCGTGTGAGGGTGTCCATAGCTCAGCCTTGTGTCTTTGTGAGGAGTGTCTTGGTGAGGATATTTTTCGCGAGGGTGATTAGTGCACGGTCACTGCCGCGTGGCCCGATGAAAGAAATGCCCATGGGCGCATTATGGACTGTTCCAAGCGGGAGTGTGATTTGCGGAAGACCCGAAAGGACAGCAAGGCAAAGTAGCCGCAACGCCTGTTCGCGATAGGCTTGTAAGGTCTCGAAAGGTTCATTGGCGAGAGGCGCTGCACCGGGTACGGTTGGCAGTACAAGAACCGCATTGTCGCCGATGATTGTTTCCAATTCGAGGCTGAAGCGGGCGCGGCGGCTGCGATGATGGGCAACGGCTTCATTCGTGATCGCTGCTCCGTAAGCAAAGCGATCTGCCACGCCGGAACCCAGATTGCGTTCGCCCGATGAAATCCATGCACCATGGCTGGCCCATGCTTCTGCACCCTGTATCTGGCGGAAGGTGAGATAAAGTTCATCAATGGATAGTGTAGACTGACTTGACGCTTTGATACTTGCAAAATGTGGACGCACGGCGGTAAACATCGCACGATAGGTGTCGGTTTCCTCATGGCCGAGCAGTAAATGCTCCAGAAGAGGCGTATAAAGAAGCTGCGAAAAGGCAAAGCTCTCTTTGTCCTCGCCAAGCAGAATTTCGCCCACCTTTTCATAAAGATCGATGTCGCGTGCAAACCAGCCGATTGTATCAAGAGATGGTGCAAGCGGCATAATACCTTCAAGCGGAATACGGCCATGCGTGGTGCGCAAGCCGATCAACCCGCAGAAACTGGCGGGCGCACGGATCGAACCACCTGTATCCGAACCAAGTGCTATGTCGGCAAGCCTGCCTGCAACAGCCGCTGCCGAACCCGACGATGATCCGCCGGTGACGCGGTCAGGCGCGGAAGGGTTGATCGGATGCGAGTAATGCGCGTTCTGACCCATGAGCGAGAATGCCAGCTCGTCTGTCTGCGTCTTTCCGATGAATTTGCTACCTGCTGCGAGAAGTTTTTCGACCGCTGGAGCTGATTTATTAGCAACAGGTGATTCGGCCAAAATTTGTGGATTTCCGCAGCCGGTTTTCATGCCTGCCACGTCATAAATGTCTTTGATTGCCAAAGTTGCGCCTTCAAGCTGGCTTCGGACCGAATAAGGCGGGGCATTTTCCGCTTTTGCGATGAAGGCGTTGAAGGTATCAAGGCTGGTCATTGTTCACGACTTGCTGCAGGAATTGGCATTTATGGTTAAGGAAAAGGAATTTTTCCCGGAAGATTGTTTCACTAATGTTGAACAATGGCAAGCTGACGGATCGTATTCAAAGCCTTAAAAATTATTTTTGCGCAGCCGATATTTGTCATTGAATCAACACATCTTTGAGATTATATCGCCCTTGCCCAAAGTCGCACGTGCCTGTGGGTGTCCGCCGATCCTCGAATGGTGAGGAATTCGGTATGGTACCTGGACCTAACCGCTCCAGTTGATCTGTAGGCCAACCGCCAGATCAAGGACATCTTGAAGCAACGACGGTGCGGGCCTTTCTAGTGTCTTTCGGCTGTCCAAAAGCCGGAATTACTGAAGAGGCACACCTTCATTGCCAGAAGTGCGGATGCGGTTCCCCAATTCCAATCCAAGGCAGACAAAGCGGAGTAACGCGGGTTTAGCGTTGTTCCATCGCCGCATGAGTTTTCGCGTGACATCAGCATCTCCAAAGGCTGTCCTCACCGTGGATGCGCTTATGCTTACTTTGTCTCTTAGAGAATTTCTTGGCCCATGGTGGGCTTGGTCATATTCCCTAAGTGTTTTTTCTGCGCAATTCCGCAAAGGGATTGCGCTCTAGATGCGGCCAATCAAGCCGCGCGGGAGAACGACCATGGCAACACAGCGTATTATTGATTTCCTCAACACCCGCCGCCCAGATGGCCCTTGCCTCGTGGTCGACACGGATGTCGTGCGCGAAAACTATCAGAATTTTGAAAAGGCATTGCCTTACTCGCGCATTTTTTATGCTGTGAAGGCAAATCCTGCGCCGGAAGTCCTGCGTCTTCTGGCTTCCCTTGGCTCGTGCTTCGATACGGCATCGGTTGCCGAAATAGAAATGGCACTGGAAGCCGGTGCAACGCCAAACCGCATTTCTTATGGCAACACCATCAAGAAAGAACGCGATATTGTGCGTGCTTTCGAACTTGGCATTCGCCTCTATGCGGTTGATTGCGTTGAAGAAGTCGAAAAAGTTGCGCGTGCTGCTCCTGGCAGCCGCGTGTTCTGCCGCGTGCTGACCGACGGTGAAGGTGCTGAATGGCCGTTGTCGCGCAAGTTTGGCTGCGTGCCTGCCATGGCAATTGACGTGCTGCGTCATGCAAAGGCACTGGGCCTCGACTCCTACGGTGTGTCGTTCCATGTCGGCTCGCAGCAGACGGACCTCACCGCATGGGATCGCGCATTGAGCGATGCCGCATCGGTATTCCGCACACTTGCTGACGAAGGCATTGTTCTGCGCATGGTCAATATGGGCGGCGGTTTTCCAACCCGTTACCTCAAGGATGTACCAACCGCTCAGGCTTACGGCATGGCGATTTTCGATGCGCTTTCAAAGCATTTCGGCAACCGCATTCCAGAAACCATCATTGAGCCGGGTCGCGGCATGGTTGGTAATGCAGGCGTGATCAAGACCGAAGTGGTTCTGGTTTCGCGTAAGTCGGACAACGACAATGTGCGTTGGGTTTACCTCGACATTGGCAAATTCGGTGGTCTGGCCGAAACCATGGATGAGGCGATCCGCTACCAGATCGTGACCCCACGTGACGGCGGTGAAACCGAGCCGTGTGTGTTGGCTGGCCCAACCTGTGACAGTGCGGACGTTATGTATGAAAAGACGCCTTATCCGTTGCCAGTGTCGCTGACCATCGGTGATGAAGTCCTCATCGAAGGCACGGGCGCTTACACCACCACCTATTCGGCGGTGGCGTTCAACGGGTTCGAACCGCTCCGATCATACGTCATCTGATCTTTTAGGTTTTAACCTAGAGATCCTCTCAATCTGCCCGGTGCTGAAAAGTGCTGGGCAGGATGTGCGGCTACCCATTTTGGGGTGAGATGTCATGAATGCAAATCTGGAAATTCAAGAAAATATCGTAACCGGCCTGTTGCCGCTTTTTCACCCGGTCTTTGCGATTACCGGTGAAACGGCCATGCATATTGGCGCACGTGAAGCTTTGCTCGACCGCGCCATGGGCGAAGGCCGTCGCAGAAAGTCGTCGGAAAAGCTGCGCCGTGGTCGGCTTCCCGCCGAAGGTCTGGCTTTTGCTGCTGTCGGAGCCGATGGTTCGCTTGCTGGCACCGTACGGTTATGGAATGTCCATGCCGGACTGGATGCATTTGGCTTTCCGGTCAAGGCTTTGCTGCTCGGACCGCTTGCGGTTGACCCATCGGCAGGTGGTTGCGGCATTGGTTCGGCACTGATGCATCATGCGATTGATGAAGCAAAACGCCTTGGCCACGGCGCGATTTTGCTTGTCGGCGACCCGGAATATTACGAGCGCTTTGGCTTTTCGGCTGAAAAGACCGCAGAGCTTTCTATGCCCGGTCCTTTTGAAAAGCGCCGTTTTTTGGCGCTGGAATTGAAGGCCGGTCATCTCGATGGCGTGCAGGGTATCTTGCGAGCTAGTGGGCGTAAAGTTTCAAAATCCTAGAGCGTTTTCGATTTTGATTTAATCAGAAGAAAGGCTCCATTCTTTTGTTTTTACGCATTGTCCTACCCAAAAAGCTGACGCACTTTTGCTGGAAATGCTTTAACTGATACGCACCAACCGTCCGAAGTTGCGGACGGCTGTAATGGCAAGACCTGCCAAGAACCCTGCAATAAGACCTGCAATCACAATCAGCTTGCGCGACGATCCTGCGGGATCAAGCGGCGGACGCGCTTCCGAAATCACTCGGACATTGGTGGTGGTGATGCCTTCCTGTTCGCTCGTTTCACGCGAGCGAAGCAGAAATGCTTCATAGACCGAGCGCAGCGTCGAGGCCTCGCGTTCCAGTTCGCGCAGCTTCACCCGATCATCATTGCTATTGGCCTGCTGCGATTTGAGCTGTGCCAGACGGGCGCTCAAGTCACGCTCCTGCTGAACAGAGCGGGCAACTTCCACCTGCAAAGAGGCGCGGATACGGCGCAGTTCTGCATCAATATCGTTGAGAAGGGTCTGCTTCTGCGTTTGAAGCTGAATATATTGCGGATGGCGCGGCCCAAGCTGAGTCGATGCGCCGTTTGCGGTCTGGCTGGCCTGAGCAAATTGCGCGCGCAAAGCCGTCAGCGTGTTGGAACGCAAGTCTTCCGGCAGTGTACCGGAAATGACGCTGCCGGTATTGGCATCGCTAAGCACCTGAACACGCGCCTGAAGCCGCATGGTTTCGGCGCGCTGATTGGTTAGCTGGTCGTTGAGCCGCGTCAGATCATTGTCGCTGATCAGTTTGCCATCGACATCGACGAGATCACGCGATGCACGAAAATCAGCGGCCGATTGTTCTGCCTTTTCAACGCTGCCACGCATATCCGCTAGGCGCTTGGAGAGTTCTTCCGAATTGCGGCGCGCAGCGTCCGATTGGAGCGAGTCCAGTTCGCTCTCAAAAACGGTGCCGATCAGATTGGCGATTTCAGCGGATTTTTCAGCGCTGCGTGTTTTAACTGAAATGGAATAGATAAAGGTTTTGGCATCGCGCCCGATTGTCAGGCTGTCATAGAGATTATAAAGAACGCGGGTTTTAAGCGCCTGACTATTGCTTTCTGTTTTTGGGCGAAACATCGTTTTGATTTGAGCAAAAAAGCCTGCAATGCCGGTCGGCACCAGAGTTCCATTGAACTCGGGATCGTTGGTAAGATCAGCCTCGTCGATCACTTTCAGCAAGACGCTGGACGAATCTAGTAGTCGTGCCTGACTTTCGGCAATGGCCAGCGATGCATCGGTGGGTAATTGACCGGGGGTCAGTTCGGTTCCGACCGACTTGATATTGCGCGGATCAACCAGAATATCGGTCGATGCGACATACAACTGCGGTATGGTCATGGCATAAAGCGCTGCTGCAATGCCGCCGATTAGTGTGGTTGCGATCAGCAGTCTGCGCGAGCCATTGACCACTTCAATCACCACCCGCGGATCAATCAGCGGCTTCCATTCATTGTCAGTCACTTCGCGTCGCACAGGTGGCGGCGTTTGTGTTGCGATCACTGCTGGCTCCTGTGCGATTTCGTCAACAGTTTGATTTTTCTTCGCATTTTCACGCTCAGCGATCTTGCGCTCGAGTTCAGCCTTGATTGAAGCCATGCGGGCGCGAAGCTCAGTAGCTTCCTGCTCGGCGGTTGCCTTGTTTTCCTGCTGTGTGCGGAATAGTTCGGCGCGTTCTTCAGGGGTCGCAGGCGGTGTCCAGGGTGGGGTAATTGTCTGCTTTTCGCGTTTAGACGTGTCAGATTCGTCGCGGCTTGCCTCAGGCGCGTCTGAAAATGCCAGAAGAGGCTTTTCCTCTCTTCCCTTATTGCGCTTGTCGTCACCGCTCATCGTCAAAGATGTCCGTACCCCGAAATGACTTATCTGCTTTGGACTATAGTTTTTTTATGCAGAACAAATGGTTAATAGGCAGATTGATAATCGTTTTGGTGCATTTTAATTAAGTCTTTTTGTCTAAGTTTCGCATAACGGTCGGAAAATACGGCCTTATAAGCAACGGCTAAGTAAATACGGGGCCTTGAGTGATCGCAAAAGCACTCCAGAAATTATCGGGTAGCCGAGGCGCAGTGGTGCGGGATTACTTTTCGCTCTTTTCCGGTTCAGCCGGGCGATTGGTCGTTTCGCTTCTTTATTTTATAGCACTTGCAAACACGCTGCCCACTGGCGACTTCGGCATTTTTGCCACCGCTTCCGGCACCGGTGTTGTCTTGTCGCGTCTTGTCTCGCTCGGCTTTAGTTCGCCGCTTTATCGTATCTCGACGGTCAAACCATTACTGCTCGGGACCTATACCGCCGGGTATCTTGCAGCGGTTATGATCTCTCTGCCGCTTTTCGCCGTTTGTTCGTGGCTCGTATACTTCGTCTTTTTCAGCCGTGATATTGCGTTTTTGCCATTTGCAGTTGTGGTGATTGCCGAAGCGCTTTTGTGGCGCTCCACCGAGATGATTATTATCGTCAACAACGGGCTGCGCCGCTTTGGAATTTCGGCACTGCTTGTGATTTTTGGCACCACGACTCGTGCTGTTGCCGCTGTGTTGTTCATGTTTTTTGCAGCAACCCACGATATCGCGCATTGGGCGTGGTGGTATGTGGGGTGCAATGCGGTTGCGCTTATTGTTGCACTGCGCTTCTATCCAAAAGTGAAGTTGCGGTTTGAGCCGCGGCTTTATTATCGTCGCCTGTCGGATTCGATTGCGGTCATGGGCGCTGAACTGCTGTTCTATATCCAGAGCGAACTCGACAAGCTTCTGGTGTTGAGCATTGGCGGACCGACCACCGCGGGTATCTATGCCATCATCATGCGGCTTGTCGATCTGACGGCGCTACCGATCCGGTCGTTCAATATGATGCTGGTGCAAAAGCTGATGCGTAGCCCCGATATGCTGGCTTCATTACGCATAAGGGCTGGGCTGGAGTTTGCAGTCTTTAGCGTGTCCGTTGCAGGCCTTGGCGCGATGGTGATCTTCCTGCAATTCTTCCCCAAGGCGCTGGGCGCAAGTGTTGCCCCGATCGTAGGCCTTTTGCCGCTGGTGCTGCTGGTACCGGGTTTCCGCAATATGATCGAGTATCAGACGGAGATACTTTATGCGCGTGGTCAGTCTGGTCTGCGCACGATCAGCATGGTGCTAATGACGAGTGCCAAGGCATTGTTCGTCTGGCTGTTGCTGATTTATCATGGCGACAATAATGACTGGATTGCTGGGCTGAACTTTGTCTTTGCGGGGATTTATCTGCTTTCGCTGGTTTTCACTTACACGAGCATGAAATTACCGGCAAAGCGGGTGTAAAAAAAGCCCGAAGCGATGCTTCGAGCTTTATGTTCTCAGGATTGGGTTCTTAAGCGCCGATGATACGGCGGATGTCGCCGACCGACAGGCTTAGGAAGGACTGCATGCCGATGGCAACCTGATGCGGCTCCATTTCGGCAATGAACGTGCGAAATTCTTCTTCCGTGGGTGGAGGCGCAAACCACTGCATACGGCACAGATCATGCGTGTCGTGGAAATGCCCCGCACCCTCCAGAACATCATCGACATAATGGCCATAAATAAAGCATTCTGAAAAACGACGCACATTTCCGATAGCTGCAACCCAATGCTGGCCGGTGTGCTTTTCGATACGCTCGCACATACCGACGACCGAATCCCTGCGCCAGGACACAAGCTGGCCGATATAGTCATTGAGCACGCTCTTGCCGTTTTTGACACCAAGCAGTTTCCCGGCATTTTCCGCCCAGACCGGATGCTCCGGCCATTCGGGATTGGCAAGCGCATCGGGCCGATAGAACAGCCGCAATTTGTCACCCTGCCAGAGTGTTCTGCAATCAAACGGCTTTACAAATGCAGTGTCGGAATCTGTGTAAAGAAGCCCGTCTTCTTCCACCTTGCTTGCGAGCGCAATGCGGCGCAACTGCTGCACATGCCAGCCGCGCAAGGGTTTGGTTTTAAACGACAACCAGACACGTCGACGTCCAAGATAGCTTGGGTCCGGGAATGCGCGCAGCCATGAGGGCAGCAGATCACGCTCGTCAATGACGATGCGGTTTGCACTTTCTATTTGGCGGAAAAGCGCCACATCTTTGCTGTCGACAAGGATGTAATGCTTGGTGAAACCGGTGACATATTTGTCCATGGTTTCGCATAAGAGCTTGCAGCGCTCAAAATCCTGATCCCAGCTTGCCGTAACAATGGCTGTCTTCACGGCTTGCCCCCTGTCAGCTTTTCCTTTGCGACGTGCCAGAGAAAGACCGGATTGCCGATAAGGTAGCGCTTTGCCAGACGGCGCGGCTCCTGCATCAAACGGTGTACCCACTCCATTTTGAGCGTGCGAACCCAATGCGGCGCACGCTGTACGCGTCCTGTATGCAGATCAAACAGCGCGCCGACAGCACTTGCAATGGTGCAATGTTGTGCGGTGATATAATGATCAATGAACATTTCCTGCCGTGGCACGCCCATGGCGACGAGCAAAATATCCGGGTGATAATCAGCAAGCTGACCCAAAATGCCGTCAATATCGGCAGGCTTGAAATAGCCGTCAGAAATCACACGGAAATCATGCTGGGGAATTTGGCTTGTGAAAAGCTGTGCGGCTTCGTCTGCAACACCGGGACCGCCGCCCAGAAGTGCGACTTTCATAGGCTGTTTGACATGCTGCATCAGGCCGGGAATGAAATCGGTACCATTGAGATTGGCTGGAAATTTATTGCCATAGGCAACCTTGCTTGCAATATCGACACCGATACCGTCAGGCAGGATCAGGAAGTCTTCGAGAGCCTTCATATAGGCTGGGTCTTCATGCGCGATATTGGCGTTGTTGGCGTTAAGCCAGCCCTGTTTCATGAACTCGCGGCTCACAATCCGCTTTTCAAAATAAGCGAATGAACTGTCCCAGTCGAAACATGCGACCTTGATGCCGAGAATATTCCGATATTCGATGTTTTCGGGGGAGCTTTTTGTCATGTCAGTCTGCTTTTCCTGTCACGTCCCGAAGTGTTTTGAGGCCTCTGGTAATAGCAACGTCCATGCCATTGATTTGTGCTTGTTTGAACGCTTTGCCATCCAAGCGCTGACGGTCGCCATCATTGATTGTTTTCAGGCGCTCGACGATAGCGGCTGCAAATTCTGCAGGCTTGTCGGCAATGGTGCAATTGGCCGGAATATTGCCAATGCCGCGCACCGAATGAGCCGTTGCGACACTTGGCATTCCAAGCTCGAAAGTCTCGATGGTTTTGAGCTGAACGCCGGTTCCCGCACGGCTGATCAGCGGCACGAGCTTCCCGCTTTCTACAAATTCTGTCGCATCAGGAACTTTACCGACGAAATTAATACCCGGCCATGCGCTCATCAGATCGGCAGGCGTATTTCCGGCAATTGCGATGGAAATGTCTTTTGGCAGCAAAGGTTTGACTTCACGCAGGAACCATTCAAGTCCGATGCGGTTGGGATGCCATGTCCATGTGCCAATCAGCGCCAAATCGTGCTTTGCGGGATGAACCGTTGATGACGCACCATTGCCCGGCATCACAAGTGGCAATGTCGCGAATTTTTCGCTGCTCAAACCCAGTACCGTGCCATCATCCTCCGCAAATGTGAAGACGAAATTTGCCTGTTTGCAAAGCCGGTTTTCGAGCTTTTTGAGAATGCGCGCTTCGCGGCCAAACAGATATTTCTGAATTTTGCCTTTGGCGTCGGCTGCATTTTCTTCTGCCGAACGATATTCGACATTATGCGCGACAAAGATCGAAGGCTTGTTTTTAAAAATTTTTTCGAAAGCGCCGGGCAACGTCACACCATTCAACACATAGGCATCGAAATCACCAAGTTCGGTGATTGCATTATGTAGCTCAATCGCTGGAATAACCCGCAGCTTTGCCGATGATACAGTGAGCCCGGTGAGGAAAGATGTGGCCACCCATTCGATCTTGCGCTTGATACCTGCGCCTTCGGTGCGCACTTCCACTTCGCCAAGCACGATTGTGTCTTTGTTTTCAGCAGCCTTATGTCCTGGCCAGGTAAAGCCCAGAACCGTGACATGGGCACCGGCGCGACGAAGACCATCAATAACGGCGGCATTCGCAACTTCATAACCCGTCGAAGCGATAGCATGGGGAACAAGTGATGTTACGAAGACAAGACGAAACGGTTGCAAATCAGCTCCTGAACGATCTTAATAATTCTCTATTAGAGCGCGTTTCGATCTGAATTATCATATCGCGCTCTAAACTCTTTTACTTGAAGCAAAATCTTTTCGATCCTCGTTTCACTCCGGTCGGATTATGCTCTAAAGACAGTCTCTACAGACATGCGGTGAACTTTTCTTTAAACGTTTATCAATAGTGGAAAGATAAACATAAAATATAAATCTCTGAAATAAATCGGAAGCCGAGATGATAGATTTACCGGATCATATTGAAGTAATCGCTAAAACACCCGGGCTTGCTTATGACGAGATTGATATCGTCGTCTCGCTCCCGACATTTAAGCGGCCTGAGCACCTGATCAGAACGCTCGATACGCTAAACGCGCAGACAACCAAGCGTCGCTGGGCGGTGGTGGTTATCGAAAACGAGACTGAAAAGAAAGAGGGCGCAACAGTTGCTGCCCCGCTTTTTGAGGCTGGAAAATATAGCGGGATGCTGATTGGCGAATCCCATCGCGGCAATTGCAATGCTTATAATGCAGGCTGGCTGACCGCGACCAAGTTCTTCCCGAATTTCAAATATGTCATTGTCATTGATGATGATGAACTGGCCGATCCTGATTGGATCGAAAACATGGTTTCGACCGCTGAACGTTATGATGTCAGTCTGGTTGGTGGTCCGCAGTATCCGATTTTCGAGAAGCCAAACTCGGATCAGTGGAAAAAGCACCCTGTTTTCCTGCCGCATTATACCAAGACTGGCCCGGTGCCGATCATCTATTCTTCGGGCAATCTGCTGATTGCGCGTCCTGTTCTGGAAGCGCATGGCTATCCGTTCATGGATTTGAAGTTCAACTTCACCGGCGGCGGTGATTCCGACTTCCTGTCGCGCTCAATTGCCAAGGGTTTCAAGGTTGCCTGGTGTGCTGAAGGCATCGTGCGTGAAACTATTCCAGAGCGCCGTCTGGAAAATGATTGGATCAGGTCGCGCGGCCTTCGCAATGGTGTTCTCTCTACCCTGATCGAACAGCGCAAGCGCAAGGATGAGCCTCTTGGTCAGGTACGCGTGTTCCTTAAGAGCCTTGCTCTCCTTGCCTATTCGCCGATCAAGGCTGTGAGACGAGGCGTTGCAGCGGGCTTTGCGCCGGTTGGTACTTATTTCATCCATATCGGTCTTGGTCGGGTGATGGCGCATTTTGGATATTTGAATGAGCAGTATCGCAACCCGGACAAGAATTGATACCACTTCGTCCGATCCCTTGAAGGTGACGATGCGCCAGATCGCGCTCGTCACCGCGACGGTTATATTCTGCATTCTGCTGATTTCTTTTCGCCCGTTTTCGCCGGTCGTCGTTGTCGATGGACAGCAGGTGGGCGATTCTGTCAATCAGCTTGGCTTTGGACTTGTCGGCGTTATTTCGCTGGCAGCACTTGCAATGTTTGCCAATCCGAACAAGGTCTTGCGGCTCGCAAGCCTTGGCTGGGGGCTTATGTTTGCAATTCTGCTCATGTCTGCCTTCACCAGTCCTGATCCCGGAACCGCTATTCGCGGCATTATGCTGACCCTGATCGGCGTGATTGCGATCATGGCCGTTCTGGCTTTGCCGCAAGATGCGGATGGCTATTCTTGGATGCTGCTGATTGTTGCGTCTATCGTGATCCTCATCTCCTATGTCGGTGTTGTTTTACTGCCCAATCTTGGCACTCATGGCGCGGATGCAGCCGAGCCGCAGAATTCATATCTCTGGCGTGGGGTGTTTACGCATAAGAATATTGCCGGGCCGGTTATGGCAGTATTTGCCTTTGCGGGGATTTATCTGTGGCGGCGTGGCTGGCGCATAAGTGGTGCGCTTATCGCCTTGTCAGCCCTGTTTTTCGTGGCTCATACAGGTTCAAAAACAACTGTAGCTCTTGTTCCCTTTGCCATGCTTTTGGTCATCGGACCGGGGCTCTTTGGCCTGCGTGGGCTTGCGCCACTGATGATCTTCGTCATTCAGTTGTTGTTTGCGCTTTTTACCATCGGCACAGTGTTGTTCGAACCGCTGCACCAGCTCGTGCTGAATTTTTCAGTCGACCCGACATTTACTGGGCGCACATCCATCTGGGCTTTTGCGATTGAGGCACTGCATAGTCGTCCATGGACAGGCTTTGGCTATGAAAGCTTCTGGAGTACGGGTTTGGCCAAAAATGCTGCCAATCCCTATTATCTTGATTGGGATGTGCGCGGCATTGTGCACGCGCATAATGGTTATCTCGATATCACGCTTTCCATGGGACTTATCGGGCTTATCTGCGCAATCGTGGTGATTATCATCATGCCGCTTGTCAATTATATGCGGTGTAAGCAAACACGTGAAAACCTTCTGCTTGCAGATTTTTTTCTGATGTTCGTGTTTTTCGGCACGCTCAATGCGATGCTCGAAAGCTTCTTCTTCCGACGCATGGATCCGGTCTGGCTCATGCTCATTTTTGCAATTTTTGGCCTGCGCATGACGGCTAAAGTTACGATCCCCAAGCGGAGTTACTTATGAATATCGCTATCATTGGCACGGGCTTCGTCGCCGATTATTATATGACTACGCTGCGCAATTATCCGCAATTGCGCCTGCTTGGCGCGTTTGATCGCTCAGTGGAGCGGCTCAAAGTTTTCGCGGCGCATTATGGCGTGCGTGCCTATGAGAGCTATGAGGCGGCTTTGGCCGATGAGCAGGTGCAGATTGTACTTAATCTCACAACGCCTGAAAATCATTATGCCATTTCGCGTGCGGCCCTTGAGGCTGGCAAGCATGTCTATTCGGAAAAGCCTTTGGCGATGGATTTCAACGATGCCAGGGCGCTCGTTGAATTTGCCAGCTCAAAAGGCCTGACACTTGCGGCAGCACCAGCCAATGCTTTGAGCGATGCGCAGAAGCTTGTTGCAAGTTCGATGAGCGAGATTGGCACACCGCGACTGGTCTATGCCGAAATGGAAGACGGTCCGGTTTTTCGCGATAAATGGGCGACATGGCGCTCGCAATCGGGCGCACCTTGGCCGGGTCTGCATGAATTTGAGATTGGCTGCACGCTGGAACATGCAGGCTATGCGCTTTCGTGGCTGGTGTCGCTGTTTGGTCCGGTGGAAAGTGTGACTGCTTTTTCTTCGATCACCTTCCAGAACAAAGGACCGGGCACTGAGCATCTGCACATGGCACCGGATTTTTCCGTTGGTTGCCTGCGGTTCAAATCGGGTCTTGTGGCGCGTCTGACTTCCGGGCTTGCAATGCCAAAAGATCGCAGCCTGACGATTGTTGCCGACAAAGGATCGATCACCGTTGATGATCTTTGGGATAACCGATCCGCAGTTCGCCTAGAATCAACAGAGCGCAAGCGATCCATTCTTTCACGTGTTTTTGGTCGTCTCGAAGCCAAGCTCGGTAAGACGCTTGCATGGAAACCAGCCGCCGGCAGCAAGCTTAATTATCCGAAAAGCGATGCGGTCACTTTGCCATCTTTCCCGTCGCAGATCGATTTCATGCGCGGCGTGGCCGATCAGGCGCGCGCCATTGAAACAGGTGGCACGGCCTTTTTTTCGGGCGCTGTGGCACTGCACATTACCGAAGTGGCGCTTGCGCTCAACAATGCCGGTGAGAATGCGGCACCCTATAAGGTTCAAAGCAGCTTTTAGTTCGGCTTCTGCGATAACACAGTGCTGACGATGTTTGCCACGACAGCGCTGTGTTCCAGCGGCATGATCGGGCTAGATATTTCGCCGCGCATCACTGCATCACGCACGGCTTCCGCCTGAAATTGTAGCCCATTGCCTGAAAATGCATAATGCTCAACCGTTCTGCCGGGCAGCGGCAGGCGGTTGAGGATTTTTCCAACAAGACCGCCCGGCCCCTTTGGGCCGATGGGGGAATTCAGCACCTTCTCCGAAAAGATCGTGAGGCGTTGCGCCTTGAGAAACGGCGCGTTCAGCAAAATCGCGCCCTTGGTGCCTTCAATCAGCAGCTGGTTTGTGCCGTCATGATCAAAGCCGCAGGAAAGCTGCGCTTTGGCATTGGGGTAGCTGAGTTCGATGACAGTGCGCATATCCACACCACTGTTTGCGCGTATCCAGCGTCCGCTCACCACATCAGGTAAACCCAGAAAACTAAGTGTCAGCGAAACCGTATAAACGCCGAGATCAAAGGCTGCACCGCCACCGAGTGCTGGATCGAAAAAGCGGCTTTGTGGGTCTTCCTTGCGAAAATAGGACAGGTCAGCCTCAACGCGGTTGATCGCGCCGATCCGACCGGTCGCAATATGCGCGTGCGCGGCCTGAACCGCCGGTAGAAAACGGCTCCACATGGCTTCCATTGCAAAGACCTGATGCGCCTTGCTCGCCGCTTCGATCTGGTTTGCGCCGGCTGCGTTGAGCGTAATCGGCTTTTCCGTGAGGCAAGCTTTTCCGGCGGCTATCGCCTGCAAAGTTTGTGGCACATGCATCGCGTTCGGCGTGGCAATATAGACTGCATCGATTTCCGGATCGGCGAGAAAGGCCTGCGCATTATCATAGGCGCGCTCTGCATCGATGCGGGTTTTGAAATCTTCTGCGGTATTAAGCGAGCGTGAGCAAACAGCGCTTACACGCATATTGCGGCTTGCCTGAATATCGGTTGCAAAGGCGCTGGCAATCGTGCCGGTTCCCCAGATGCCCCATCGAAAATCTTTGCCGTTGCGCTGACTGTTTGTCATGATTTGCCGCCGAGCCTTTATAATCCCCTGTCATTCATTTGCTAACGTTGTTGCGTGATAAATGCGAGAGGGTAGGTACATTTAAATCGGTTAGTTTTTTTGGAAAAGGCCTATCAAATTTGCGTCATATGCCCTAGATCATCCAAGAATAGGATACAGACTGGAAAGCGCTGGCGCTCAAGAGTGCGACAGCAAGTAGCGAAGACAGTTCAGTATTTCCGTATGACAAGCCAAAGGCTGTGTATTTCAAAAGGGCAAAAAATGGAAAAAGCAGATATCGGAATGGTCGGCCTCGGCGTTATGGGTTCGAACCTTGCGCTGAATATCGCCGAGAAGGGCTATACTGTAGCCGTCTATGACCGCGACGAGCCCGTCCTGAAAGCATTCATCGAAAAAGCTGGCGCGCTGCGTGACAAGATCATCCCTTGCGCCACTTTTGAAGAGCTGGCTGACAATATCCGCAAGCCGCGCCCGATCATTTTCCTCATCAAGGCTGGCGCGCCGGTCGATGCGGAAACCACCCGCCTCAAGGCCTATCTTGAGCATGGCGACATCATGATCGATGCCGGCAATTCCGATTACCGCGACACGATGCGCCGTCTGAAGGCGCTTGGCCCGAATGATCCAACCTTTGTTGGTATGGGTGTTTCCGGTGGTGCAGAAGGTGCGCGCAATGGTCCTTCAATGATGGTTGGCGGCACGCAGGAAGCCTATGATCGCATCGCGCCAATTCTTTTGGCGGCGGCTGCGAAATATAAGGGCGAGCCTTGCTGTGCGCTGGTCGGACCCGATGGTGCAGGCCATTTCGTGAAGACGGTTCACAATGGTATTGAATATGCCGACATGCAGATGATTGCCGAAATCTATGGCATTCTTCGCGATGGTCTTGGCCTTTCGGCACCCGCAATTGGTGATGTTTTCGAAAAGTGGAATGCCGGTCCGCTCAATTCCTATCTTATTGAAATCACTGCCAAAGTTTTGAAGGCAACCGATCCTGAAACCGGCAAGGCGATGGTCGATATGATTCTCGACCAGGCCGGACAGAAGGGCACTGGTCGCTGGTCGGCGATTGAAGCGCAGATGCTGGGCGTTCCGGCGACCGGCATTGAAGCGGCTGTTGATGCGCGCTCGATCTCTTCGCTGAAAGCTGAACGTCAGGCCGCTGAAAAGGCTTACAAGCCTGGACCGCGCACGCTTGATATTGCGGATCAGGCACAGTTTCTTGCTGATCTTGAACAGGGTCTGCTGGCTGGCAAGATTGTTGCCTATGCGCAGGGGTTTGCCGTTCTGGCGGCTGCTTCAAAAGAACATGGCTGGAATATTCCGCTTGCAACCACTGCCCGCATCTGGCGCGAAGGTTGCATCATTCGTTCGCTGTTCCTCGACGATATTGCGCAGGCCTTTGAAGGACAGGAAATCGAAAATCTTCTGTTGGTTCCTGCTTTCGTCGAACGTATGGGCAAGGCATCGAAGGGCCTTCGCAAGGTTGTGGCACAGGCAGCACTGGCTGGTCTGCCGCTTCCAGCCCTTGGTTCGGCATTGAGCTACTTCGACAGCTTCACGCAGTCGCAGGGTACGGCCAATGTCATTCAGGGCCAGCGCGACTTCTTCGGTTCGCACGGCTTCAAGCGTGTGGACAAAGAAGGCGATTTCCACGGCCCCTGGAACTGAGATATTTCGGCTCTTACGGCCTGCAAATAGCGTCTTTCTGCGATCCGGTGCTCACGTACTTTATGTACGCTGCGCTCCGGTTCTCGAAAGCCACAATTTTCGGCACGTAAGAACCAAAATCTCAACAGCTCCAGCGATGTAGTTTTCACAAAAAAAAGCCGCCAGTTTTGGCGGCTTTTTCGTCGGTTTTATGCGTTTTTAAGGTTTTAATCTGCCAGAACGAGCAGATCGTGCGAGGCAAAATGCACAGTCACCCTGTCGCCGCGCTGCGGCGGTTGCTGTGTCGGATCGTTGAACGTGTCGAACGAAAGTTGGTTCTTACCAAGCGCCACGCGCGTACGGATAACCGAGCCAAGGAAATGCACATCTTCGATGGTTGCGTCGAGCGATGTATCATGGCTCTTGCGCGCTTCAAGGCTGACAGCTTCCGGGCGCAGCGCAAGCGTAATCACCTTGCCCTTTTCGTGATGACCAAGCTTTTCATGAACCGTTATGGTGCGGCCATCAAGATCAATGCTGTTTTGCGCCGGTTCATTGACCGATGCTTCGAGCATATTGAGCGTGCCAACGAAAGACGCGACAAAACGCGAGGCAGGGCGGTTGTAAATGTCGAATGGTGTGCCGATCTGATCGGCCTTGCCTTCATGCATCACGACGATTCGATCGGAGATCGACAGCGCTTCTTCCTGATCATGCGTCACGAACACGGTGGTAATGCCAAGCTTCTGCTGGATCGCCCGGATTTCTTGACGCAGTGAAATACGAATCTTTGCATCAAGCGCCGATAATGGTTCGTCGAGAAGAAGCACTTGCGGTTTGGTTGCAAGCGCACGCGCCAGCGCCACGCGTTGCTGCTGACCGCCGGACATCTGATATGGATAGCGATCTGCGAGATGCTCAAGCCGGATAAGGCTGAGCATTTCTTGGACCGTCGCATCGATTTCTGCCTTTGATTTGCCAGAAACACGCAGCCCAAACGCCACGTTTTGTGCAACCGTCATATTTGGAAACAGTGCATAGGCCTGAAACACCATGCCGATATTGCGCTGGTTCGGTTTGAGATCAACCACATCCTTGCCGTTGATCTCAATTGCACCGTGATCCGCGCCCTCGAAGCCAGCAATCATGCGCAGAACGGTGGTCTTGCCACAGCCCGAAGGCCCGAGAAAGGAAACAAATTCGCCTTTCTCGACAGCGAGATTGAAATCGTGGACGACGGTATTGGCGCCGAAGCTCTTTTTCAGGTTTTTTAGATTAAGAAAAGCCATGAAGGTTACCCGGCGGTTGTCTTGAATTTGTTAAGGCGTGAGACAAGCTGCAACATGATGATGCTGAGCCATGTAATGCCAAATGAGATAATCGCCAGCGCCGATGGTTCGTAAGCGCGATTGGCGCCGACAAGCTGGAGATAGGGGCCGAAAGCCGGACGATTAAGGAGTGAGGCCAGCGTGAATTCACCAATGACGATGGCGAAAGTGATGAATGCACCGCTCATGACGCCCGACATGACATTGGGGAAAATCACTTTGAACATGATTCGCCCCCAGCCAGCGCCAAGGCTTTGCGCTGCTTCGGTCAGTGTTCGAACATCAATCGTGCGCATGGCTGTATCGACGGCACGATACATATAAGGCAGCGACAGGGTCATATAGCCGAACATCAGCAACAGATCGGTTGCGCGTGTCGATGAGGTGAATGGCAGCCATGACGACGAATTATAAATGCGCAAATAGCCGAACACGATGACGATTGCCGGAATAACCAGCGGCATCAAGGTGATGAACTCAATCAAAGGGCGCAGATGCGGCAGGCGCAAGCGGACCCAATAGGCCGTCGGCACCACAAGCAGTACGCCGAAGATAATTGTCAGGATGCCCAGCACTATGGAATAGGTGAAGGTCGCCTGAAAATTCGGATCGGCGAACACAACGCGGTAGGCATCGAAAGAATATTCGCCGCGCCGCATGCGCAACGAAAATTCGAATGTGCCGATCAGCGGCACGAGGAAGTAGATCGCACCAATCAGGAACGCGATCCATGCCCCGATTTTCTGCGGATTAAAGGCCTTTTTCATCGCTGCCACCTTTCGGCACGCATACGCAGCCAGATGTAAAGGAGATTGGAAAGCCCGGTGATCACGATCATGCCAAGCGCCAGCGCGTAACCGAGATTCTGGTTATGCAGAACGTCACCTCTGATCTGCGCATAGAGCAGGATCGGAACGATGTTGAGCGAAGAACCGGTCAGTGCATAGGCTGTGGCAATCGCGCCAAAGGCGTTCGCAAACAAAAGCAGCGTTGTGCCGAGCAGGCTTGGCCAAAGAATCGGAAACGCGACCATGCGCCAATATTGAAGATTGGTAGCGCCTAAGATCGAAGATGCTTCGCGCCATTCCTTCTTCAAACCGTCGAGTGCAGGTGTGAGAATCAGCACCATCAACGGTATCTGGAAGAACAGATAGGTGATCGTCAGGCCGAAGAAGCTGAGCAGATTAAAGCCGGTGGAGTAGAGATTAAAGCCGAACCATTCGCGGAGCAGAATCGTCACAAAGCCGGTGCGGCCAAGGGTTGCCAGAAAGGCAAATGCCAGCGGCACGCCAGCAAAATTGGATGCAACGCCGGAGAATGTCAGAACGGTCGGGCGCAGCCAACGCGGCAGATTGCCAA
>Ga0308165_1002976_pt1 | contig 19013 bp, 16 predicted proteins | sample PhyWR2_FD_201032 | JGI IMG/M metagenome (GOLD analysis project Ga0308165, IMG submission 201032) | Phyllosphere microbial communities from UC Gill Tract Community Farm, Albany, California, United States - DLSLW.R2 | ecosystem: Host-associated > Plants > Phyllosphere > Unclassified | place: USA...
CCGCACTACGCTTCTGGCCGCATCGCTGGCCATTGCCTTCACCAGCGCCCAGGCTGGCCAGCCGCTGACCGTCAAGGTCTACAACGCCGACGGCAACAGCTTCAATGTCAACTCGACCCTGGTTTTCGGCGAGAAGGAGGCCATGGTGATAGACGCGGGCTTCACGCGCGCCGATGCGCTGCGCATCGCCGCCAATGTACTCGACAGCGGCAAGCAACTGACCACCATTTACGTGAGCCAGGCCGATCCCGACTATTACTTCGGTGTCGAAACGCTCAAGCAGTTCTTTCCCCAGGCTGACGTGGTGACCACGCCTGCGGTGCTGGGCAAGCTCGCGCCCAAGATGGCCGGCAAGCTCGCGTTCTGGGGCTCCAAGATGGGCGCCAATGCGCCGCGTCAGCCCGTTCTGCCGCGCGCGCTCGAAGGCAATACTCTGACGCTTGAAGGCCAGACGATAGAGATCCGCGGCACGCAAGGCCTGCTGGCCCACCGTCCCTATGCCTGGATCCCATCGCTGCAGGCCATTGTTGGCAACCTGGCGGTGTTCGGCAACATGCATGTGTGGACCGCGGATACCCAAAGCCCGGCCGAGCGCGCCGCATGGGTGGCGCAACTGGACGAGATGGCCGCGCTCAAGCCCGCGCTGGTGGTTCCCGGCCATATGAGCGCCTCCACCCCGGTGGACGCAAGCAACATCACGTTCACCAAGGAATACTTGCAGACGTTCGAGAAACAGCTGGCAGCGAGCAGCGACAGCGCGCAATTGATTGCCGCCATGAAGAACGCGTATCCCAAGCTGACCAGCGGTGCAATGTCGCTGGACATCGGTGCCAAGGTCAACAAGGGTGAAATGAAGTGGTGAACATTACCTATCTGCTGGACCCGCTTTGCGGCTGGTGCTATGGCGCTTCGCCCGTGCTGCAGCAGCTGGGCCAGCTTCCCGGCATGCAGCTGGAGCTGGCGCCCACGGGACTGTTTGCGGGCGCGGGCGGGCGCACCCTGGATGCGGAGTTTGCGCAATACGCCTGGGCCAACGACATGCGCATACAGAAGCTCACGGGCCAGCGCTTCAGCGAGAAATACCGCAGCGAGCTGCTGGGCAAGCTGGGCAGCCGCTTCGATTCGACAGCCACCACGCTGGCGCTGACGGCCGTGCTGCGCAACGCGCCGCAGCGCGAGCTGGAGGCCTTGAAAGTCTTGCAGGAGGCGCGCTATGTGCACGCATTGGACACGGGCGACATGGCCGTGGTGGCGCAACTGCTGCGTGAAATGCAGCTTGATGCCGCCGCCGATCTGCTGCTCGCCGATGACGCTCAGCTGCTGGCCGCCAATGCCGCACGGCTGGTCAAGGCACAGGGCCTGAAGCAGGCGTTCGGCGCCCAGGGCGTGCCGGCGCTGATCGTCAAGGGCAGCCGGCTGCTGCGTGGCGATGCCTTGTACGGCAGCTTCGACAGCCTGCTGGCCGAGATTGCCGCGGCCTGAAAGGCATCAGAGATGCACCGTGAGCGCCACCAGGCGCAGCACGAAGGGCCGCACGATGACCACGCAGCAAAAGGCCACAGGCATGGCAAGCGCGTAGACCTTTAGAACGCTGGCCAGATAGCCGGGACCGACGCCCGCTTGGACGCCCACTATGACGGCGCACATCAGGAAAGCCATGATGGTTGCCATGTAGAAGGCAAACACGTAGGGCATGAAGCGCCGCGGAAGCTTGCGGCGCGGGGAAGCAGAGGGAGAAGGCGTCGACATCTGTTATGTTGTTGATAAAGTCAACGGATTATGCGGTATAAAGTTGACTAAATCAACTTCTTGTCCGGAAAATTGAGGTCGCGCGCGAAGAGATTCGTCAATGTGGCAGCCCGAGCACCATGGCCTGGGCCATCAGCGGCGAGCCTTCACGCAGCGGCTCCAGTGGGCCTATGGCGCGAAAGCCATGGCCTTGATACAGCCGCAGCGCCGGGCTGTCCGCTGCCGTAACGCCCAGATGAACCTGGCGGCAGCCTTTCATGCGCGCCCAGTCCACTGCCGCCTCTAGCAGTGCATGGCCCAAGCCCTGGCCGCGCGCTTCAGGCGCAACCCACATCTGATAGAGGTCGGCTCGCGACGGCTCGTCGGCCGACAGCTTGCACCAGATCAGACCGCAGACCTGCTCGCCATCGAAGGCAAACAAGGGGCAGTCCTTGCCACTCGTGGTGGCGGCAAGGATACGCTGCGCCCAGGCTGCGTCGCTGCGCATGGCTTCGGCCGCGAAACTGCTGCCAAACGCGTCGGGAGCCTCCTGCAGCGCGCGCAGCCGGAGATCGCGGTACATCGCCCATTCATGCGCTTGGATAGGACGTACCGCGAAGATGGCGTTTTGCATTCCAGAACTGACGGGTGCTTGCATGATGTGGGTCATCTAGCAAGCTTGCCATAGCTCAGGGGTGAACGGCTTCGCCCAGATTGAGCATCAGGCGGTTGGCCCAGGCAAAGATCGCCGCGGCGTGCAGTGCGTCGAGGATCTCCATGTGGCTCAGACCGGCTTCGCGCAGCTGCTGCAGGCGTTGGCCGCTGAGCTGGTTCGGCGCTTCGGTCAGGTCGATCGCGAACTGGACCAGCGCTTTTTCGCGTGCATTGGTGCCTGCCGTGTGCGGGTTCTCGAACACCTGGGCGATCACGTCGTTGCGCTTGGCCAGTTGCTCGAAGCGCTGGGCATGCACGGAAGCGCAATAGACGCAGCCGTTGATGCACGACACCGCGGCGCTCACCAGCTCGCGCTCGGCGCGCGACAGGCCGCCGGGAGCGTACATGATGGCGTTGAACACCACCGAGCGTTCCTGCAGGATCTGCGGCTGATGGATCAGCGCCAGGTAGTACTGGCTGGTCTTGGCCGAAGGGTGGCTGGCTTCGAGAATGGCGAGCTGCTCGGGCGTGGCCTGCTCGAGCTGGAGCACCGGCACCCAGGCTTTCCAGCCCAGCGTCTCGCTGGTGAAACCGTTGATGCGCAGCGCCTCGCCGGGCTTTGGCAGATGGTGGGGATGCACGAAGGTTTCGCTGCTCGCCGCGGCGGCGGGCGCCGCGTGCAGGTCGTCGCCCAGCGCGGTGAGCGCCTGCAGGCCGGCGACCACACGCACCTGGTAGCTGAGGAAAGCGATCAACTGGGCCAGCGTGATGATTTCGGGCGGCTGCAGGCCAGCGGCGAGCAGCGCATCGATGCTGGAGCGATCGCCTTCGACGGGCTTGTGCGTCAGCAGCGTCGCGAACTTCTGCAGCGCGGCTTCGCGCGGTGCGTCGACGGCAGCGTCATGCAGCGCGGACAGTTGCGCGCTGTAGTGCTGCAGCAGGCTTGCGCTGTCGCTGAGCCGGCTGATGGTCTGCGCCACGCGCAGCCGCTCGCCCAGCGTCAGGCCGGGCAGGGCGGGGTCGAACAGCTGGTTGTAGCTGCCCTGGGTCGCGTCCACGACCTTGGCGCGCTGGTGGCGTATGGCCTTGACTGCGGGAAACTGGTCCAGCTGGGTCAGGGAGTCGATCAGATCAAGGGTTTGGGTTTCGGTCATGACTTGGAAAGGGAGTTATGGCTGTAGTGCAGGCCGTTCATCCTTCGACGCGGCCGGCGAGGCGGGCTCAGGACGAACGGGACATCCGTTCGAAGCCATCGCGCGAACGGCGTTTGACCGTTCGTGGTGAGCTTGTCGAACCATGAACGTCCACGCGCATGTTTCAGGCCTGGGCCTTGGGACGGTTTGCCTGCACGGCCGTGGCGCGCGCAAGAAAGGCCTGGACGGCGATCCACGACTGCTCGTTGGCCAGTGCGTTGACCGCCGGCGTTCCGCCCGAGGTGCTCAGGCGCCTGGACACCGGGTGGGCGTAGAACAGGTGCGTGGTCGGCACGTAGGGGAACAGGATCGCATGGCCGCCGCCTTCCCAGTCGTGGTGTTCCACGGGGTAGGGATGGTGATTTGCCGCCAGGTGGTCCTTGACCATCTTGCTGTAGAGCGACGACGGCCAGGAGCCGTCATCGGTCGCCGACAGCAGCATCACCGGACCATCGATGCGTTCCACGCGAATGCGGGCGCGCTCGACGGCGTCGGGGTCCTGCAGCGCGGTGAGCATGGCCGCGGTATGGCGGCGCGGCTCGGGGCCTTCGTCCCAGGGCGCCCACGAGGCCGTGCGGTTGTTGCTCCAGATGTCGGGAATCGGCTGGCCGCGGAAGATCCAGGCCGGCCCTTCGCGGCCCTTGGTCGGGTCGCAGGCGTTCTGCGCGCAGTGCACCAGCGCGCTGGGCACATAGCCGATCACCGCCTTGACCAGATGCGGGAACAGCGAGCCCAGCAGCAGTACCAGTTCGCCGCCGCGCGACTGTCCGCTGAGCGCGACAAAGCCGTCCTTGGGGTGCAGCTCGCGATGAATCCACTGCAGCGCGGTCTCGAAGTACTCGAGCTGCGTGTCGGAGATGTAGTCGGAGCGGCCCGGCGACTTGAAATAGCCCACGGCCAGCGCCGCATAGCCGCGCGAGGCGTAGAGCGCGGCGCGCGGCTCGTTGATGCCGCCGCCCGAGCCGTTGAGCACCATCACCACGGGGTGGGGGCCGGGCGTCGCGGGCGTGAACAGCGTGGCCGACAGCCCCTCGTCGCGAATCTCGCGGCGCGTGACGCCTTCGGCGGCCAACTGCTGAACGAAATGGCCGGATAGCTCCGTACCGTCATCCAGCAGCGCACGCACTTCGGTGGTCAGCGCGGCGCTGGGTTCGGCCGCAAACGGGTCGTGCGGCGCGTCAGGAATGGTCTGGGTTTGCGACCAGACCAGGCCCATCGCCGACACGCCGCTGTAGCTGCCGTCGACAGGCGCGTCGCGCCCCAGGTCGACGCTGCCGTCCGCGCCGGCGAGGAAGCTTGCCGCGGAAGTCCATTCGACCTGTGGACCGCGCACGGTGCGCGTGCGCAGCGTGACGCGCCGGCCGGGCGCGAGCCCGCGCACGATGATGCGGCGCGGCACGTCGATCAACGCCGTTTGCGGCGAAATCTCGAGCTGAGCTTGCATGGCTGCCTTACTTGCCGGCCACGGGAGTGACTTGCAATGCCGTGGTCCGGTCGCTGAGGATAGGTACGACCTTGAGGCCCTTCTTGGCGGCCCAGATGTTCTTGTAGTGGAACAGCGGGATCTGCGCGACATCGTCGGTCACGAGCTTGGCGGCATGCCGGAAGATGGCTTCGCGGCGCTTGGCGTCGAACTCGATGGTGGCGGCGTCCAGTGCCTTGTCCACGTTCTCGTTGCTGTAGCGGCCCCAGTTGTTGGCGCCGCGGCCAGCCTTGGAGTCGTTGGTCGCCAGCGTCTGCAGCAGGCCGTAGCCGGCTTCGCCCGTGCCGTTGCCCCAGGCAATCACGCTGACCGCGTATTCATTCTTGCCCGCGCGGCTGGAGTACACCGACCATGGCACGACTTCGAGCTTGGTCTTCACGCCGATGCGCGTCCAGAACTGGGCCACGGCCTGCATGGTCTCGGGCGCTTGCGGGTAGCGGTCGCCGGGCACATGGATGGTGATCTGGAAGCCTTCGGGGAAGCCGGCGTCGGCCAGCAGCTTCTTGGCCTTCTCGGCGGAGTAGGGCGTGGCCGGGATGTCGGGGTTGTAGCCAAACGAGCCCTTGGGCATCCACTGATTGGCTTCGGTCGCCGTGCCCTGCAGGATGCGGTCGGTGATGGCCTTGCGGTTGATCGCGATGTTCAGCGCCTCGCGCACGCGCTGGTCGGTCAGCGGGTTCTCGGCCAGCGGCTTGCCGGCGTTGTCGGTGATGAACTCGTTGCTGCCCTTGCGCAGGCTGGGCTGTATCAGCAGCGCGCGCAGGCCCGGGTACTCGTACACGCTGACCGATGAGGTCTTCTTGAGCTTGGCGACATCGGTCACGGCGACCTTGTCGATCACGTCGACATCGCCCGACAGCAGGGCTGCGGTGCGCGCCGCACCGTTGTTGATGTAGCGGTAGGTGACCTTGTCCCAGGGCTGGGCCGGGCCGTAGTAGCTGGCGCTGCGCTCCATCAGCGTGCGGTCGCCGGGCGTGTAGGAAACGAACTTGTAGGGGCCGCTGCCGACCATGGCCTTACCCGAGTTGTAGTCTTCGCTCTTGGCCTGCGCGCCCACATGCTTGCTGACGATGTAGATCGAAGCGATCTCCAGCGGCAGCATGGGGTTGGGCGTGGTGGTCTTGACGATGACCGTGTGCGCGTCCTTGGCGGTCGTCGACTCGACGCTGCGCAGCGCGCCGCGGTAGGAAGCCACCGAGCCCGCGACATTGCGCGCGCGCTCGAACGAGAACACGATGTCGTCGGCGGTGAACGGCTTGCCGTCCTGCCACTTGATGTCCTTGCGCAGCTTGAATTCCCAGGTCTTGTCGTTGACCGCCTTCCAGCTTTCGGCCAGGCCCGGCTCGAGCTTGCCGCCGTCGCGCGAATTGACCAGCGAGTCCCAGAAGTGCAGGGCCAGCGAGCGATCGCCCGCATGGTTGTTGAGCTGCGGGTCGGCCGACGAGATGGGGTCGGCAAAGCCTATGCGCAGGTCCTTGGCGCTGGCGCCGGAAACTGCCAGCAGGGCGGCCATTGCAATGGCGGAAAGGTGAGCGGTGTGCATGGTGGTGCTTTCTCTCGGGAGTGGATGTTGGGGGATGGGGCGCGGCGAACGGCTCAGAGCGCGGCCGTGGCCATATCGTTGAGGTGGCAGGCGCTTTCGTGCTGAATGGCAATTCCCTTGAGCCGCGGCACTTCGACGCTGCAGCGCGGCATCGCCTGGGGGCAGCGCGGGTGAAAGTGGCAGCCGCTGGGCGGGGCCATGGGGCTGGGAATCTCGCCGCGAATGGTCTGAAAGCTGGTGCGGCGGTGGTCCAGGCGTGGAATTTCCGCCAGCAAGGCCTGGGTGTAGGGGTGTTGCGGATTGGCAAACAGCTCTTCGACCGGCGCGGTCTCGACAATGCGGCCCAGGTACATCACGGCGACGCGGTCGCACAGATGGCGGATCACGCCCAGGTCATGGCTGATGAACAGGTAGGCCAGGCCCAGCTCGTCGCGCAGGTCCATGAACAGGTTGAGAATCTGCGCCTGGATGGACACGTCGAGTGCGGCCACGGCTTCGTCGCAGACCAGCATCTTGGGCTGCACGGCCAGCGCGCGCGCAATGCCTATGCGCTGGCGCTGGCCGCCGCTGAACTGGTGCGGGTAGCGAAAGCGCAGGCGCGGGTCCAGGCCCGCGCGCTCGAGCTGCTGGCACACGTACTCGTCCTCGTGCTCGGCATCGACCAGGCCGTGCAGGCGCGCGGCCTCGCCGACGATGCGGTTGACGCGCAGTCGCGGGTTCAGGCTGGACTGCGGGTCCTGGAAGATCATCTGTATGCCCAGGCGTGCGCGCAGCGTTTCCTCGGCGTTGAGCTGCGTGCGGTCCTTGCCCATCACCTGCACCTGGCCATCAGTGGGCGCAAGCAGGCCGGTGGCAATGCGGCCCAGCGTCGATTTGCCGCAGCCCGATTCGCCGACCAGACCGACGACTTCGCCGGCGCGCACCTGCAGGTCCACGCCGTCGAGCGCGTGCGTGACGACGGGCGCCTTCTGCAGCCCGGTGCGGCGCAGCCATTGGCCGAAACGGCCCGGCGGCGGCTGCAGGCCGAAACGCTTGGTGATGCCCTTGAGGTCAAGCAAAGGGGCGGCGGTGTCTTGAACATTGCCGGTCATGCGGCGCTCCGGGAAAAATCGGCCGCTGCGCCGGGAAAGAAGCAGCGCACGGTATGGGCTGTGGCGGTCGCGGCGCCGGTGGGCGCGGCAATGGTCTGCAGTTCGGGCGGCTGCTGGCAGCGCGCCTGGGCACGCGGGCAGCGCGGCGCAAAGGCGCAGCCGGGCGGAAGATCCAGCAGGTTGGGCGCCATGCCCGAGATCTGCTGCAGGCGGCTCTTGCGCTGGTTGGCGCTGGGCAGGCTGCCGATCAGGCCCTGGGTGTAGGGGTGCTGGGGATGGTCGAGCACGGCATCGACGCTGCCATGCTCGACGATGCGTCCCGCGTACATGACGGCAATGTCATCGGCCAGTCCCGCGACCACGGACAGGTCGTGGCTGATCCAGATCATGGAAGTGCCAGTCTCGCGCACCAGCTGCTGCATTTCCGACAGAATCTGTGCCTGGATGGTGACGTCGAGCGCGGTGGTCGGTTCGTCGGCAATGATCAGCTCGGGGTCGTTGAGCAGCGCGATGGCAATCGCCATGCGCTGGCGCATGCCGCCCGAGAGCTGGTGGGGAAAGGCCTTGAGGCGTTCCTCGGGGCTGGGAATGCCCATGCGCGCCAGCGTCTTGCGGCAGTGTTCGAGGGCTTGCGCCTTGCCCATTTTTCGGTGGGCGCGAATGGTCTCGAGCATCTGCACGTCGATGCGCAGCACCGGGTTGAGCGTGGCCATCGGATCCTGGAAGATCATGGCAATGCGGTTGCCGCGCAGGCTGCGCAGCGCGCGGCTGTCCAGGCGCGCCAGGTCCTGGCCCTGGAACAGCACCTGGCCGGCGGTGATGCGCCCGGGGGCGTCGAGCAGGCCCATGATGGAAAAGCCGGTGACCGACTTGCCCGAGCCCGACTCGCCGACCAGGCCCAGCACCTTGCCGCGCTGGAGCGCAAAGCCTACGCCGTTGACCACGGGCAGCAGGCCCGCGCGCGTGTCGAACTGGGTGTGCAGGTTCTTGACCTCGAGCACGGGAGCTGGCGCAGGCGGCAGCGAAGAGTTGACTGAATCGTGGGACATGGCGCTTTTTTTATTTCTGCAGGCGCGGGTTGAGCACATCGCGCAATTGGTCGCCAACCAGGTTGATCGCGACAATCGTCAGCAGCAGCGCGACACCCGGGAAGAAGCTGATCCAGTATTCGTTGGACAGCAGGTACTGGTAGCCGTTGGAGATCAGCAGGCCCAGCGACGGCTCGGTGATGGGCACACCCAGGCCGAGGAACGACAGCGTGGCTTCGAGCGTGATCGCGCGCGCCACCTGCAGTGCGGCAATCACCAGCAGCGGCGGCAGGCAGTTGGGCAGGATATGGCCCAGCAGGATGCGCCACTGCGGCAGGCCCTGGCCGCGTGCGGCATCCACATATTCGCGCCGGGTTTCCACCAGCGCCTGGCCGCGCGCGGTGCGCGCGTAGTAGGCCCATTCGACCAACACCAGGGTCAGGATCACGTTGCCAATGCCCTTGCCCATGTAGGCCAGGATCATCAAGGCCATCAGGATGGTGGGAAACGACAGCAGCAGGTCGACCACGCGCATGATCAGCGCGTCGACCTTGCCGCCGGCGTAGGCCGCGATCAGGCCGATCACCGTGCCGACCACGGCCGCGATCGCCGCCGAGCCCACGCCCACCAGCAGGCTGATGCGCAGGCCGTAGACGATGGCCGAGTACAGGTCGCGGCCCTGGCCGTCGGTGCCCAGCCAGTAGGTGAAGCCATGCTCGGCGCTGGCCGAGCCGGGCGTGAGCCGGGCGTCGAGCACGTCGAGCTGCATCAGGTCATACGGGTTCTGCGGCGTGATGAAAGGCGCGAACAGCGCCATCAGCACGACGATCAGCAGGATGACAAGGCCGATGATCGCGGGCTTGGAGCGCAGGAAGTCGTGGGCGATCTGCGCCCAGATCGACTGCACGCGGCCGGCGTCGGTCGCCGCGGACGCGGCAGCGGAAGAATTGACGGGAGCTTGGCTCATTGGGCGGCCTCCAGGCGAACGCGCGGGTCAAGCAGCTTGTAGAGCAGGTCGACGATCAGGTTGAGAGTCACGAAAATCACCACCACGACCATCAGATAGGCGACGACCACGGGGCGGTCCAGCGAGTTGATGCTGTCCAGGATCAGCTTGCCCGCACCCGGCCAGGCGAAGATCGATTCGGTGACGACGGCATAGGCGATGGTCGAGCCCAGTTCGAGGCCCAGCACCGTGACCAGCGGAATCATGGTGTTGCGCAGAACATGCATGATCATCACGCGGGTTTCCGACAAGCCCTTGGCGCGCGCGAACTTGACGAAGTCCTGCGGCATCACTTCGCGCACGCCGGCGCGCGTGAGGCGCAGCACCAGCGAGATCTTGAACAGCGCGAGGTTGAACGCCGGCAATATCAGGTGGTGCAGGCCGTCGAGCGTGAGAAACGACCATTCGATGCCGAACAGGCTGCGCGTGTCGCCGCGGCCGCTGGAAGGCATCCAGCCCAGCTGCACGCTGAACACCATGATCAGCATCAGCGCGACCCAGAATGCGGGCAGCGAAAAGCCCAGGATGGAGCCGCTCATCAGCAGCTTGGAAACGGGGCTTGCGGGCTTCATGCCGGCATACAGGCCCAGCGGCACGCCCAGGACGATGGCCATGACCAGCGCCACGACGGCCAACTCCAGCGTCGCGGGCAGGCGGTCGAGAATCAGGCCTATCGCCGGTTCGTTGTAGACAAAGCTGGTTCCCAGGTCGCCTTGCAGCGCATTCTGCAGAAAGCTGAAGTACTGCTGCAGCAGCGGCTTGTCGAGGCCCAGGTGGGCAATGGCTTCGAGGCGTTCCTGCTGATTCAGGTCTTCGCCGATCAGGATGTCTATGGGGTTGCCGATCGCGTGCAGGCCCACGAAGACGATCACCGTCATCGCCAGCACCACGAGCATGGCCTGGCCAATGCGGCGCAGCAGCCAGCCTATCATGCTGTCACCTCGTCATAGGGAGGCAGCGGCGAATCGGTCCATTCGTCGCCGTAGAGTTCGGGCTCGCTGTAGCGTTCCATGGCCGCATAGTGCAGCGCGATGTCCTCGGCGTAAAGCGCGCCGGCCAGGCCTTGCGACAGGCGGCGCGCGCCGTCGCTGATCTGTGGAATGTCGCCCGAGATTGTTCCCAGCGACAGCGCCGCGGGATAGCTGAAGCAATGAATGCGGTCCAGCCCCGGGCAGTTGCCGGGCGTTTTCTCCTGGAACTCGAACAGATCGCCCAGATCGGGCGACAGGTTCAGCTCGGCATCTTCCTGGCCGGGCTGGGGCGTGAAGCGGTCCTGCCACAGGCGCACATAGGGCGCAAACGGCGCGAACTCGGGGCGCAGCTGCCAGTCGGGGCGAAAGCCGGTGCAGAAGATCACGCTGTCGGCGGCGATAGGGCCTTGCGTGGTGTCTATGCGCAGCTTGCCATCGGCGCGCACCTGCGCGCCTTCTATGCCTGCGCCCAGGTGAAAGAATGCATTGTCGTGCTGCGAGACGCGCAGCGTGCTGCCGTGCGGCGGCGGCACCTGCTGGCGGTTGATGTAGTTGCGCACCTTCCACTTCCACTCATCGCTCAGACGCGCAAAACCATGGGCGGCGCCGGGATTGCCCGCGCCCTTGCCCTTGTTGACCGTGGGCAGCTCCTTGCGCCGTATCAGCAGGTGCACGGCAGCCGCGCCGTTTTCCAGCGCCGTCGCGGCGCTGTCCATGGCCGAGGCGCCGCCGCCCACGACCACCACGGTCTGGCCCGCGAACGCAGCGTCATGCCAGGGATCGGACGAATGCGCCCAGCGGTCGCGCGGCAGCGTGTGCGCGACATCGGGCACCCAGGGCCCGCCCAGGCCGTCGCGGCCCGTGGCCAGCACGACATGGCGCGCGAGCACGCGGTAGGCGCGATCGCCTTCGCTGGTGTCGATCAGGTCGAGCTGCGCGAGCTGGTCGGCGCGCGGGCGCACGGCGACCACGCGCTGCTGGTTGTGCAGCACCACGCCCGTGGTTTCGCGGTACCAGCGCAGGTAGTCCATCCACTGCAGGCGCGGAATCTTGTCGAGCGCGGCCCAGGCTGCCTCGCCCCATTGGGCTTCGAACCAGGCACGGAACGTCAGCGACGAGAAACCAAGGGCCGGGCCGGTGAGTTCCTTGGGCGAGCGCAGCGTCTCCATGCGCGCCGTCGTGGCCCAGGGCCCTTCATAGCCGGGCGGGCTCTGGTCGAAAATCTGCGCGCGCAGGCCCAGATGCGTGAGCGCCGTGGTCAGTGCCAGGCCGCCCATGCCGCCGCCAACCACCGCGACGTCCAGCACGGGCTGGCCTTCGTGGGTGATGGCGGGCGTCCAGGTCTTGCCAGGCAAGGCCAGCAACTGCAGGTCGCGCTGGTAGCGCGCCTGCAATGCTGCAAGAGAGGTAGGAAGAGGAATGGGCAAACTGTTCATGGAGTGGGCGGCGTTTTGCGGCCAGCAGAGCAAAGCGGGCTGGTGTAAGGCTGTGAATTGGTGGGAGCGCAGACGCCGGACATGGCCTGGGCGTCGTGCAACTGGCATTGATCGAGCGAAGCGGCGGTCTCGCGCAGCGCTTCGAGCAGCAGCAGCGCGGGGGCGGAAAGGTTTTTTCCCTGGGCGCTGATCGCGCCAAAGTGAAAAGGAATGCGCACGTCGAGATCGCGGTAGGCCAGGCCGTGGAGCGGAGCGCCGAGCAGCGTCATTGGATCCAGAATGGCCACACCCAGCCCGGCGCGTACCAGGGCCTGGGCGTTCATGGACGAATTGGTTTCTATATCGGCCTGCAGGCCCGGGGCGCCGGCCTGGTGCAGCGCGGCGTCTATGTGCTGCTTGAGCCGGTGCGGGTTGTGCATGCCTATCACGCGCTGTTGCGCCAGCGCCGCGATGGGAACGATGTCGAGCGCTGCCAGGGGATGGCCGGCCGGCACGACGGCCTTGCACGCCACTTCGGCGACCCAGTGCACACAAATCTGCTGGTGGTCCAGCGGCAGGCTGCAGACGCCGATGTCCGCCATGCCGTGCAGCACGTCGCTGACCACGCTCTCGGGGCGCACCGACAGCAGTTCGATCTTGCTCACGGCCAGCGCGGGCTGGCAATGCGCGAGCGCGGGCGCGACGATGCCCAGCGACAGAGCGGGCGTGGCGGAAATCAGCAGCGGCGGCTGCACGATTTCCGCCGGGCGGCGCGCATGCTGCTGGATGCGGCGCACGCCGTTGACGATGCGTTCGGCTTCCTCGTAGAGCACATAGCCCAGCGCCGTGGGTGTGACCTTGGGCCCGTTGCGGTGCAGCAGCGCCTCGCCCAAGTCTGTTTCCAGCTCCTGGATCTGTCGGGAAATGGCGGGCTGCGAGCGTTCCAGCAGCTTGGCTGCACCGGTGATGCTGCCAATCGTCATGACCGCGACAAAAGCTTCGAGCTGGCGTATGTCCATGTGCGTTCGATTATGCAAAACGCGAATGATGACGCATTTGGCATGCGTTTGTGAAATACTAAATCGATATTTGCTTATGAGAGCCGTGGTTTTGCACCTTGCTGTGCCGGTCGACGCCCGCCCCCGCAGGCGGATGACCGTTCACACCGCACTCGTTGATGGGAGAGCAGCCATGCGCTGCAGCCAGTCCGAAAACGACTGCAGAACGGCTGAAGGGGGCAGGGCAGGCGTGATCAGGTAATAGCTGCGCTCGCGCCGCAGCGACAGCGCGCAGGCCACGACCAGGTCGCCGCGCGCCAGCTCTGCCTCGACCAGCATGGGCGGAATCAGCGCCACGCCCATGCCGTGCGTGGCAGCCATGGCCAGCATCGAAAAGAGCTCATAGCGCGGGCCGTCGAGCGCGCGCGCGGGCGCCAGCCCTGCAGCCTGGAACCATTGCTGCCAGCCATAGGGGCGGGTGCTCTGCTGCAGCAGCGGCAGCTGGGCAATTGCTTCGGGCGACACCGTCTGCCAGGCGCGGCCCAGCCCGCGCTGCGCCGCCTGGGCCAGCAGGCCGGGACTGCACATGGGCACCACCTGCTCGTCCATCAGCCACTGCGCCTGTATGCCCGGCCATTGCGTCACCTGTTCGGGCGTGCCGGCGTAGAGCGCCGCGTCGAAGCCGGTGTCGGCAAACAGAAAAGGTCGGGTCTGGGTATCGATGTGCACGGTGATGCCCGGGTGCTCCTTGGCGAGCAGAGGCAGGCGGGGCATGAGCCAGCGCGTGGCGAAGGTCGGCACCGCAGCCAGACTCAGCGTTCCGCCTTCCCCCTGGCGCGCCATGATGTCCAGCGTGTCGCGCTCCAGGCCTTGCAGCCAGCTGCGCACCTTGCGCGCATAGGTGGTGCCCGCAGGGGTGAGTTCCATGCCGTGGCGCGTGCGCCGGAAGAGGGCCACGCCAACGAATTCCTCGAGCGCAATGATCTGCCGCGACACTGCGCTCTGGGTCAGTGCGAGCTCCTGCGCAGCGCGGGTATAGCTTTGGTGCCGGGCGCAGGCTTCGAAGCAGGCCAGGGCTTGGGTGGAAGGAATGGCGCGGCGCATGGTGAACAGGGTTGGAGCGGTTCGCGGGATTAGGCCATAAAAGCCGATAGACACGGCACGCACGGGATGCGCATCGGTGCAGGTGGAGCTGGCAAAGAAACTTCCAACGGAAGACAGCGGCATCTGCGCAGCTCAAATCATCTATCGAATCCAGCTTACATGAAATGAAAAGCCAATTATTGCTTTCTACTACGCTGCATTCCCCGAAGTCATCAAGCAGGGGGCAGCCTGCCGGCTCAGCAGCGCGCCTAGGCTTTACAAGCGCTAGAACGATCTTGCGCGCTGCGACAGCGCGGCCCGGGCTTCATCGCTGACCAGATCGCGCAGATGCAGCAGGCCATTGACGTTCTTGAGCCCGGCGCGCTCCACGACATCGGCCAGAGACATGCCGGCATTGAGCCAGCGCACGATGGCCGTGTTGCGCACGATCTGCGGCCCCAGCCGGGCGGGCGTGGGCAGGCCCGCCGATTGCGCGGCTTCGGACAGCGTCTTGGTGACCAGGTGCAGCAGCGTATGGTTCGACAGCGTGCGCGATTTGCGCGAACAGAAAAGCGAAACTTCGCCTTGCATCGCGGGGTATTGCGCGCGCGCGCGCAGCCAATGGGCCAGGCCGCGCGCCAGCGCCGTGCTGATCGACAGCTTGCGCTGCTGGTTGTCGCGCAACCCTTCGATATGCACGCCTATGATCTGCGTCTCGCCGCTGTCTCCCTGGGGCGTGCTGTAGAGCAGGTTGTCCATGCGCAACATGCGCAGTTCCTCGGGCGCCAGGCCCAGCTCGAACAGCAGCATCAGCACCGCGCGGTCGCGCGCGCCCACCAGATCGGCACCTGGAGGAATGTGGGCAATGCCGGCTTGCCACATAGCATCCGAGAGGATAGCGCCCTTGGGATCCTCGCTGGGCGGGCGCTCGGCGGCCGCGACCGCATGCACGGGATTGATCTCTATCCAGCCCATCAGCAATGCGTGGTCGTAGATGCGGTCGAGCACGCGCCAGTAGCGCCGTCGCGTGATGTCGCTGACCTTGCGGCCCTTGGCGGTCTGCGGGATATGGTTGATGAAATGCAGCACCTGCACGGCGCTGGCCTCGTTCCAGGCAAGTGCCGCCACATTCTGTCCCTGGGCATCGAGATGGGCCAGCAGAAATTTGCTCCATGCTCCCCAGATGAAGCGGTAGGGCTTGGCGGCCTGGGCGGTCAACGGCGACCAGGGATCGCTGCCGCGCGCCTGCAGCCAGTGGTCGAACAGGCCTTCGGCGCTGGGCAGGGCAGTGGGACTGGAATCGGGAAGGGCAGAGGTGGACATGGCGGACCTGGTCGCGGCGACAGGAGACTGAACAGACGCGGCTATTGTCGCAGTGGAATCAGCGCCCAGCGCGGCGCATCAGGCGGTGGGTGCGGGCTGCGCGCAATCGGTGGCGTCCAGGCGCACGAGTTCCTTGCCCGTCTCCGGCGTTGGCGCGCTGCGGAAACGCCGATACTGGTTCTTGCCGCATTGCTTGGCGTCGTACATGGCCTGGTCCGCCTGCTCGAGCAGTTCCTCGGGCAGTTGCGCGTCCAGCGGAAAGACGCTCATGCCAATGCTTGCGGTGACACGCACCGTGCCGCGCGGCAGGGCCACGGGGCGCGCAATGGCTTCGAGCAGCCGCGCAATGGTCGCCTCGGCCTGGTGCATTTCGTTCCAGTCGCCCAGCAGCAACACCATTTCATCGCCGCCTATGCGTGCGGCCGTGTCGTCGCCGCGCAGTTCAGCACGGATGCGCCGGCCCTGTTCGCACAGCAGCAGGTCGCCGTCCGCGTGGCCCATCAGGTCATTAACCTGCTTGAATCCGTCGAGGTCGAGGTACAGCACGGCAAGTAGCGTTTTCTGGCGGGTGGCCGCATGGATGGCCTGGGCCAGGCGGTCGTTGAGCAGGCGGCGGTTGGGCAGGCCGGTCAGGCTGTCGTAGAGCGCGATCTGCTCGAGTTCGCGCTCGTGCGATTTCTCCTGCGTCACATCGCTGATGACGACGATGTAGTGCTGTATGCGCTTGCGCTCGTCCAGCACCGCGGAAATCGAGATGCGGTGCACGGCGTTGATGCCGCCCGCATCCATGGCTTCGATTTCGCCTTGCCAATGCGTGGTCGCGGCGACGATCTGCTGCACCGAATCGAATGTCTGGCCCAGCACCAGGGGTCCGTAGAGGTCCTCGAGCGTGCGGCCCACACAGTGGCTCTTGGAGAAGCCGCTCATGCGCTGGTAGGCATGGTTGATGTCGGTCACGCGAAAATGCGCGTCCAGCACCATGAAACCTTCATAGCCGTGCTCGAACACGCTGGCCGCAACGCGCAGGCGGGACTCGATTCTCTTGCGCTCGCTCAGCAGTGACTGCAGACGCTGCTCGTTCGACTCCACGCGCCGCCACAGCGCGCGATATCGCAGCAAGCCCATCAGCAGCCCGATCAGGCCGATCACCGCGAGCGCGGCGAAGGCCACGGTCATCGCCAGGAAGCGCGCGCCCCCGGCGCCGGGGCCTTCGACCATGCCAGGCGTGCCGACGAAGCGCGCAGCCGCCATGGCGGTGTAATGCATGCCCGAAATTGCGCCCCCCATGACCAGCGCCGACACTGCCTTGATGGTTTCGGATGACCAGTTCAGTGCCGGGCTAAGACGGTCGCGCAGCGCAAAGCGTATCCACAGCGCAAGCGTGGCCAGCACCACCGCGACCCCCAGTGACGCCGCGAACCAGAACGGGTCATAACGCAGCAGCGGCGCCATGCGCATGGATGCCATGCCGCTGTAATGCATTGCCCCTATGCCCACGCCCACGCAGAAACCACCTAGCAGCAGCGAGGACAGCGCAGGGCGCGGTCGCGAGAGGATGCGCAGCGCGATCCACGATGCCAGCAGGCTGGGAACCATGGAGATCAGCGAAAGATTCAGGTCGTAATTGACAGTCAGGCACAGATCGAAGGCCAGCATGCCGACGAAATGCATGGCCCAGATGCCGCTGCCCAGCACCAGGCTGCCCGCGAGCAAGGCAGCCTGTTGCGTCGCGCCTTTGGTCGCCTGGGCTATACCCGCCAGGCGCAGACATACTGCGGCGCTGATGATGGCGATCAGCACGGACAGCACGACCAGCCCGGCGTCGCTACGACCTTCGAGCAACTGTGCCGGACTTGCGTCGCTGAGGAAAAAACCGTCCAGCATGATGAAGGCCCTCAGATTGCAGCGCGAATGCGATCCGAATGACACGGCTCCCGGAATAGCTGGTCAGTGACACGCCGCTAAAGAAGGCGAAACCTCATGCCGGGTGAACTTACTGCTGTTTACCTGTCATCCACTGCTTGATTTATAGCATTCTTCAGTTACCTTGCGTAACAGGCGCGGCGCGCGTTGCAGGAATGCACCGTTCAGAGCACGGCTGCCGTGAGACCGTTGGAGAAGTGCTGCTGCATCGCCGCGCGCGCTTGCTCGGGCTGGCGATCGAGCAGCGCCTGCAGGATCTGCGCATGCTCCCTGAGCGATTCCTCTATGCGTCCCTGGCGGAACAGCGACTTGTGGCGGTTGAGTTTCATGACCTTGCGCAGGTCGGCAACCACCTGGTCGGACCAGCGATTGTTGGCCAGTGCCAGCAGGCGCATATGGAAGCGTTCGTTGATTGCAAAGAATTGTTCAGCGTTGCTTTTGTGCGCAACCAGATCAGCGTGCAGGGCGCTGAGCGCAGCGAGTTCGTCATCGGTGGCGGTTGCCGCCACCGCGGCCGCCGCGTCGCTCTCCAGCAGCGCCAGCAGGTGATAGACGTCGCGCACATCCTTGGTCGAGACTTCGGTCACATAGGCGCCGCGGCGCACTTTCATCGTCACCAGCCCTTCGGCTGCAAGCACCTTGAGCGCTTCACGCAGCGGCGTGCGGCTGATGCCGAATTCCTCGGCGATCTTGAGTTCGTCAATCCAGGCACCAGGCTCGAGCACATGCTGAAAGATGCGTTGGCGCAGTTGCTCGGCCACCTGTTGGTAGAGAGCGGAGGGGGCTAGGGTAATCACTGACATGAATGGTGAATTGTAGCCTGGATTATTTTGAATCAATAATTATGAATCATGTACACTCTTTCGGTCACAACCTACCGTGGTCTCACCGATGGACAAGCCTACAGATATGCGCCAAAGCGTGGCGAATGCCGAAACTCCTGAATTCGCCCCCGCCGACCTGGGCGCCTGGGCCAAGGCGGCAGCCAAATCCGCGCCTGGCGGCGATGTGCAGGCCTTGAACTGGATCACGCCCGACGGCATCACCGTCAAGCCGCTCTATACCGCCGCAGACAGCGCTGATCTGCCGCATGCCAACACGCTGCCCGGTTTCGAGCCCTATCTGCGCGGGCCACAGGCCACCATGTATGCGGTGCGTCCCTGGACCATTCGCCAGTACGCGGGCTTCTCCACCGCGGAAGAGTCCAACGCTTTCTACCGCAAGGCGCTGGCCGCGGGCGGCCAGGGCGTGTCGGTGGCATTTGATCTGGCAACGCACCGCGGCTACGACTCCGACCACCCGCGCGTCACGGGCGACGTGGGCAAGGCCGGCGTGGCCATCGACTCGGTCGAAGACATGAAGGTGCTGTTCGACCAGATTCCGCTCGACAAGGTGTCGGTCTCGATGACCATGAACGGCGCGGTGCTGCCGGTGCTGGCCGGCTATGTCGTCGCGGCCGAAGAGCAGGGCGTGCGCCAGGATCAGCTCTCGGGCACGATCCAGAACGACATTCTCAAAGAATTCATGGTGCGCAACACCTACATCTACCCGCCCAAGCCGTCGATGCGCATCAT
>Ga0308165_1002977_pt1 | contig 19010 bp, 15 predicted proteins | sample PhyWR2_FD_201032 | JGI IMG/M metagenome (GOLD analysis project Ga0308165, IMG submission 201032) | Phyllosphere microbial communities from UC Gill Tract Community Farm, Albany, California, United States - DLSLW.R2 | ecosystem: Host-associated > Plants > Phyllosphere > Unclassified | place: USA...
ACGGACAGAACCTGACCGACTTCGGAGACCTCAGCCTCCTTGCCGAAGTTCTTGATTTGCTCTTTCAGGATAGCGGAAATTTCCGCGGCGCGGATGTCCATCAGCCGACCTCTTTCAGTGCAAGCTTGAGAGAAGAAAGTTTTGTGCGAAGGGACGTGTCGATCTGACGCGAACCCATTTTGACGACAAGTCCGCCGAGGATCGAAGGATCGACGGTGACATTGATCGTCACGTCCTTGCCGGCAACACCCTTCAGCGTTGCCTTCAATTCGTTCTGCTGTGCAGCAGTTAATTCATGCGCAGAAAGTACATCAGCGGAAACTTCACCGCGATGCTCAGCTGCAATCTCACGGAAAGCGGCGATAATGCCCGGCAGCGCAAAAAGGCGACGGTTTTGCGCCACAACACGCAGGAAATTGCCGACCAGACCAGTGATGCCAGCCTTATCAGCAACCGCGCCAATCGCGTGAAGCTGGTCTTCAGCGGAGAAGACCGGGCTGGAAATCAGACGCTTCAGGTCTTCGCTTCCGCTCAGAAGCGCCTCGAAACGACCAAGATCTTTTTCCACAGCAGCAACGGAATTCGCATTGAGCGCAAGCTCAAACAACGATCCGGCGTAGCGCTGTGCGACACCTGAAATGAGCGAAGACGTTTCTGCCACGAACAACCTGCTCTCTACGTTGAAACCATCTTTTTGGGAGTTCAGCAGGGCCAAAAGGCCCAAGCAGATGATTTTATTGAATGTTTCCGGGGAACCCCTGACGCGCAAGCGCGACAACACCGAAATGTGATTGCCGTCTAGCATAGACGAACCGGACTCGCAACACGCGAATCCCGCACTTTTGTGTAAGTTTTGCCGCAATTTTAGGTTAAAAAAGGCCGGACAAAGCTCACTAATACAGCGCCATGCATTTTAGCGCCGCAATCTGACTTCAGACGATAAAGCCAAAAGCATAAAGCAACGGCCCGGCAGCCAGCGCAAATTCGATGACGGCAGCGACGATATTGTAGAAAGTTGCCCCTTTATCAGACATCATCGAAATGAAGCGTCCGAACAGTGCAAATCCCCAAACGGCTCCCAAAACCACCCACAAAAATGGCTGTGCAAAAATCAGACAGCCAAGACCTATCCCCAGATAAGGACCAGCAAGCACGGCACGAATAGAGCTATACGCCTCCGGGCGCGCATTGATCGGTTGCAACCGCAAAAGCCGCATGGTGATGCCGGGTGCAAACAACATAATGACACCGGCCAAGGCTGTAATCACAGCGGTACTCCAAGCAAACCATTCGCCGGTGGTGTTGGGAAGATAGAATTCCATTGCGTTTCACCCTCGTATCGATTTCATGCCCTATAGCCGAAAAACAGGCCTGCTGTCATGCTTGCTCTTTGTGACGCTTAGGTAGCGCAGATTTTGATTCTGCTGCCTAAAGGAAGCTCTGCGGATCAATGTCTATATTCACGCGGATCGAACCGCGTTCCTTTGGTGCGGCGCCCAGTAATGCTCGGATAAAACCTTGAATATCGGCCTTTTTTGTTCCGTGAACGAGGATACGAAAACGATGACGCCCGCGCACCACAGCAAGCGGTGCTTCGGCTGGTCCCAGCACTGAAATCTCCGGCGAAGAAGGCGCTGCACGACGCAGCGCACGCGCATGATTTTCCGCATCAGGCCGATTATCAGCCGATATGATCAATGCCGCAAGACGACCGAACGGCGGCAGAACACTGCGTTCCCGCTCCTCGATCTCGCGTGCGTAAAACGCATCCGAATCGCCACTGATAATGGCTTTCATCACCGGATGATCCGGCTGGTAAGTCTGCAAAAGCCCCAGACTTTTGAGGCCTGTTCGCCCTGCGCGACCTGTCACCTGATTGAGCAGCTGGAATGTGCGTTCGGCAGCACGCGGGTCACCATTAGCAAGCCCAAGATCCGCATCCACCACGCCTACAAGCGTCATATTCGGAAAATTATGCCCCTTGGCGACAAGCTGCGTGCCGATAACAATATCGGCTTCGCCTTTGGCAATTGCATCCAATTCAAGCCGCAGGCGCTTCACACCACCCGCCATATCTGACGAAAGCACGATGATTCGCGCTTCCGGAAAAGTCGCTGCCACTTCCTCGGCAATGCGTTCAACACCCGGACCACAAGCGACCAGATGATCAAGCGTGCCACATTCGGGGCAGGCTTCCGGCACGGGTTCGTGATAGCCGCACTGATGGCACATTAACTGCTTACGAAAGCGATGCTCGACCAGCCAGCTTGAACATTGCGGACATTGAAAACGATGCCCACAAACACGGCAAAGTGTGAGCGGCGCATAACCGCGCCGGTTGAGAAACAGCAGCGCCTGTTGGCCACGTTCCACAGTTTTACCCACAGCTTCTGTCAGTGCTGGTGACAAAAAACGTCCCGGCGGCGGCGGCGAACGCCGCATATCGATGGTTTTAAGCGTCGGCAAAGCTGCTTCTGCATAACGACCATAAAGCTTGATTCGCTTGTAACGCCCCTGCTCCGCATTGACCTGACTTTCAATCGATGGTGTGGCTGATGCCAGCACCACCGGAAAACCGCCAATATGGCCGCGAACGACAGCCATATCGCGGGCATTATAGAAAACGCGATCTTCCTGCTTGTAAGCGGGATCATGTTCTTCATCGACCACGATCAGTCCCAGTTCCATGAATGGCAAAAACAGTGCCGAACGCGCACCGGCAACGACGCGCACGGTGCCTTCCATGGCCTGTCGCCAGACGCGTTCACGGGTGCGGGGTGCCAGATCAGAATGCCATTCGGCAGGCTTTGCACCAAAACGATCATGAAAACGGTCGAGAAACTGTTGTGTCAGCGCAATTTCCGGCAGCAGAATCAGCACCTGCTTGCCCTGATCGAGCGCTTTTGCCACCGCTTCAAAATAAACTTCCGTCTTGCCCGAGCCGGTGACACCATCAAGAAGTGAGACTGAAAAAGTATTCGCCTCAACCGATTCGGCCAGCATTTCGGCAGCTGCCTGCTGATCCTCTGACAGCGTCGCCCGCGCATAACTCGTGTCAGGCGTGGCCACCACTGCAGGCGGAGGAAGCATGACTTCTTCAAACACACCTTGCGTTTTAAGCCCATCCACAACTGTCTGCGAGACACCGGCAGCGTGTGCTAGCCCCGAACGGGTCCAAGCAAGTCCATCGCGTGCCAGTTCCATCACGCGAGCGCGTGCATCGGTCATGCGTTCCGGCTCGCTACCCTTGTAACGAAGCCCCGGAATTTTCGGTTCAGGGTCAAAGGCAGCGGGTGCACGCAACACCATGCGTGCGACCATTCCGGGCGGCGACAGCGTGTAATCGGCAGCCCAGCGCATAAAGCGCAGCATTTGTGCGTCCACAGGCGGACAATCGAAAACTTCCGTAATGGAACGCAGCTTTTTTGCATCCACCGCATCCGAGCCACCCTCGCAGACGATTCCCGCAACCTCCCGCGGGCCTAATGGCACACGAACGATTGAACCGGGCTGGACCTTCATGCCTTCAGGCACCATATAAGAATAAGGCCGTTCCGCAGGCATAGGGACAAGCACCGGCACCACGCGCAAAGCGGGTTCCGCGAAAAGGCTCAAAATATCGTGCGAATCTTTCGACATGATGGCGTGACCTTGACGTGGGTTTGCGCTAAAGAAAAGCCACCTTCCGGGACTTAAATGGTTTTAATTCCCTAAAACACCCGCGCTCATTATGGAGGAACGCTGTTATGAAGTTTTTCGTCGACACTGCAGACGTCAAGGAAATCCGCGAACTCAACGATCTTGGGCTTGTCGATGGCGTGACCACCAATCCATCGCTGATCCTCAAATCGGGCCGTGATATTCTCGAAGTCACTAAAGAAATCTGTTCCTTCGTCAAGGGTCCTGTTTCGGCTGAAGTTGCTGGAACAGAATACGAGCAGATCATGAAAGAAGCGGCTGTTATCGCCAAGATCGCAGACAATATCTGCATCAAGCTTCCATTGACGCTCGATGGCCTCAAGGCTTGTAAGGCACTAACATCCGATGGTCACAAGACCAACGTGACGCTCTGCTTCTCGGCCAATCAGGCTCTTCTCGCTGCTAAGGCTGGCGCAACATTCGTTTCGCCGTTCATCGGTCGTATTGACGACATGGGCGTCAACGGCATGGAACTGATTGCTGAAATCCGCACCATTTTCGACAATTATGATTTCCGCACTGAAATCCTTGCAGCTTCGGTTCGCACGGTAAACCACGTCAAGGAAGCAGCCCTTATCGGCGCCGACGTTGTTACTGCACCTCCGGCAACGCTCAAGGCACTCGTCAAGCATCCGCTGACCGACAAGGGCCTTGAAACATTCCTCGCCGATTGGGCGAAGACTGGCCAGAAGATTGCTTAATCAACCTTTTGATTGAGACAAAACGGCGGATCAATGATCCGCCGTTTTTATTTATTCAAGCTCAGTTTCACCGTCATGCTTAGCAACATGGATTGGTCTGCTGCCGCAATGCGCTGTGATGGCTTCAGCAAGCCGGGCCGAATGCGTCACCACCCATATCTGACTGCGCTCAGAGGCTTGCGCAATCATCTTTGCAAGTGACGGAATCATATCAGGATGCAGACTTGCCTCCGGCTCGTTCAGAGCAATCAGCGGCGGTAATCGATAGGATAAAAGCGCCCCAGCCAGAGCCAGCAATCTGATCTGTCCATCGGACAATTCACCGGGCCTGAACACACGCGGCGGAAAAGCCGGGAAATTCAGCCCGAATGTCGCTGTTTCTTCCGGGAACGGAATCACCAGCTTTGCGCCTTCGAGCGCATCTGCAATCAGCTGATCAAGATCGACCGTATCCTGCCGTATATGTGCAAGCGTCGCAAAGACGGAAGCCAGATTACTACCGTCCTCGTCAAGCATTGCAGCGGTTGCGGCGATTGATGGCTGACGCACAGGTGCATCGCGGTCGCTTCTAAAGCCATGATAAAAACGCCAGCCACGCATCTGGGACGCTAAATCGCCAATCTCCGGATAATGGCCGGACTGCCCCAAAACAGCGAGCCCGCTTTCGGAACTCAGAAGGCGTGTCGGATGTTCGATCCGCCTTCCCTCTGCATCACGTGCAAAGACAGCCGGTCCCTTACGATCCATGAGATCAACGGGACGGCGCCCGGTATCGAGATTGAGCTGCTCTTCCTTGATTTGTGGTTCAAAAGGAAAGGCACCTGATACTGGGGGCGGTAAGCCTGCCTCAACCCGATAAGACAGGCGCGAAGCGAGGCGCTCGTCCTCAAATTCGGCTTCCAGAATGATTCGCGCAGGCTCCTGCTTGCGCCGAATGCCACTCCACATAGCCGATTGCATACCGCCTTCGCGTACGATCTCGGTTGAGAGCGTTCCTTTAGCAGCCGCCTTCACCAGTTGCAGAGCGCGGTAGAGGTTGGATTTTCCGGCGCCGTTTTCACCAACAAACACTGTGACCTGTCCAAGATTAAACCGGACTGATCGCAAAGAACGATAGCCTTTTGCCTGGAACGAAACGAGACGCATGTGTTCCTCTGTTAGATAAACAAAAGGCGACACAAAATGCGCCGCCTTTCAAAATTCAGCAAACTAACAAGCTCAGAGCTTCGACATCTGCATGGCGATCGCCAGATAAATTTGCTCTGCCAGTTCTTCTGCCGCACGCTTGGTTGCATCGCGTTCGGCACGCAGATTGGCAAATTCCTGACGAGGACGATCAAACGATGCACCAACCGTGCGGGTGCCTGATTTGAGCGCTTTGCCATCCTTGTCGAACAACACGAAATTCGACGTCGCATTGACCGTACCAGCCGAAGGACGGCCTGTGCGGTCCGTCTGATCGCCAATATCGACGCTGACAAAGGATGTAACCGATTTGCTCAGGCCAAGACGCAGCTTGTAGACCGGATTGGACGGCTGACCAGCACCACCTGAAAGCAGGAAGATGAGCTGATTGCGAACCTGAACACCGTAGACACTGCTTTCAGGATCAACCGAAATCGAAGCGAGCTTCGAACGCATATCCGGCGTTACACTGCCGCCGATGGTGCGGCCTGAACTGCTAGCGCCCGAATAGAGCGGCTGCACGGTGCAGCCTGCGAGAAGCACAGCAGCACCGAGCGCCAAAAGCACAACGCGAAGATTCTTGAATGCGGAAATGAAGCGATCAGGCAACAACATTGACGATCCTTTGCGGCACCACGATAATCTTTTTCGGCGTGCTTCCTTCGAGCGCGGCCTTGACGAAGTCAAGTTCGAGCACCGCCTGCTGGATTGTAGCTTGATCAGCGTCGCGTGCGATTGTCAAATCCCCACGCTTCTTACCGTTGATCTGAACCGGGAGAACAATCTCGTTTTCCACGATCATCGCTGCATCAAATTTTGGCCATGGCGCGGTTGCGGCAATAGTTTCCGCGCCTGCAATCTTACCACCCAGTTCGCTTACGCATTGTTCAGCCAGATGCGGCATCATCGGTGCCAACATCAAAACCAGCATTTCGGTGGCTTCGCGCACAGCGCCCTTCAACTGATCTTCCGCCTTACCGGATGCAATGAGCTGCAAGGGTGCTGCGAGCGTATTAACCAGCTCATAAAGACGGGCAACGGCACGGTTGAAGGCGAGCTTTTCGATGTCATCGCCGACAGCCTGCACGGTTTTATGGGCGGCTTTCGAAACGATGAGCGCATCGCCTTCGGCACCAGACTTCGAAACAACATCTCTCAAGACAGGTGCCGCTTCCGAAACCAGACGCCAGACGCGCTGCACAAACCGATGTGCACCTTCCGCACCAGCTTCCGTCCAGATCACATCGCGTTCTGGCGGTGAATCAGACAACATGAACCAGCGTGCAGTATCGGCACCGTAAGACGAGATAATGTCGTCAGGATCAACGACGTTCTTCTTCGACTTCGACATTTTTTCAATCGAGCCGATTTCAACCGGAGCACCACTATCCAGCATAGTCGCTGTGCGCTTACCGTCTGATTCTTCAATACGAATATCGGCAGGTGCTACCCACTGGCCATCAGCCTTATAAGTTTCGTGCACCACCATGCCCTGCGTGAACAGACCTTTGAAAGGCTCGTCAATGCCGACATGACCAGCCACTTTCATGGCGCGGGTAAAGAAGCGCGAGTAAAGCAGATGCAGGATCGCATGCTCAACGCCGCCAATATACTGATCAACAGGCAACCAATGATCGGCAATCGCACGATCGGTCGGCTCGTTTTCCCAAGGGGCTGTAAAGCGCGCATAATACCACGACGAATCGACGAACGTATCCATCGTGTCGGTTTCACGGCGTGCTTCGCCACCGCATTTCGGACATTTGACATGACGCCAGGTCGCATGACGGTCGAGCGGATTGCCCGGACGGTCAAACTCGACATCATCAGGCAGCTTAACCGGCAAATCAGCACGCGGCACCGGATTAACGCCACAGGTCTCGCAATGAACCATCGGGATCGGGCAGCCCCAATAGCGCTGACGCGAAATACCCCAGTCGCGAAGGCGGAACTGCACTTTACGCGCGGCCTGTGCACGACCATCAAGCTCGGTCTTTTCCAGACGACCGGCAACTTCGTTAAAGGCTGCTTCCGGCGTCATCCCGTCGAGGAAGCGTGAGTTTACCATCACGCCCTCTTCGGTGAAGGCCGTCTTACCGATAACAAAATTAGCCGCATCTTCACCCTTTGGCAGGACGACAGGCGTAACCTTGAGGCCGTATTTATTGGCAAAATCCAGATCGCGCTGATCATGGCCGGGGCAACCAAAAATTGCACCCGTGCCATATTCCATCAGCACGAAGTTTGCGACATAGACCGGCAGTTCCCAGTTATCATCGAACGGATGCCTGACCTTGACGCCGGTGTCGAACCCCTTCTTTTCAGCGGTTTCAAGCGCTGCAACAGAAGTTCCCGTGCGGCGGCATTCATCTGCAAACTCAGCCAGATCGGCATTGGTTTCAGCAAGCTTCTTCGCCAGCGGATGATCGGCAGCAATCGCCACAAAGGACGCACCAAACAGCGTGTCCGGACGGGTCGTATAAACTTCAACTTCTGAGAAGCCAGCAGGAGCGGTCGATGCATTAAGTGCAAAACGAACTTGCAAGCCTTCCGACTTACCGATCCAGTTCTTCTGCATGACGCGAACTTTTTCCGGCCACTGGTCAAGCGTATCGAGACCTGCCAGCAACTCTTCGCTGAAATCGGTGATCTTGAAGAACCACTGCGTCAGTTCGCGCTGTTCGACCAGCGCACCCGAACGCCAGCCGCGCCCATCCACCACCTGCTCATTGGCAAGCACGGTGTTGTCGACCGGGTCCCAGTTGACCTTAGACGTCTTGCGCGTCACCAGACCTTTTTCAAACAGGTCGATGAACAGCATCTGCTGACGATGATAATATTCCACATCGCAGGTCGCAAATTCACGCGTCCAGTCAAGCGACAGCCCCATGGATTTGAGCTGACGCTTCATGGTTGCAATGTTCTGATAGGTCCATTCTTTCGGATGGACCTTGTTCTGCATGGCAGCGTTTTCCGCAGGCATGCCAAACGCATCCCATCCCATTGGATGCAGCACGTTGAAACCCTTGGCGCGCTTATAGCGAGCGACCACGTCACCCATCGCATAATTGCGCACATGGCCCATGTGAATGCGCCCCGACGGATAGGGGAACATTTCGAGCACGTAATATTTCTCGCGGGGATCACTATTGTCGGTTTCAAAAGTCTGGTTTTCTTCCCAGATTTTCTGCCAATGTGCTTCCGCCACACGCGGATTATAACGTTCGGATGCCATGAGCGTATTTACTCGTACGAAGGTGATGCAATAAGGAGAGTCGATATTTAATGGCGACCTTCACCACGTATTGGCGAAAGCGTCAACCTTTTGCGGATGAAAAGCCTGAAAGCGAGAGTTTCATGTCAGATATTGGTGCGAACCTGAACAAGGTCAAGGCTGTGATTGCCAATGCCGAAGAAGAGGCAAACCGCGACAAGGGTTCTGTCACGCTCGTTGCCGTGTCCAAAACATTCGAAGCAGACGAAATCCGCCCTGCCCTTGATGCCGGTCAGCGTGTGTTTGGCGAAAACCGCGTGCAGGAAGCGCAAGGCAAATGGCCACAACTTCGTGAAGCCTATTCCGGGATTGAACTCCATCTCATCGGGCCGCTGCAATCCAATAAGGCAGCCGATGCTGTAGCTTTGTTCGATGTGATCGAAACCGTCGACCGCGAAAAAATTGCAGCAGCGCTTGCGGTCGAGATCAAAAAGCAGGTCAAAAATCCAAAGCTTTATGTTCAGGTCAATACCGGACTTGAAGAGCAAAAGGCTGGCATAGCGCCAAAAGAGGCGGTCGCCTTTGTCGAGCGCTGCCGCAATGAACATGGCCTCACAATCGAAGGCTTAATGTGCATTCCGCCAGCCGATGAAAATCCGGGGCCGCATTTCGCCTTGCTGGAAAAGCTTGCACGCCAAGCAGGCGTTGAAAAGCTCTCCATGGGAATGTCCGGCGATTACGAGACCGCTGTTGGCTTTGGCGCAACTTCAGTGCGTGTGGGTTCAGCAATTTTCGGCGGACGCAGCTATGCGCCACCCGCCTAATCGCATTTTCAATGCAAAAGCATCTCCCCCTGAATATTCTTCCAGTCTGACGGCCCCAGCAACCGGTGATGGGCATAGAGGACTGAATGCAGTGGGCCTTCAATTTTCTCTTTCCAGAACTCAATGAAATGATTGAGCACCGGAAAATCCGGGGCCAGATCATAATCCTGCCAGACATAAAGCTGGAGGAAATGTGGGTGATCGGGCAGATGATAGAAAATCTTTGCCGTGGTCAAACCGTAACCGGTTAGCTGCAAATCAAAGGCAGACTTTGAAATAAAAGCGGATGTCGTCATGGCGATTTCCCCTTTTTATATGGAGCGCATATTGGCTCCCACAGGAATTATAATCGCCTGAAATTATTTTTAAATAGTAAAAACAATATGTTAGCAGTATGATGCAATGAGTGCTGCTACACTTTTCATATTTTTATGCTGCGTCATTGTGGACCATAGTCGATCCCAATGTCTAATTTACCTTGGGCGCGACGGAATGTAGATGAGTCTGGCGATAGTTTCGCGCGGATGCGAGCTATTGATTTCGGCGGGAGGATCGCCGGATAAATATGGAGGAAGAATATGTCGGAAAAGCTTTACCCTGTTCTGCCGGGAGCAAAGAGAAATACGCTCATCGACAACGAGAAATATCTCGAATGGTACAATGAGAGCGTGACTGACCCGGATGGATTCTGGGCCAAGCATGGCCGACGTATTGACTGGTTCAAGCCCTTCACAAAAGTTAAAAACACGGATTTTAACGGCGACGTATCGATCAAGTGGTATGAGGACGGCGTCACCAACGTGTCCTACAACTGTATCGACCGCCATCTGAAAAGCCGTGGCGACAAGGTTGCGATCATCTGGGAAGGCGACAATCCCTATATCGACAAGAAGATCACCTATCGCGAACTGCATGAAAATGTCTGCCGCCTCTCCAATGTGCTCAAAAAGCACGGCGTCAAAAAAGGCGACCGCGTCACCATCTATCTGCCTATGATCCCGGAAGCGACCTATGCCATGCTCGCCTGCGCGCGCATCGGCGCTGTGCATTCGGTGGTCTTTGCTGGTTTCTCACCGGAAGCTTTGGCCGGTCGTATTGTTGATTGCGAATCAACCTTCGTCATCACAGCGGATGAGGGTGTGCGCGGCGGCAAGCCCGTCTCTCTCAAGGAAAATACTGATACCGCTATCGACATTGCTGCCAAGCAATATGTTATGGTCAACAAGGTTTTGGTCGTGCGCCGCACGGGCGGTAAGGTCAGCTGGGGTCCGGGCCGCGATATTTGGTATCATCAGGAAGTCGCAGGCGTCGAGCCAACCTGTGAACCCGAACCCATGAATGCGGAAGATCCGCTGTTCATCCTTTACACATCCGGTTCAACCGGCAAGCCGAAGGGTGTGCTGCACACCACGGGAGGCTATCTTGTCTATGCCTCAATGACCCATCAATATGTCTTCGATTATCACGACGGCGATGTTTACTGGTGTACGGCGGATGTGGGCTGGGTTACCGGCCACTCCTATATTGTCTATGGTCCGCTTGCGAATGGCGCGACCACACTGATGTTTGAAGGTGTTCCGAACTTCCCTGATCAGGGACGTTTCTGGGAAGTCATCGACAAACATCACGTCAATATTTTCTACACCGCACCAACGGCTATCCGTGCACTGATGGGCGCAGGCGACGAGTTCGTCACCCGTTCATCGCGTTCGTCCCTGCGCCTGCTCGGTTCGGTCGGTGAGCCGATCAACCCGGAAGCATGGGAATGGTATTACAATGTTGTCGGCGACCAGCAGTCTCCAATCGTTGATACATGGTGGCAGACGGAAACCGGTGGCATTCTGATCACACCGCTCCCCGGCGCAACTGACCTTAAGCCCGGCTCCGCCACGCGCCCATTCTTTGGCATCAAGCCCGAGCTTGTGGATAATGAAGGTGCCGTTGTGGAGGGGGCTGTCGATGGCAATCTCTGTATCATCGATAGCTGGCCCGGCCAGATGCGTACGCTTTATGGCGATCATAAGCGTTTCATAGAAGCTTACTTTTCCACCTATAAGGGCAAGTATTTCACCGGTGACGGCTGCCGCCGCGATGCCGACGGCTATTACTGGATCACCGGTCGCGTCGATGACGTGCTGAACATTTCCGGCCACCGTCTCGGTACTGCCGAAATCGAATCGGCACTTGTTTCGCATCACTCGGTTTCAGAAGCAGCCGTTGTCGGCTATCCGCACCCGATCAAGGGACAGGGCATTTACTGCTATGTCACGCTGATGACCGGCGCAGATGCACAGGATGCCGACGAGCTGCGCAAGGAACTCACACTCCATGTCCGCAAGGAAATCGGTCCGATTGCAACCCCGGACAAGATTCAGTTCTCGCCCGGCCTGCCAAAAACCCGTTCCGGCAAGATCATGCGCCGTATTCTCCGCAAGATCGCAGAGGACGAGTTCAGCGCACTGGGTGACACATCAACTCTTGCCGATCCGGGTGTCGTGGACGATTTGATCGAAAACCGTCAGAACAAGAAATAATAAAAAGCCCCGGGAAATCGGGGCTTTTTATTAAAGTACGCTGCCTAAAAAGGCGCCTAAGTTTGGTGAGATTTTCGTTCCTGCATGTCGAAAATCGTAGTCTTCGATCACCGGAAGCGGAGAAGAACACGATTTGCAGGCCGCAGGAATGGAAATATCCCAAACTTAAAAATCAATAGTCCTACCCTTGATTTCCCAGTCGCCAAAACGCGCCGGGTCTTTGCCGCCACGACCACCGATTTCACGTGGGGGCTTTGCAGCCTTTTCAACGGCGCGGCGTTCTTCGGCTTCCTTCAGCGCGCGCTGGGCTGCTGGCGGCAAATCGTCAAATTTTCGCGGTGCAACATTATCGTTGATGTCGGTTTCGTTGAATTTATCGGTCATGCGCGGCAAATCCATTATTGAAGCTCAAGCTGTTCATACCCATCATATAGTTAAACTTGGCGGGTAAGCAAAACCCTGTTTGAGATCAACTTTCGCTGGAGCGGAGACTTTTACGAATGAATATGACCAAAACTGCCATGCTGATTGCTCTCATGACAGTCATGTTCATGAGCATCGGCTATTTGCTGGGTGGCGGCGGCGGTATGATGATCGCGCTTGTTATTGCTGTCGCCATGAACCTGTTTGGCTACTGGAATTCCGACAAGATGGTGCTGCGCATGTATAATGCGCAGCAAGTCGATGAGCGCTCAGCGCCCGACTATTACCGGATGGTCAGCGGACTTGCCGCCAATGCAGGCCTTCCGATGCCAAAGGTCTATATCATCCATGAAGACCAGCCCAATGCCTTTGCAACAGGCCGAAACCCGGAAAATGCTGCAGTTGCCGCCACAACCGGCCTTCTCAATCGCCTGACGCCAGAAGAAGTTGCAGGCGTGATGGCGCATGAGCTGGCGCATGTTCAAAACCGCGATACGCTGACCATGACGATCACGGCAACGCTTGCCGGTGCTATCTCCATGCTCGGCAATTTTGCCTTCTTCATGGGCGGCAACCGCGAAAATGGCAATGGCATCATGGGCGTGATCGGCACGATCCTTGCGATGATTGTAGCACCCTTTGCCGCGATGATTGTGCAGATGGCTGTCAGCCGAACGCGTGAATATGCAGCCGACCGGAGGGGTGCAGAAATCTGTGGCAACCCGCTCTGGCTGTCCTCGGCACTTGGCAAAATCGCGCGTGGCGCTAAATCCGTGGTCAATGAAGAAGCTGAGCATAACCCTGCAACCGCGCATATGTTTATCATCAATCCGTTGAGCGGACGCGGCGCAGACAATCTGTTCTCAACCCACCCTGATACCGACAATCGCATTCAGGCGCTGGAACAAATGGCCGCTCAAATGGGTATTCGTCCGAGTGCAATGGCGCAGCGCAACGCTGCACCTTCACAAAAAAGTGGCCCTTGGGGACAAACTAGTGGTAATGCAGACGATAACAACAAAAGCGGTTCCGGGTCCAATTCTGGCTTCCGGGGCCCTTGGTCCTAAAAGCGCGTCCCAAAAATGCGATGCGCGTCAGATAAAGTAGAACAGCGTGAACGATAGAAATCCTGCGCCAGAGCGTGGAAACCACAAGCCGCAATCCCACAACTATGCCGCCGATCATGCCGACCAGCGGCCCGGCCTGGCAGCACGTTTGTGCGCGGCGCGTCTGCTTGGTGCGGTGATCGAAAAGAACACATCGCTCGACGGCTTGACCGATAACAGCCATGGACACCCGCAATATCTCGCACTTGAACCACGCGACCGCGCACTGGTTCGTGCTATTTTGGGTTCGGCGCTGCGCAATCGCGGCAGTATTGATCGTGCCATCAACAAACGCCTTGACCGGCCATTGCCGGAAAACGCCCACGCGCTCAAGCATTTGTTGCATATTGCGGTCGCTCAAATTTTCTACCTCAACCTGCCCGATCATTCCGCAGTTGATCTGGCTGTTGAAGCCGCCAATTCCGATCCGCGCAATCGTAAATTTGCAGGCCTGGTAAACGCTCTTCTGCGCCGTCTGTCACGCAACAAAGAGCGTGCGCTCGAACACACATTACAGCCTGAAAAAAATGTACCGGAATGGTTTTCAAGAAGCCTTACCGATTCCTATGGCCCGAAAAAAACCGAAGCTATTTTGACTATGCATGGTTACGAGCCACCAATCGATTTCACCGTGAAAGGTGATCCGAAGGAATGGGCAGAGAAGCTCGGCGGCGTAGCCTTGCCAAACGGTTCTGTGCGTCTTGGGACAGTCGAGGGCAACCTCACCGACCTGCCCGGTTTTGCCGAGGGTGACTGGTGGGTGCAGGATGCCGCCGCAAGCTTGCCAGCGCGCCTGATGGGCGACATTAAAGGCAAGCGTGTGGCCGATCTTTGTGCAGCTCCCGGTGGAAAGACTGCACAGCTTGTGATTCAGGGTGCCGATGTGACAGCCCTTGATATGTCCGAGAACCGCCTAAAGCGGCTTGAGGGTAATCTGGAACGTCTGGGCCTTAAAGCCCGCACGGTTCCAAGCAATATGATGGACTTTAAGCCAGATACATTGTTTGATGCCGTGTTGCTTGATGCGCCCTGCTCATCCACTGGAACTGTCCGCCGTCATCCGGATGTGCCATGGACCAAGACTCCGCAGGATATCAAGAAGCTTGCGACCCTTCAGGCCAAAATGCTTGATCAGGCCATCACGCTTGTGAAACCCGGCGGAACGGTGCTGTTCTCGAATTGCTCGCTGCATCCGCAGGAAGGCGAGGATGTGGCCCGCAATGCACTCAAAAATCCGGCCATTGAAGCCTACCCGATCACGCTTGAAGACTGCCCCGGCCTTGAAGGTTTGATCACCAAAGAAGGCTTCCTGCGGTCGACCCCTGCCGATCTGCCCGCTGAAAATTTCGATGGCAATCCGCATATGGCAGGCATGGATGGTTTCTTCGCCGCCCGTTTCAAGCGTAAGTCCTGATAAAGCCAGTTAAATAACCATAACGGGTGTATTGTGCCCGTTATGGTTAACACTCGATTCACCATTATCGACGATTGTATGAGTGCATGATTCCCATACGTGGAAACGAGCGTTCGAGTGAATCATGCCATGAAAGGACGGACCTACCTTATCAGGTCCAACAAGAATGAATTTGAATATGGAGAATGAAAGGGTGGCAGTCGCGTTGAGCGAAACCCCGCATCTTTGGGGACTGGCTGTTGCACAGGCTTGGCGCAGGTTCAGCCGCCGTCTGCGCATGGGGCCGCTTTTTCGCTGGCGTTTCACTGGCTTCACACCCGAACGCATTCTCATTGCTCCGCCAGATCTCCGTGTTGCAGATCCCCAGCTAGCGCAGGAATTCTATCACGGTCGTTTCGCACTGGCCGGTCGCCTTGTCGAGACCGGCGGCATGTCGCCTTTCGCTGTCGAACCACCAACACCCGAATGGGAAGCGGCCCTCCAAGGTTTTGGTTGGCTGCGCCATCTCAAAGGTGCCAACAGCGAACTTGCCACCGCCAATGCGCGTGCTCTTGTCGATGACTGGATGCGCCTCTATGGCAAGCGCATCGGTGGCCTTGCCTGGTCACCGGAAGTCACAGCACAACGCATCATCGCGTGGTTGCAGCATTCCAATCTGATCCTGTCCGGCGCTGAACTCCCCGCTTATCGCAAATTCATGCGCTCACTTGCCATGCAAGTGCGTTACTTGCGCACTGTCGCTTCAGCCATGGATGATGGTGAAGAAAGGCTTCGTGCGCGCATTGCGCTCGCTTTCGCAGCCCTTGCATTGCCGGTTTCACCCCCAACAGCACGCGCTGCCCGGCGCAATCTGGAATATGAACTAAAGCGCCAGATCCTGCCCGATGGCGGGCATATATCGCGCAATCCGGTAACGATCCTTGAATTACTGGCTGATCTTCTGCCACTGCGTCAAACCTATGCCAATGGCACCGAATCGCCACCAAAGGCGCTGATCGAAGCGGTCGAGCGTATGTTGCCGGCACTGCGTTTTTTCCGGCATCAGGATGGCAGTTTAGCACTTTTCAATGGCGTTGGACCGACATTGTCCGAACGCATCATTTCGGTGTTGCGCCATGACGAAACTGCAGGCTCGCCGCTGACCCATGCGCCCTATTCCGGCTATGAACGCCTGTCGATGGGTGCGACCACGATCATCGCCGATACCGGCCTTCCCCCGCCCGTAACCGCTTCGCGTGATGCCCACGCAGGTTGCCTTGCCTTTGAAATGTCTTCGGGGCGCCAGCGTTATATCGTCAATTCCGGTGTCGACCGTTATGGCCCGCCGGAATTTCGTCCATTGGGGCGTTCGACTGCAGCACACTCGACCGTCACCATCAACGACACTTCGTCCTGTCGTTTCAGCTTGAATTCTGGTCTTTCCAGCATGATTGGTACACCGATTATTGCTGGTCCAACCCGCGTACAGCGCGACCGCGTTGAAGATCAGGGGCGACAGGGCTTCGTCGCAAATCATGATGGCTATGTGCGCCTGTTCGGTATTTTTCACGAACGCCGTGTGGTGCTGTCACATCAGGGCAGCGTCATACAGGGTGCTGACCGCTTTTATCGCGGCGATGCCAAGGCCTTAAAAGCCAATGGCCGTGATAATATTGCTGTGCGTTTTCATATCCATCCATCCGTCGAGATCTCGCTTGATGAAAATGGCCTCATTAATTTGAGCGCCCCGCATGATGACACATGGGCTTTCTCATGCTTCGAAGTGGCCCCGCAGATTGAAGACAGCATCTTCTTTGCCGGCTTCCGTGGCCCTGTCACGTCAAAGCAAATCGTGCTGTCTTTCCCGGCATCCGAATTGCCGGAGGTGAACTGGCAATTCAGCCGTGTAGCAATCGGCAGCTACGCCTAATTCACAAAGCCTCGGTCTTTCGGCGTTTTAAGGTATGATTCGTGTCTCGCCTGTGCTAACTGGCAAACCGTCCCACCCTTCCTGAACGCAAAACGCTTCAGCAACGAAGAGACCATTTCCTATGGCTGTCAGCTCCAAGCATATTCCCGCTCCCGATCTTCATCGGGTGCGCCGCGCCCTTCTTTCCGTTTCCGACAAGACCGGCCTCATCGATTTTGCCAAGGCGCTTCATGCCCATGGCGTTGAAATCCTTTCGACCGGTGGTACCGCCAAATCGATTGCCGCCGAAGGCATTCCCGTAAAGGATGTATCCGAAGTTACCGGCTTTCCAGAAATCATGGACGGACGCGTGAAGACCCTGCATCCATCGGTTCATGGCGGTCTTCTCGCAGTGCGCAACGATCCTGAACATGTTGCAGCTATGGAAGCGCATGGTATTGGCGGCATTGATCTGGCCGTCATCAATCTCTATCCGTTTGAAGAAGTTCGCTTCAAGGGCGGCGATTACGACACCACCGTCGAAAACATCGACATTGGCGGCCCGGCAATGATCCGCGCTTCGGCAAAGAACCATGCTTATGTCGCAACGGTTGTTGATCCCGCCGACTATGCAGACGTCGTTGCCGAGCTTGAAAAGAACGAAGGCTCGCTACCGATTTCTTTCCGCAAGAAGCTCGCTGCCAAAGCATTCTCGCGCACGGCTGCTTATGATGCAGCCATTTCCAACTGGTTTGCCGAAGCCATCAATGACGAAACGCCTGTCTTCCGCTCGGTCGCTGGCAAGCTGCACTCTGTCATGCGCTATGGTGAAAACCCGCATCAGACGGCTGGCTTTTATCTGACTGGCGAACAGCGTCCGGGCGTTGCAACCGCAACGCAGCTTCAGGGCAAGCAGCTTTCCTATAACAACATCAACGACACCGATGCAGCTTTCGAACTCGTTGCCGAGTTTGACCCAGCCCGCACCGCAGCCGTTGCCATCATCAAGCACGCCAATCCGTGTGGCGTTGCAGAAGCTGCAACCATCACCGAAGCTTATCTCAAGGCGCTGGCCTGCGATCCTGTTTCGGCTTTTGGTGGCATTGTTGCGCTCAACAAGACACTTGATGAAGCCGCGGCTGAAGAAATCGTCAAAACCTTCACCGAAGTCATTATTGCACCGGACGCAACCGAAGGCGCGCAGGCCATCGTTGCCGCCAAGAAGAACCTTCGTCTGCTGGTAACAGGTGGTCTGCCTGATCCACGCTCCAAAGGCATTGCCGCCAAGACGGTTGCCGGTGGCGTTCTGGTTCAGTCACGCGACAATGGCAATGTCGATGATCTTGATCTCAAGGTCGTGACCAAGCGCGCTCCAAGCGAAGCCGAGCTCAACGATATGAAGTTTGCCTTCCGCGTTGGCAAGCATGTGAAGTCGAACGCAATCGTCTACGTCAAGGACGGCGCAACGGTTGGCATCGGCGCTGGCCAGATGAGCCGCGTTGATTCTGCCCGTATCGCAGCGCGCAAAGCGGAAGATGCAGCAGAAGCTGCCGGTCTTGCCGAGCCACTGACCAAGGGATGTGTAGTTGCTTCCGACGCCTTCTTCCCGTTTGCGGATGGTCTGCTGTCTGCGGTTCAGGCGGGCGCAACCGCCGTCATCCAGCCGGGCGGCTCAATGCGCGACGACGAAGTGATTGCAGCGGCCGACGAACATGGCATCGCCATGGTCATGACCGGCATGCGCCACTTCCGCCACTAAGTTTGCTTTTGACAAGCTGACCGACAACTCCAACATCGGCCCAAAAATCCAAATTGATTTTTGGGCCGATGTTTAAATTGAACAACTGCAACGTCCTTTATACACTCCAGAAAGCATACCGAGCGCTCGAAAAATACGACTTGGGATAAGTGCTTCCGGTGCCTTTTTCATAACCAAATCGTTCGGCTGTGAAGCGATAGATATTCGGATAGATTGACGGCGATTGTTGATACTTGGAAACGAGAACACGCTCATTTTCAGCT
>Ga0308165_1002978_pt1 | contig 19010 bp, 14 predicted proteins | sample PhyWR2_FD_201032 | JGI IMG/M metagenome (GOLD analysis project Ga0308165, IMG submission 201032) | Phyllosphere microbial communities from UC Gill Tract Community Farm, Albany, California, United States - DLSLW.R2 | ecosystem: Host-associated > Plants > Phyllosphere > Unclassified | place: USA...
CACCGTGGATCATTTCTATCCTGAAACGCTGGTCGCGGACAATGCAACTCCGATGGGTGAGGCTATTGTGACTGGACTAGAATTGCTTCGTCAGCGCAAGGACCGCTACCGTGAGAATGGCGTTAAATACTACCGTCCGTGGGTATTCCTGATTACCGATGGCGCCCCTACTGACGGTTGGGAAGAGGCCAAGCGGCGTGTCCATCAAGGCGAGGAACGTAAGGAGTTTATGTTCTATGCCGTAGGGGTGGCGCAGGCAAATATGGATGTGCTTGGCCAGATCGCTACCCGCCAGCCACTTAAGCTTAAGGGGCTGGCCTTCAAAGAACTGTTCCAATGGTTGTCCAGCTCCCTTAGTGCTGTCTCGCAGTCTAACCCCGGCGACGCGGTTCCGCTCAAGAACCCTGCCTCCCCAGATGGCTGGGCTGTAGTTGAGTAAGGAAGTGGCTTGGCGATGGGCATCCGCATCCGTAATTGGTACGTCCCATATCCAGAATGGCGATAGGTTGCAAGACGCCTATGCAGTTGCGGAATTGCGCAATGGCTGTATCTTCGCTGTTGTGTCGGATGGTGCTGGCAGTGCCGAATTCGGAGCATTTGGCGCATGGCTAATTTGCCGTTTCCTCTCGGTTCGATTCCGCGAATGGGCTGATGAAACTCCCGAGTTGCCGACCAATGAGGATTTGGCGGATTGGATAGATGAACTGAGGGGGCGGATTTCTGCAATAGCTGCTAGGCGTGGCACTGTTTCCCGGCAATTTGCCGCAACATTGGCGGCAATTGTGGTCTCTCCGGATGAAACGGTCACTCTGCACGTTGGCGATAGCGCCATTGTCGGTAGGAAAGGCGCTGAGTGGGATGTGCTTTGTTGGCCCGAGAACGGTGAATACGCATCCAGTACATATTTTGTCACCGATGACCCCGGGCCGCGGCTAAACATCACCCGTCGTCCACGTGAACATGATGCTTTCACGCTGTTCTCTGACGGAGTTGGCGATCTGGCGTTGTCACATCTGGAACGGGCCGCGTATACACGGTTCTTCGATCCGATGATGCGTCCGGTCGATGTGGCATCGGGCGGAGGACGCCTGATCGACCTTTCGGCGAAGTTGGCTACCTACCTTGCCGGTCCATCGGTTTGCGCTCGCTCCGACGATGATAAAACGCTGATTCTCATTTCCGGGCGATGACGATGCAGGAAATTATTGTCGGAAAAGATCGGATTTCAGTTGCTGAGTTGCTCGGAAAGGGGGGCGAAGGCGAAGTCTACGCGATCAGGGGGCGTTCCGGGCTGGCCGTTAAAATTTACAATACCAGCCTGCGTGCAAAACGTGAAGATAAGGTGCGGGCGATGGTAGGTGAAGGCCTTGCTGTCAAGACTGACCTCGTTGCCTATCCCGGCGACGTGGTGACCGACCGTGAAGGCAATTTCCTTGGTTTTGTCATGCGGCTTGTCTCGGGCTATCGTCCACTACATGAGCTATACAGCCCGAAGTCCCGCCAGCGCTATTTCCCGAAGGCGGACTATCGATTCGTTGTTCATGCCGCGCTCAATGTCGCACGGGCCATTGGGAAAGTGCACCAGACAGGATGTATCATCGGTGATCTAAACCACTCCGGCGTGCTTGTGGCGCAGGACGCGACTGTTGCCTTGATTGATGCAGATAGCTTTCAGTTCAGCCTGAACGGAAAGTCCTATCCGTGTGTTGTCGGTGTACCCGATTTCACCCCTCCTGAGTTACACGGGAAGAACCTCGCATCCGTTCAGCGAACCATAGAACACGATAACTTCGGGTTGGCTGTTGCAATTTTTCACCTTCTTTTTATGGGGCGTCACCCATACGCGGGGCGTTACAACGGGCCAGACATTTCGATGAGCGATGCCATTGCTCAGAACCGGTTTGCCTTTTCTCTCATACGCCAAACCGCTACCCAAACCACTCCACCGCCCGCCTCACTGACACTCGACATGTTCCCGACTGTGGTCTCCCGCGAATTCGAGAAGGCATTTGGGCTGTCACCGGGTGCGCGTCCAACCTCACTGGACTGGATTCACGCTCTGAGCTCTCTTGAAGGCTCCCTAAACCATTGTAGCAAGGTCAATACGCACTATTACCCCAGCAATGCAGGAGGCTGTGTCTGGTGTAAGCTGACGTGCAACAGCGGTTTTGACATGTTCCCAGATCTGACCACCTTTGACCCGAACATCCGGACAGATGAGCGTGGCACGGAAAAGACAATCCTCGAGATTCTCGCGTTCCGCTTCCCAACAGCCGCAGACTTGCTGCCCACTCCGGCTATGCTATGTGGTGCCAGTGATACGCTCAGCGTAGCTAGGAGCGGAAAACGCACGCGTGCCTTGCTTGGATTGCTCATGATGATCGGTGCCATCGCTGGTTTCATCTTCGCTACCCCGGTGTGGTTTGTGTGGATTGGGTTGGTAATCTGGGGGGGGGTCACCTTCTCTGAACGTGAAGTTGAGTCCAGTCCGTTTCAGAAAGCCTTTAAAGATGCTGATGAACGCTTACAGTGCGAGTTGAATGCCTTTCTTCAGCGCAACAACATGACCGAAGTTGTGAAGGTGCGCGGCGATCTCGATGTCGCTATAGTGGCCTACAAAGGCCTTGATGACGCTCTCGCGCGTGAGTTGATGGTGATGAAGTCTAACCGGGAGTCGCGTCAGCGACATGCCTATCTTGACCGCTTCTCGATACGCCGTGCGAACATTTCTGGCATTGGCCCGGTAAAAACAGCAACGCTCATTTCCTTCGGTATCGAAACTGCCGCCGATGTGAGTCAAAACGCTGTCCTGCGCGTTCCTGGATTCGGTGACGTGATGACAGGCAAGCTGGTAGCATGGCGGCGTGGGCACGAGTCCCGGTTCAAATATGACCGGACACCGAACGCTCAGGACATTGCCGACGAAAGGGCACTGCGCGGGCGTTTTGCAGCGGAAAAGGCCAGACTGGAATCCACAATACGCAACGGGCTGGGTACTCTGAGAAACGCCAAAGCTCTCCTCGATGCACTACCTGCCAAGGCAAGAGACGACAGGGCACTTGCGGATGCTCTAGCTGCTCGGGCACAAGCCGAACAAGATTTGCGAGAATTGGGCATTTCGGTTCCGGCTTCAACCGTTGCTGTAATGGTAACGCCGCCGCCGAGACCTGCACCACAGCCGTCCAGTGTACCTCGCGCCACTATACCTATCCCATTGCGCGGAACTACCACATCTGGTACTCCCACCTGTCCGAGTTGTGGTTCTCTCATGCGGCGGCGTTCCGGGCGCTACGGGCAGTTCTGGGGCTGCTCTAGATACCCAGTATGTAAAGGCACGCGGAAAATTTAATATAAAAACAGGATTACACAATCTTATGCCGACTTGATTGCGTAGGGTGAAGCCAAGCAATGATTTGCCGGCGTCGCCCACCAGAGCCAAATCGCTTTGCTAAAAGTGCACTCTGCACGGGGCTGGGCTGTATACGGTACTTTTCATGGTCTTAGAAATGTAATTTTTATTAATTCATTGTTTATATTAAATATTTTTCGTCTATTTACAATGGAGTGGGAATAACTCCCCGGCGTGGTTAAACGAAGCCCTCTGTTTTATCAGGGGGGCTTTTCTTTTTGACCGCCGGATTAATGCTGAGTGTTATCGCTGAACTGCGGCACTTCCGTTGAGAAACGCGCGCTGCGGGCATCGCGTTCATAACCCTGATTCTGGCTCAGAATCGCATAGAGCTCGGGGCGTCTGCCGTGAATCCAGCGTCGGCCTGTGGACATGGCCAGCAGGTTTAAATCCAACGTGGTGCAGACCAGGGTGTCTTCAAACGCATCGGTCTCGGCAATAATGCGGCCATAGGGATCGATAATCATCGCATTTCCGGTACGCACCTCCCCGTTGTCCAGCCCGACGCCATTGCTGAATAAGATAAACATCCCATTATCATGCGCTCTTGAGGGCAGCCAGCGGAGCAACCATTCCCGACCGTTACGGCCCTGAAATGCGGCTTTCAGCGCATCAGGATCCTGATACCGGTTCTGCCAAAGGGCAACGGGAACGGGCTTCATCCCGAACGGGCTGCGGGAGTTCGTGCCGCCGGTTTGATGGGGGGCCAGCAGAATATCCGCGCCCAGCAGCGCGGTAGCCCGGGCATTTTCCGTCAGGTTATTGTCCCAGCAGATCAGAACGCCAACTTTCACTCCCCACGGCGTATCGAAGACGGTGAAGCGATTCCCCCGGTCTATCGCCGGATGTTCAAAGGCGTGCAGCTTGCGGTGGATATGCCTCTGGCCATCCGGCATACAAACGACGTAGGTGTTATACAGGCGATCGTCACTCGCTCTTTCAATCAGCCCTACGCCAATCGCCATCTCATAACTTTGCGCCAGGCGGGCAATTCTCGCCAGGGAAGGACTGTCGTCAATGGTCTCGGCCAGCGAGCTTACCTCCTCGGCGCTGAGATCGATAACGTGCCAGTAGCCGGTAATGCACATTTCGGGAAAGGCCAGAATGCGGGTCCCTTCGCCGGCTGCCTGATGAATAAAGCGTTCCATAATGCCCAGGTTATAGGACTTATCATTAGCGCGGTGGCAGAACTGTACCGTAGCCACCTGGAGTTCGTTGTTCATAGGTCTCTTCTCGTTGCGAAAAACTGAGCTCATTACGCCAGCAGAGACACAGGATGTATAATCACGCTTTCTCCGCGTTTGATAAGGGACTGGAATGGACATCAGATTAATACGGGCGTTCGTCACTCTGGCCCAGCTGCGACGCTACCATGCGGCGGCGGAGAGGCTTTGTTTGACCCAGCCGGCGCTGACGAAACAAATCCAGACCCTGGAACATCTGACGGGCATGACTCTTTTTCAGCGGGGGCGGCAGGGAGCACAGCTGACCGCGGCGGGGGAGGCTATCTATTCTCAGGCCTGCCATTTTGTAGCGCAGCATGACCAGTTTTGTGCCTGGACGGAGCAGGTCCGGCGCGGAAACGCCGGCACGCTGGCGCTGGGGTTCGGCATCTCAACCTTCCAGCTGGCCCCGGCGCAAGTTAAAGCCTTTCGCCAGCAGTTTCCCGATATTGAGGTCTCCCTCAACGATATCTCTTCCCACGAGCAGTATCGAATGTTACTGGAGGGGCAGCTGCATGCCGGGTTCGTGCGGATGCCTGTTCCGGAGGCGCTGGAGGCCCGGGCGCTGATGGAAGAGAGCCTGGTGCTTGCCGTGCCCGCTGGCGCAACGGAGGCGCTCCCGGATATCGCCTCGGTGCTCCGACAGTTCCCGCTGCTGCAAATTAACCCACGGCGCGGCCGGGGGTTAGCAGAGCAAACGGCGCATTTCCTGCAAATCAACCGCCTGTCCGCTGACATCGTGGCGGATGCTGACGATATTCACACCCTGCTGGCGCTGGTTGCCGCCGGAAATGGTGTTGCGCTGCTTCCTGCCGGCGCATGTCATCTTCTGCCGGCAGGCATAAAGCTCGTTACCGTGACGGGGGAGGGCACGCAATGGCAGGTTGGCCTGGCCTGGAATCCTCAGGCGGCGGACGCCGTCCGCGATCGTTTTATCGCAATGGTCTGTCGGAAAAACGGGGAGATACCTCCTCGCTAAGGGGCGTGCAGGTATCGCCACGAAGCTCAGGAATCAATGGCTACCGGCATCGTCTCGGGTGGCCGACGGGACTGGCTCCGGGCAATGGCGAGCGCCAGCCCGGCGACCACCAGCGTCAGCGCAGCGGAAAAACCTAAGCTTCCCTGAACCCCGAACTGCTGAGTTAACCAGGCGTAGGCAAACGGGGAGGCGGCAGCCAGTAGCTGGGCGGGGATCAACAGGATACCGGTGCGTCTGGCGTAATCCTCGGCGGCAAAAAGCTCTAGCGGTAGCGTGGCTTTAAATACCGTCGTTAACCCATTGATGGCGCCATAGCCCAGCACAAATCCGCCGGCGGTGCCGAGGAGATAAGGCCCGCTCAGGCCAAGGGCGAAACAGACCGGCATCAGCAACGTGGTCAGCAGCGTAAGTCGAAGCGGCGTGAGCACCGAACCCGAGGCGACCTCCAGAAAGCGGGCGCCGGTCTGGCCAATGCCCCAAAGCATCCCCGCCGCCACCGGCAGACCGTAGTGGGCGATAAATTCCGGCAGGTGGGTGGAGGTTCCATTAGAAACAAATGTCACCAGCGCGATCAGCGCCGCATACAGCAGAGCAACCTGTCTCTGCTGGCGGGAAGCGGGCCGGTGCGCTTCTGGCCGTATCGCCGCGGGTCGCCTGGCGTTCGGCATTCGCCAGAGCAGCAGCGCGCTGAACAGGCCCAGCAGGGCATAAACCAGCAACGCCTCCCGCCAGCTCATCATCGTCAGCAAAAATGCGCCCAGTGGCCAGAACAGAGCGGAAGCCAGGCCGCCAGCCAGCGTCACGCGGGAAATGGTGCGTCTTGCCTGCTGACCGTAAAGATTCACCAGCGCGGCAAACAGCGTATCATACAGCGCCAGACGCATTCCGATACCGGTAAGTAGCCAGGCGCCCAGCCAACCGGAGAGAGTCGGTACGGCCGCCATGATGAAGCATCCTGCGGCGATCGCCAGCGTGCCGCTGACCACAATGTGCTGGCCGCCAAACCGGGCCAGCAGGCGGGCGACAAACGGGGAGATCGACGCCATTATCAACATGGCGATCGTCAGGCCGAGGTAGATTTGCGTCGTTGGCCAGCCGGTGTCCTGCTCGATAGCCCGGGAAAAAGTGCCCGGCATATAAAATGAGATCCCCCAGTTAATCAGCTGATTGCATCCAGCGGCAAGCGTCAGCATGCCGGACGCGGCGCGTCTGTTTTCCATATTTTTCATCGTATCTCAGTCTGTTATGCAGTTGCCGGCAGCATAACCTGCGCGCTATTGTGCAGGCAGACTCGTTGGTTTATGACCCTTATAAGAGAAACTTTGAGATGACGACGCTTAATCTGGGAAATCTGGCTACTTTCCGGCTAGTGGTACAGCGGGGGAGCTTCTCGGCTGCTGCGGATGTCCTGGGGCTATCGCAGCCCGCGGTCAGCCTGCAGGTACGTCAGCTGGAACAGTTTCTGCAGACCCGGCTGATTGAGCGGACCGGACGGGGGATTAAAGCGACGGCGGCCGGTATGGCTCTGCTGGCTCACGGTGACAATATTGAACGGGCGGTCAGCGCGGCGGTACTGTCGGTGAGCGAGTTTAATCGCGAAATCAGCGGCGCGATAACGCTCGGAACGGGGGCCACGGCCTGCATACATCTTTTACCGCCGGTCTTACAGCAGCTGCGGCAGGCGCATCCGCTGCTGACGGTAGGCGTGACGACCGGAAATACGCTGGATATCGTGCGCGCCGTGGAGGAGAACCGACTCGATCTCGGACTGGTCACGCTTCCGGCCCACGGGCGCAACCTGGCAATAGATCCGCTGGTGGATGAGGAGTTTGTGTTTATTTTTGCCTGTGGACAGGATGCGCTGCCGCTGGAGCTGACGGCGGAAGTGCTGCAGGCGCTGCCGCTGATTGCCTTTGAGGCCGGGAGCGGAACCCGGGAGCTGATTGATGGCTGGTTTCGTGCCAGCGGGCGGGATATTTCGCCGGTGATGCAGCTGGGCAGCATTGAAGCCATCAAGCGAATGGTGCGTGCCGGACTGGGATACAGCATTGTTCCACGCATGGCGGTGGCGCATCATGACGATCGGCAGGGGTTACGCGTTCAATCGCTGACGCCACTACTCCACCGTCAGTTGGGGGTCGTGATGCGTCAGGATAAAATTCTCAGCAAAGGGATCGGCGAGATGCTGCGCCTGCTGCGAGAGGTGCAGTTTACCGTTTAAAGCAATGTTATGCCGTACTGGCTGGCACCGTAATGTGCTGGCTTATTCCCGCGGCGTGGTATCAACCGGGAGCGTCGATTGCTGGGACTCGATCTTGTCCTGATGATGATACCAGGCGCCAATAGAAGAGTAGACAAAGCGTCCAAAGAAGAAGATAAAGCTGATAAGCAGTACGATACGGGTCATGCGACGGTTAAATCGATGTCGTTTACGCATACTGGGTGCCTGACTCACAAAAGGTTCCTTGAGGTATACCCACAACTGGGGCGATAAGGGTATTAAGGCACAGGAATGCAGCAGGGTCAATTGATGGGGATGTAAAAATCCGCCGCTCAAACATTACTTAATGTTATGTAAGATAATTATCACATTCACATCCTTTTTCTTTCATTCGAACAGACGCATAAAAATAAGCTTTATTAATCATAGCTAAAAGATTTATTGATTTATATCAACAGTCCGCGTGTGCTGATAACTAAAATCTCTTGCCTGTTCCGCGTAGGTATTCCTTATGCGGCTAGGATGGTTAGGTTGGATGCCTACCTGAATATACCCAGCGGGAATTTGGGTTATCTGTAGAGCATCAATGAAAATAATTAAACAATACAGACTGTATCGGGATAAATGGTGGGCGCTTCCGCTGATTTTACCCCTGCTTTTACTGCCTCTGGCGCGAGGGGCAAATTCCTATGCCGTGCTGGATGGTAGTGAAGTTTCGCTTTACTATTTACCGTTGGCGCTGGTGCAGAGTCTTATGCTGTTTTTTGATGTGGCAGCGCTGCCCGGTATTATCATCGGTCTGCTGTGCACCGTGGCCCGGGGAATGAATCCGTGGGAGGCGATTGTGGTCGTTTTCCATTTTCTTATCCCGGCGGTTTTGTGCTGGGGCGGCTATCGGATTTTTGTGCCGCGCCGCCAGCATATTTACCACGGTAACGTGAGCCTGATGCCGTATCGCCTGTTCTGGCAGATGCTGCTGCCATCGCTCATTTTTCTCATACTTTCTCAGATTGCCGAGTATCTCGGCATGCATCCGCGGACGACGGGGCTGGCCGGGATCGATCCGCTAAGTTTACGCTCCCTGATTACTTTTCAAGCCTTGATGGTAGGCGGTTTAACCGGCGTTCCGCTGTGCTATTTATTGATTCGTATTCTTCGCAATCCTTTTTATCTGCGTAGTTTTATTTCACAGGCGAAGTTACAGGTTGATCCAAAAATAAAATGTGGTGAATTTGTTTTATGGTCGATAACATTGTTAATGTTATTGGGTTTGTTATTAATACCGCTGAATGGTCAGAGTACGATATTTAGCACAAACTATACATTGTCATTACTCATGCCGGTAATGTTGTGGGGCGCGATGCGCTTTGGCTATCGCTGTATCGCAATGATTTGGACGCCGGTTTTAATCATCATTATTCACTTTCATTATCGCTATTTGCCTTTCTCTCCGGGATATGCCCATCAGCTGACCATAACCTCTTCGAGCTATCTGGTGTTCTCTTTTATTATTACTTATATGGCCATGCTGGCGACCCGGCAGCGTCTGATTCATGCCAGGGTACGGCGGATGGCTTTTCTCGATCCGGTTGTCCATATGCCCAATTTACGGGCGCTGAGTCGGTCGTTGGACAGCGCAATGTGGTCGGTGCTGTGCTTTTTACGCATTCCTGAGCTGGAGCTGCTGGGGCGCCATTATGGCGTTATGCTGCGTATTCAATATAAACAAAAACTGGCTGAACATCTGGGCGACTTACTCCAGCCGAACGAGGCCGTTCACCATCTGGCCGGACACGATCTGGTGCTCCGTCTGAACAGCGGCGATCATAAGGCGCGCATTGCCGCGCTGGATGAACGTATCCAACGGTTTCGCTTTATCTGGGACGGTATACCTCTGCAGCCCGCGGTAGGGATTAGTTACTGCAGCGTGCGCTCACCGGTGAAGCACCTCTATTTGCTTTTAGGCGAGCTGAATAACATTGCTGATATGTCTCTGACCAGCGGCCAGCCAGAAAATATGCAGCGTCGCGGGGCTATACATATTCAGCACGGCTTACGGGATAAAGTGGTGATGATGAACCAGATCCAGCAGGCGCTGGAGCAGAACCATTTTTGTCTGATGGCGCAGCCGATCGTCGGTATTCGCGGTGACAACTATTATGAAGTTCTGCTGCGTATGGCGGGAGATGACGGGGAGCTTATTTACCCGGATGATTTCTTCCCGGTGGCGCATGAGTTTGGCCTGTCATCCCGTATTGACCTGTGGGTACTGGAGAATACGCTCGCCTTTATGAACCAGCAGCGGACAATTTTACCCGGTCTGCGGCTGGCGGTGAATCTTTCGCCGGTCTCCGTCAGCCGGAGCCAGTTTCCCGGCGAAGTGGAGCGGCTGCTGGCGCAGTATCATGTTGAACCGTGGCAGTTATTATTTGAGTTAACGGAAAACCACTCGCTCAGCAACCCTGAGCAGGCACGGCAAACGCTGGCGCATTTGCAGGCGCTGGGATGTCGGGTGGCGATCGATGACTTTGGTACCGGCTACGCCAGCTACGCGCGCCTGAAAACGCTGAACGTTGATCTGCTGAAGATTGACGGTAGCTTTATTCGTAATTTGCACTCCAGCAGTCTTGATTACCAGGTCGTGGCATCGATTTGCCATCTGGCGCGGATGAAGAATATGCAGGTGGTGGCGGAGTGTGTGGAAACGCCGGAGATTCGACAGGCGGCGCTGTCATTGGGGATTGATTATCTGCAGGGGTACGAGATTGGCCAGCCGGTTCCACTGGCGTCTCTGGTGACGGCGGTAACGGCTGAAGCGAGCTGATGGGGAAGAAGCGGGCCGGGTGAGAGCAACCCGGCCTCGGGACTAGTTTTTGCTTTCAGGCTCTTCTTCGGCGATTTTCAACAGCCAGTCAGGCACGCCTTCCCAGTACTGCTGCTCTTTTTCCAGATCGAGCAGCACCAGCGCATTCTGGCTGAACCAGTCATGCGGGAAGATCAGCGTCCAGTGATTGGCTTCGGTCTTCAGCCTGAGCGTGGGCGGTGTGGTGGTCGCCTGACGCTGGTTATTCAGCAAAATACCCAGGCGTAAAAGCTGAATGAGCGGCAGAAACTGCTTTTTCTTAAACAGCGTAAAGCGGGGCAAATCATCCAGTTTGATCGCTTTACGGTGATAGCGAACCAGCGTAGCCATCAGCATCTGCTGCTCCTGATTGAAGCCCGGCAAATCGCTGTTTTGCAGAATATAAGCCGAGTGGCGGTGCATTCCGCTGTGGTTAATATTCAGCCCCACTTCGTGCAACATTACCGCCCATTTCAGCAACGCCGACAGATTCGGGTTGTCCAGTTTGGGGTTCTGTTCCTGCCACTGTTCGAATATATGGGTGGTCGTTTCCAGTACCCGACGCGCCTGCTCACGGTCAATGTTGTACTGGTTTGCCAGACTTTGCGCGGTGCGGCTGCGGATATCCTGATGGCGAAAACGTCCCTCCATCTCATACAGCACGCCTTCACGCAGCGCGCCATCGGACAAGCGCAGCTCTTTGATCGCCAGCGCATCGAAAACGCCGCAGAGGATAGCCAGCCCAGGAGCAAACACCGCTTTGCGTTCTTCCGACAGACCCGGCAGGCTGAGCGCGTCAAAGTTTTTATACTTCAACACTTCATCCACCAGCATTTCAAGGCGTTCCGGGGTGATAAAACCATCTTTCTCACCCATGGCGACCAGCACTTCCTGCGCAGCTTTAATGGTGCCGGATGCGCCCAGCGCCACATTCCAGCCCTGGATGCGGAACTGCCACGCCAGCGTTTCCAGCTTCTGCACCGCCGACAGACGCGCGCGCTGGAAATTCTCTTTGTTGATGGTGCCGCCGGGGAAATAGATCTGCGAGAAGCTGACGCAGCCCATACGACGGCTCTCAACCAGACGCGGTTCGAAATCCTCGCCAATCACCAGCTCCGTCGAACCACCGCCGATATCAATGACCAGCTTACGGCCACGTTCCGGCTGCGTATGTTCGACGCCCATAAAGATCAGGCGCGCTTCTTCGTTACCGGAGATTATCTCTATCGGATAGGGAATCACCTTTTCCGCGCGCTTGAGAAATTCCGCGGCGTTGGCGGCCTGACGTAAGGTGTGTGTCCCGACGATGCAGACGCTGGAGGGAGAAAAACCCTGCAGGCGTTCGGCAAACAGCGACAGGCAATTAAGCCCACGGGCGATCGCCTCTTCGCTGAGCACGGAGTTTTCATCCAGTCCATCGGCCAGGTGAACCCGCTGTTTCAGGCGACCGATGATCTGCATGGCTCCGTCGACGACGCGGGCGATCACCATATGAAAACTGTTTGAACCAAGGTCGACCGCAGCGAACTCCTGCGGACGAGGGGTTTTTTCGTTTATTGGCATAGGTTAGTCGGGTTGTTCGAGTGATTTGAGATAATCGTAAATCGCCAGCTGTGCGCGCACTTTACGGCGATTGCCGCGCGGCACATAGCGATTACTCAGTTCTTTATCAAGATAGCGTGCTTTGACCGTATCGTTGAATAAGAGATCAAAAATATCCAGTACGCGCTGCTTCAACCGCGGATCCAGCAGCGGCGCGGCGACCTCAATACGGTAATCAATATTGCGCGTCATCCAGTCAGCAGAGGAGAGCCAAACCTGTTTGTCGCCGCCGTTTTCGAAAACATAGACGCGGTCGTGCTCAAGGAAACGATCGACGATACTGGTGACGCGAATATTTTCGCTGATCCCTTCCAGCCCAGGAATCAAAGAGCACATGCCGCGAATCAACAGGTTAACGGGAACCCCGGAGCTTGACGCGGCATAAAGTCGATCCACCAGTCCTTTATCAACCAGGTTATTCAGCTTCAGCGTGATGCCAGAAGGCTGACCGTTCTGGGCGTTGGCGATTTCTCTGTCGATCATTTCATACAGCAGGCGGCGCGAGTTCTGCGGCGAAACCAGCAGGTAATCGAAGCTCACCGGGCGATATGGATTTTCGATAAAGTTAAAGACGCGGCGCACTTCATTGGTGATACGTGCATCTGCCGTCAGCAACGAATAGTCGGTGTACAGACGGGCGGTTTTTTCGTTGAAGTTGCCGGTCCCGATATGCGCGTAGCGGACGACTTCCTCTCCCTCTTTACGCGAGATCAGGAATAGCTTGGCGTGAATTTTCAGCCCTGGCGCAGAGAAGATAACGTGGACGCCGGCTTCGGTCAGACGCTTCGCCCAATGGATATTGGCTTCTTCGTCGAAACGCGCCTGAAGCTCCACCACCACGGTGACTTTTTTGCCGTTATGGGCTGCGTGGATCATCGAATCGATGATCCGTGAGTCTTTGGCAACGCGATAAATGTTGATTTTGATTGCCAGCACGCTCGGATCGAATGAGGCCTGGCGCAGCAGCTCCAGCACGTGCTCAAAGGTATGATACGGGTAGTACAGCAGCACGTCGCGTTCGCGAATGGCGTCAAACCCGTTGCGGAACTTATCAAACCAGGTGTGGCGCAGGCGCGGCAGCGGCTTGTTGACCAGATTGGCCTTACCGACGTTCGGGAAGCCGATAAAGTCTTTAAAATTATGATAGCGCCCACCTGGCAGCATTGAATCGTAGCGTGAAATGGAGAACATCTCGCGCAGCATTTCCACCATGGTGTCCGGCATATCGCGCTGATAAACAAAACGCACCGGTTCCGCCGTCAGACGCTGCTTCAGACTCGAAGACATCAGCTCCATCAGGCTCGACTCCATCTCGTGCACCAGATCGTACTCGGCGTCGCGGGTCATTTTCATCGAGTAGGCGTTCAGCGCATCGTAGTCAAAGAAGCCTTTAAAGATATCATCCAGGCAGTAACGCAGGATGTTATCAAGCAGGATCATTGGTTTGCGGCGACGCGGTGCTTCCGGCGGCAGATTGACAAACCGCGGGACTTTATCTGACGGAATCTCCAGCAGGGCGTAATTGATGGTTTCCCCGCGGATGATTTCGACCGCCAGATAGGTGTAATCATCTTTCAGGAACTGGATCAGATCCGTTTCTGGGTTAATCAGGATCGGGGTGATGTGCTGACGCAGGTACTGTTTAAAATAGTTGCGTAGCCAGGACTGCTGATTCACCGAAAGCTGGCGTTCATTGATCAAAAAGATCTGGTTACGCGCCATCTCCAGCAGCAGCTCATTATACAGGCTGTCAAATTCCTGGTCGGCCTTCAGAACGCGGGCCTGAATTTTGCCTAACAAATGGCGAGAATGGGCGGTACTCCCTTGTTCTTCGCTAATTATGATACGGCGCTTAAGTTCAGCGAAGCGCACTTTATAAAATTCATCGAGGTTGTTGGAGTAGATGCCCAAAAAGCGCATGCGCTCAATCAGTGGATTGCTTTTATCCGCCGCTTCCTGAAGTACGCGTTCGTTAAAGGACAACCAGCTGAGTTCTTTCTCGATATATAGCTTTTCCTGGCCCATTACAACTCACACTCCGGTTGATTGATGTTGCTTTTTCATTATGGCGAGCTTTGCCATTGAATGTCCAACTATGTCAAAGAAGTATGACAGTTTTCTTTCAATCTGCTGTGAACAAAAACGGTGGCGAGCAAGTGCCGATATTGTGTGCAAAACGAGGCTGTGCCTGGAGATAAACCGGGCAAAAATCATCGCTGATTTAAACAAAACAGAGGGAAAGCGGCTGAGGCTGAACCGATAAAATGCGCCTCTGGCGAGTGCCGGAGGCGCTGATGATTATTCTTCGGCCGCATGGCCCTGCGGCGGCAGAGGGGCGTTGTCAAGCCAGGCCTGATTTCCCTCCATGCGCAGACGACCGTCCATAAACCAGCTCACCACCAGCGGGTAGATGGCATGTTCCTGTGTCTGCACGCGGGCGGTAATCTCGTCTTCGCTATCCCCGGCAAAAACCGGCACTTTGGCCTGCAGAATCACCGGACCACCGTCGAGCTCATCGGTGACGAAATGCACCGATGTACCGTGTTCCTCATCGCCGTTTTCCAGTACCTGGCGATGCGTATGCAGCCCCGGGTATTTTGGCAACAGCGATGGGTGGATATTCAGCAGGCGCCCCTGATAATGGGCGACAAACGCCGGGCTAAGGATCCGCATATAGCCTGCCAGCACCACCAGATCCGGCGCATAAGCATCGATCTCATGCATCAGCTCGCGATCGAAGGCTTCGCGATTGGCAAACTGGCTGGCCGATAACGCATGGGCCGGAATACCGGCCTCACGCGCGCGTTCAAGGCCGAACGCGTCGGCCTTATTGCTGAATACCGCTCTCAGGGTGCCGTTAATCTGCTTTCGGGCGCAGGCATCAATTATCGCCTGCAAATTGCTTCCGTTACCGGAAATCAGCACCACAATGTTTTTCATTCAATGACCACACGCTGTTCGGAATCAGAAGCTTTGATATAGCCGATTTTCCACGCGTTTTCACCTTTCTCGTTCAGCAGCGCGATGGCGCTGTCGGCGACTTCAGCCGGCAGGGCGATAACCATGCCGACGCCGCAGTTAAAGGTACGGTACATTTCATGGCTGCTGACGTTACCGGCCTGCTGCAACCAGTTGAAGACCTCTGGCCATTGCCAGGAGGACTCGTCGATGACCGCCTGGGTGTTATCCGGTAGAACGCGCGGAATGTTTTCCCAGAAGCCGCCGCCGGTCAGGTGGGCAATGGCATGGACTTCAACGTTAGCAATCAGCTCCAGAACCGACTTAACGTAGATGCGGGTCGGCGCCAGCAGATGGTCGGCCAGCGGCGAACCATTCAAATCGGTCGTCTGCGGATCGACGCCGCTGACTTCGATAATTTTACGCACCAGCGAGTAGCCGTTGGAATGCGGACCGCTGGAGGCCAGCGCGACCAGCACGTCACCATCGGCAACTTTGCTACCATCGATAATTTCTGATTTTTCTACTACGCCGACGCAAAAGCCCGCGACGTCATAGTCATCGCCGTGGTACATGCCCGGCATTTCTGCCGTTTCGCCGCCAACCAGCGCACAGCCTGACTGCAGGCAGCCTTCCGCGATGCCGCTGATGACGCTGGCTGCCGTATCGACATCCAGTTTACCGGTTGCATAGTAGTCGAGGAAAAACAGGGGTTCTGCACCCTGGACCACCAGGTCATTGACGCACATCGCCACCAGGTCAATACCGATAGTATCGTGGCGCTTCAGGTCCATTGCCAGCCGCAGCTTGGTGCCGACGCCGTCAGTGCCGGAAACCAGAACCGGCTCGCGGTATTTTTGCGGCAATGCGCACAGTGCGCCGAATCCGCCCAGTCCACCCATCACTTCCGGGCGTCGGGTTTTCTTCACCACACCCTTGATACGGTCGACGAGCGCGTTGCCTGCATCAATATCTACGCCGGCATCTTTATAGCTGAGAGAGGTTTTATCGGTCACTGCGAAATCTCCACACATTTGCGGTAGCAAGAAAAATCGGCGCAATTCTAACAGGGAAAGCAAACGTTTGCGAGCCTGCTTTGCAGTCGGCGTTAATCGGCAGCGATATGAACAAATTTGAAGCGGTTCACGAAAATGAAACCGGGTACATTCTTGTGCTTGCCTCTGACATCGGGAATAGCCATCATGCCACTGAAACCGGTTTCTGTTTTTGTTCAAGAGAGCCGAAGGTAGATTCTGCGGGGATTCAGGAGGAAGAGACGGGATGAGCATTGCCGCATTTGATATCGGTGGAACGGCGTTAAAAATGGGCGTCAGCACCGCTGCAGGCGAACTGCGTGAAAAAGGCAAGCAGTCGATTATCGATAGCGATGGCGACCAGATACTGCAAGCGATGCTGGCGTGGATTGCCGCTCACCCGGCGTGTGAAGGCGTGGCGATCAGCGCGCCTGGCTATGTCAACCCGCACACCGGCTTTATCGAAATGGGCGGCGCAATCCGTAAGTTCGATAATTTCGCCATTAAGCGCTGGCTGGAGCAACAGACCGGGCTTCCCGTCGCCATCGAAAACGATGCTAACTGCGTCCTGCTCGCCGAGCGCTGGCGGGGCAAAGCCGCCGAGATGAGTGATTTTCTGGTCCTGACGATTGGCACCGGCATCGGCGGGGCGATCTTCTGTAATAACCGACTGGTGCACGGTGCCAGTTTTCGCGCCGGCGAATTCGGCTATATGCAGACCGATCGTCCGGGCACCCGCGATGTGCGCCGCTATTCGATGAATGAAAACTGCACGATGCGCGTATTGCGCCAGCGCTATGCCGACCATTTCGGCAAAACGCTGGAAGAGGTGACCGGGGAAGAGATATTCGATCGCTACGATACGGGCGACGTGACCTGCCAGCGGCTGGTGGCTGACTTTTTCAACGGTCTCGGTAGCGGTCTGTATAACCTGGTGAACATTTTTGATCCGCAGGCCATTTTCATCGGCGGCGGCATTGTGGAACGGCCGGGCTTTTTGGCGCTGCTGCGTGAACATCTGGCCTGGTTCGGTATCGCGGACTATCTCGACACCGTCAGCCACGGCAACGACGCCGGTTTGATGGGGGCGGTTTACCATTTTAATCAGCAAAACCGATCGCTTAACGGCGATCGCGCATAAGGAAGAGAACATGTCTGGATTTAAAGAAGGTTTTCTGTGGGGCGGCGCGGTGGCGGCGCATCAGCTGGAAGGTGGCTGGCAGGAAGGAGGTAAAGGCGTCAGCGTGGCTGATGTGATGACCGCCGGCGCACACGGCGTGCCGCGTGAAATCACCGATGGCGTACTGCCGGGGAAAAATTATCCCAACCATGAGGCGATTGATTTTTACCATCGTTATAAAGAAGACATTCAGCTGTTTGCTGAAATGGGATTCAAATGCTTCCGCACTTCGATTGCCTGGACACGTATCTTCCCGCTGGGCGATGAGCGGGAGCCTAACGAAGCAGGGCTCCAGTTCTATGACGACCTGTTTGATGAATGCCTGAAGTACGGCATTGAACCGGTGATCACGCTCTCTCACTTCGAGATGCCTTACCATCTGGTGACCGAGTATGGCGGCTGGCGTAACCGTAAGCTGATCGATTTCTTCGTCCGCTTTGCGAAAGTGGTGTTCGATCGCTATCAGCACAAAGTGAAGTACTGGATGACCTTTAATGAGATCAACAACCAGGCTAACTTCCACGAAGATTTTGCCCCGTTTACCAACTCAGGTCTGAAGTATCTGCCGGATGAAGATCGCGAACCGGTGATGTATCAGGCGGCGCACTATGAGCTGGTGGCCAGCGCCCTGGCGGTAAAAGCTGCCCGCGAGATAAATCCCTCGCTGCAGGTGGGTTGCATGATTGCCATGTGCCCGATTTATCCGTTCTCCTGTGCCCCGAATGATATGATGATGGCAATGAACGCCATGCATCGCCGTTACTGGTTTACCGACGTTCATGTTCGCGGTAAGTACCCGCAGCATCTGCTGAACTACTTCGCGCGCCGCGGTTTTACGCTCGATATCACCGCAGAAGATCGTCAGGCGCTGGCCGAAGGCTGCGTCGACTATATTGGCTTTAGCTACTATATGTCGTTTGCCACGAAAGCGACCGATGATAACCCGCAGCTGGATTATGACGAGACCCAAAGCCTGGTCTCTAATCCGTACGTGCAGAAGTCAGACTGGGGCTGGCAGATTGACCCGGTGGGTCTGCGCTACTCCCTGAACTGGTTCTGGGATCATTACCAGCTGCCGCTGTTTATTGTTGAGAACGGCTTCGGGGCCATCGACGTGCGCGAAGCTGACGGCACGGTGAACGATCGTTACCGTATCGATTATCTCTCCGCGCATATTGCCGAGATGAAAAAAGCGGTGGTTGAGGACGGCGTTGACCTGATGGGCTATACCCCGTGGGGATGTATCGACCTCGTTTCCGCCGGTACCGGTGAAATGAAGAAACGCTACGGATTTATCTACGTCGATAAAGATAACGAAGGCAACGGAACGCTGGACCGCAGCCGGAAGCAATCTTTCTCCTGGTATCAACAGGTTATCAGCAGCAACGGCGAAACATTGTAAAACACCCCTCAAGCCTTGTGTGACCCCGCCTGTGCGGGGTTTTTTTATTTTGTTTTATACTGGCTCAGGCAGCGCAAAGCATTTTGGTTGATCCCGGTCAAACATATCGGCTATGGCGCAAATGGAAAAAAGCGGTATAATCCCGCGATTTTTTTTGTGG
>Ga0308165_1002979_pt1 | contig 19003 bp, 13 predicted proteins | sample PhyWR2_FD_201032 | JGI IMG/M metagenome (GOLD analysis project Ga0308165, IMG submission 201032) | Phyllosphere microbial communities from UC Gill Tract Community Farm, Albany, California, United States - DLSLW.R2 | ecosystem: Host-associated > Plants > Phyllosphere > Unclassified | place: USA...
TGACTCTGGCTGGGATATGGTGAGTGATAAAATTCCATCTGTATTACATGATCTGCTTTATAAAGGCTCTAAAGAAGCAGTCAAATACTATAACAGTTTAGGCCTCACGGCGTGGATGGATATTGCTGCAAACGCCAGTCCGAATAAGGGAATTACCAATATTAAAAATACAGAGGAAACCCTAGGGATGATTCCAATGTATAAAGAATTATCTCAGAAAGGAGAGTTAACGGCGCGAGTGTCTGGGTTGCATGTTATTAACTCAAAAAGTACGCCTCAAGTTTTTAACATCATTGAGTCAATCAATAGCAAATATAAAAACATAGATAACTTTAATTTAGTGGGTGTGAAAGTATTTGCGGATGGCGTATTAGAGATTCCAGCCCAATCGGCTGCATTACTTGGTCGGTACTCTAATAGTAACGAGCAAGGGACTTTGTTATTTGAGCCAAATACTTTTAAGTTGGTTGTTGATGAAGCAGATAAACGAAATATGATTGTTCATATTCACGCGGTTGGGGATAGAGCTGTACAGGAATCTTTAAACGCCTTTGAGTATGCTCGCTCAAAGCGTCAGAGCAAAGTCCCTCATAGTATTACCCATCTACAACTCGTTGATCCTAAAGACTATAAGCGCTTTAAACAAAACAATGTGATTGCTTCCATGCAATTGGCATGGGCCTATGAAGACAGCTTTAATAAAGAACTGGTAAAACCTTATATCGATGCTACTTCTTATAAGGGCATGTATCCTGCACATTCGTTGTTAGTTAACGGCACAACCATTGCGGGTGCAAGTGATGCACCAGTTTCAACAGCGAATCCTTTTGTTGCCATGGCTACTGCAATTACACGAAAAGGAAGTGAAGGAGAAGTTTTAAACCCAGCAGAAGCGATTGATCGAGATACAGTATTTAAGGCTTATACAATTAATTCGGCTAAAGCGCTTTATTTAGATAAAAGTATCGGCACGCTCGAACCGGGCAAAAAAGCCGATATGATTTTAGTGGATAGAGACATTTTTAAAGTTTCACCTGAACAGTTGGCTGAAACAAAAGTGGTGTGGACCATTTTTAATGGAAAGAAAGTCTATCAAAAGTAATCTGGCTGTTTAGGCCTTAAGGTGAGCTGAAGAAAAATCAGCTCACTCGCTGGATCGTTTTATACAGAAGTTACGCTACTTTGGTGGGTATAAGCCGTAGGACTTTAGCTAACATTGAGTAAGATAAAGGTAAACTAACTTAGACTGTGTCAGATAAGGCATTTAAGCCGCTGGGTTTAAAAGCGGGTCTTGTCCCTACACATGAACAGAACATACTGTTGGGAAAATTATAAAGCCAAGCGAGTAAGTAAATAACTTTGTGAGTATTCAGAAGAGTAAGCTTTGAATATCGAAACTAGCTCATTAATGAAAAAGTCTATCAACAGCTTGGGGTATAGCGGTAGTCATAAAAATTTTAACATTGACTAATCATTAGAGAGATCTATAGTTTTAAACAATAGTTGGGATAATTGGGTTTGAAATAAGATGGCTGTAATGAATGATCTGAGCCCAGTCATAGAGAAGACAAAACTCTTAGCGCGAAAAGTTGATGGTCTTGTTCAAGATGAAGATTTTCAAACAGAGATCTCAGATTTCTCCCTACATAGACGTACTAACAAACAATCAATACATTGTATTTATGATTTAGGTCTTGGTGTCATTTTACAAGGAGAAAAGCAAGTTCTGATTGGAAATGAGATTTTTAGTTATAGCCGTGGCCAAACCATGTTAACGACCATTGATTTGCCAGCAGTAAGTCGAGTAACACAGGCATCATATTCAGAACCTTTTCTTGGAATGATGCTTAAATTAGATATCGGAATGATCATAGAAATAGCTGGTAGCATGGAAAATATTCATGTTACTTCAAATATTCCATCTTTTTCGATTGAGGAAATGGATATAGGACTGATTGAGGCTTTAGATCGTTTAGTCGATTTAGTAGAAGACCCTTCAATGATTTCTCAAATAGCTCCACTTATAAAACATGAAATTATTGTTCGATTATTATTAGGTAAACATGGTGACTACCTAAGGAACCTAATAAAAATAAGTGTGAGTGAAAAGAATATTTTTAAAGTCATTTCATGGTTAAGAAATAATTTTCTAAATGATGTCAGTGTTGATGAAATAGCTGATCAAGCAAACATGACACCGGCAACGTTTAGGAACCATTTTCGAGAAATCACGAGAATGACGCCGCTACAATATCAAAAGCAGTTAAGGTTACAGGAGGCTCGCAAGTTGATGTTAATGCAATCTATTGAGATAAGAAGAGTTGCTGAGTCAGTTGGTTATGAAAGTCAGTCTCAGTTCACAAGAGAATATGTACGTCTATTTGGGATCACGCCACAAAAAGATCTAAAAGAAAATACAGCCAAGTAATGAGTCGACTCTAAAACAGATATGTTTTGTTAGTGAAAGCTCGAAATAGGCAAACAATATTTAAAATTAGGCAAATTGAAGAAACGACTTCACCATAGACTGAATTCATCAAGCAAGTGTACTTATTTATTACCGATATTGATGAGGTGAAAAGATGGAATCAGTAAAAATAAAAAATACCTATTGGGATATTGCTGCCGATTTGTATTTCCCACCAGATTTTGATTCAACAAAAAAATATCCAGCAATTATTAGTGCACACCCAATCGGAAGCTGTAAAGAACAAACTTCTGGCAATGTATACGGTCAAGCTTTGGCAAAAGCTGGATTTGTAGTCATTGCTTTTGATGCAAGTTTCCAAGGTGAGAGCGGCGGTGAACCGCGCTATATTGAAGATCCAACATTACGTGTTGCAGATTTTAGTGTAGTGGTCGATTATCTGGTGACTTTGAATTATGTTGATGAAAATCGCATTGGGGTACTTGGTATTTGTGGCGGTGGCGGCTACTCAATTAATGCTGCAATGACTGAAAGACGTATTAAAGCGGTCGGTACAATTACTGGTGCAAACTACGGTCGCGTTATGCGTGAAGCAAGCGCCGGTAATCCAATTGCATTTTTAGAAGCAATCGCGGCCCAAAGAACAGCAGAAGCTCGCGGTGCAGAACTTCGTGTAGATCAAGGTTTATATCCTACTGTCGAAGCTGCAAAAGCAGACAACGCTGATATTGATCCATTAGAAGCGACTGAATACTACCGTACAGCGCGTGGTGAAAAACCAAATGGTGTAAATAAAACATTATTTTCTCGAAATGCTGTTGCTGTGGGTTGGAATGCGTTCCATTTAGCTGAACTATTATTAACTCAACCTTTAATGATTATTGTCGGCAGTAAACCGGGTGGTTTCGGTGCTTATCGTGATGGTTTTGAAATTATTAACCGTGCAGCTTCTAAAAATAAAGAATTAGTTGTTGTCGAGGGTTGGTCACATTACGACTTATATGACAAACCTGAACCAGTAAAAGTTGCTTTAGATAAGCTCATTCCTTTTTATCAAAACAATCTTTAATTCATGAGAGAAATCGGGGCAATAGTCCCGATTTTTTTACGCCGTTAATTAATTAAACGTCTTTTATTCAAGATGTATCTCAGCAAAATAGGCAAACAACTTTTCAGTTTAGGCAATTTGCATCAATCCTCTCAATTTATACTTTTTCTTAGAAAATATTTTTATGAGATGAATTCATGACAATTGAATATTCTAAATTATTTGAATCTTTTGCTTTAACGCCAGACATTGAATTGCGTAACCGAATCATTATGGCGCCTATGACAACATGGTCAGCCAATCCTGATGGGACGGTATCAGAGCAAGAGTTGAACTACATCCGTCAGCGAGTGAACGGTATTGGTTTGGTCATTACAGGCTGTACCCATGTACAAGAAAATGGTATTGGCTTTACAAATGAATTTGCTGCATTTGATGATCGTTTTATACCGAGTCTAAAAAAATTAGCTCAAGCTGCAAAAAGCGGCGGAGCGCCAGCAATATTACAAATTTTTCATGCGGGCAATAAAGCGATACCTGATTTAATTCCAAATGCTGATGTGATCAGTGCCAGTGCATTAAACACACCTACAGGTTCCTTTGTCGATAGTCAGATGACGACCCGTGCTTTATCACATGAAGAAATTTTAGAGGCTATTCATGCTTTTGGTGAAACAACGCGTAGAGCGATAGAAGCTGGGTTTGATGGCATTGAATTACATGGAGCACATGGATTCTTAATTCAAAATTTCTTCTCGCCGTTGTTTAATCACCGTCAAGATGAATGGGGTGGTTCTTTAGAGAAGCGTATGCGTTTCCCGTTGGAAATCGTAAAAGAAGTAAAACGTGTAATTAAACAATATGCCAAAAGGCCATTTGCTTTGGGTTATCGCATCTCTGTTGAAGAATACGATGAAAATGGATTGCGAATTAGCGACAGTTTGCAGCTTATAGATTGTTTAATTGACTCAGGTATCGATTATTTACATGTTTCATTAACTGATATTTTAAATAGCAAACCTGTCGATAGTATTGATGAAAAACTGACTATTCAAAGCATCATAGAACATGTGAATTATAGAATTCCTTTAATCTCAGCTGGAAAAATTCGAACACCACATCAAGCGCTACAAGCATTAGCACTTGGGCTACCTTTAGTCGCAATTGGTAAAGCACTTGTAATGAATCCAGACTGGGTTGAATTGACCGCTAATGATCAGGCCGATCAGATTTCCACAGAATTTGAGCTTGAAAAGGACCCTGAATTACACATTCCAGATCATTTATGGCATGAAATCAAGATCAGAAAGGGTTGGTTCCCCATACGTCAACCAGAGCAGGTTTAATCCTGCTCTAAGTTTAAGTGTTATGGAATGGCTATAAACATACACAAGATATACTTTTATCAATATGGCTACTCAATAATTCTAATAGTTTGATTTTTTAATTATTTTAACTAAACAATTATTTACTGCATTCATTACAGATGATAAAAATTATTGTAGTTTTTGATTGGATTTAAATTTTTTTATGTCTGCCTCCTTTGCCCAAAGAAGCAAAAATACAGATCAACTTATTCAAAAGGTTTCAGATTTTGCCGAAGTTGAAGGTGAGCATGAGTCTATTATTTCGGGGCTTTCTTTTCATAGTCGAATAAGTCCAACTGAGAGTACACATTGTATTTATAGCCTAGGACTAGGACTTGTTTTACAAGGACAAAAAGAAGTTACTATTGGAGATAAGGTTTATCAATGTCATGAAGGTCACAGTATGTTGACCACTATTGATTTACCTGTCACATCTCATGTTGTAGAAGCATCTTTAAAAAAACCGTTTTTAGCTCTTTTACTGCTATTAGATCTTAAAATGGTAAATGAGGTTATTGCAGATTTGCCTGTAAAAGAATTACCAACTTATTCTGATGATACACATGAATCTTTTACAGTTGAGTTAGCAGATATACCGCTTACGGATGCTGTATTTAGATTGGTCAAGTTGATAGATGAACCAATAATGATTCCACATCTAGCTGATTTAATTAAAAAAGAAATTGTTATAAGACTTTTAAATAGCTCTCAAGGCGTTTATTTACGTCAACTGGTGAAATCTGGCTCAGTCAATCAAAAAATTCATCAAATCGTGAGCTGGCTAAAAAACAATTTTGCTCAACCCATTCGCATGGATGATTTAGCTGAAAAAGCTTTTATGAGTCCATCAACTTTCAGGCAGCATTTTCGTGAAGTAACAGGAATGAGCCCGTTGCAATATCAAAAGCAACTTCGTCTACAAGAGGCTCGTCATTTAATGCTTAATCAAAATCTAGATGCAGGAAGGGCGGCTAGCTTAGTGGGCTATGAAAGTGCATCGCAATTTAGCCGTGAATACTCTCGGTTATTTGGAGAATCTCCACAGCGTGATATTCAACGTATGAAACAGAACACATAAATTATTTCTATCTATCATTCTAAATATGAAAGGCATTTCATCTTCGTGCTTGTTAGAAGTAAAAATTATAAAAAGATCATGATTGAACTAGCCAATTTCTTAGCGAGTTCAATTACTATACTGAAAATCAGTTTTCAATCATTTGATTTTAAAAGGATCTTCAATTGCTAGGGTGCCTACATTATCCCAGAAGTTTTGTAGTACAATCTTTAGAGGTCTCAAGATAAAACTAAAAATGGACTACACACATATAGTCCACTGATTATTTACAGCACTAAAAAATGCTTAGCTCTATGAATCCTTTTTAGCTGCAAGCGCTTTGCGGTCAGTTAGACGATCATAGAATGCTGCTGCTTTGAAACCTGTTTTAAATACACACCACTGGAGTGGGTCGGGTAGCGTAGAAGGGGTCTTGTGGTATAAGTTGTTCAGAATAGCGTTTTCTACTCCTTTAATTTTCTCGGCAAGAAGCTGTCCCATGAGCGACTGAGTCGCAAGCCCATGTCCTGTACAGCCCGCTGCATAGATAATATTTTGATGTGGCCCAGTCGATCCAACCACAGGCAAAAAGTCATAAGCCACGCTAACGTATCCACTCCAGCAGTGCTTAATCCCAAGACCTTTCAATGTGGGGTGACGTTCACGTAATGTCTGTGCTAGTAAAGCATAGGCATCTTGATCTGGTACATTCGGAGTTTTTGAACCGTAAACATAATTCAACTTCTTAACTGTCAACACCATTGTGTTGTGTGCAGTCAGACGATGACTTTCCATCATGAGATGCGGTGTAATAATACCTTCTCGGCTAGGCCAACCCAGCGATTCTAATTGTTTCGGAGTTAATTTTTGGGTTTCAATTGCCGAAACTCGTATCGGAGCAACCTTATCACGTAGCATTCCCAACTGAGGTGTGAAAGCATTTGTGGTTAACACCATGATGGGTGCGCTGGCACTACCGCGAGCGGTTTTGCAGGTAATGATTGGTCCTTCGCTATAAGAGAGCAATGGTGTTTTTTCATAAATCTTAACACCTGCCTGAATGGCTGCACGGCGTAAACCACTCACGTATTTACCAGGGTTTAGCGTCCCGCCGCGTTGTTCGCTACCAAACAGAAAAGCTGGTGGAATCCCGCGAGCACGCATTTCGGCTTGATCTACAAAGCGAGTACGGGATCCTAGCTCCTCACCAACTCTCATACTGCGGCGTAACCATTTTTCCTGCGAAGGATCTATGACAGCCCGTATAATGCCAGAAGGATTGTAATCACAATCGATGCCTAACTCGACCAGACGCTTTTCAACATAGGTCACGCCCTCATCGTAGAAATTGACAAACTGTTTTGCACGTTCAATGCCGAGGCGCTTGGCGAATACTTCGAATTCAATTCCCATACTACCAAGCAGATAACCCGCATTACGGCCGCTGGCACCGAAACCACCGAACTCTTGCTCAATTACAATGACTTTTGCACCGCGAGCCGTGAGTTCAAGAGCTGTAGACAACCCGGCAAAACCAGCACCAACTACAATGACATCTGCGTTGACAGAGCTGACCAACTCAGGTTGAAGGTCGCTAGGCTGTTCTATCCAGCCACCTAATAGACGAAATGGCATAGATTCAGGGTAGCCACTCATCACTTGTTCATTTGAATAATTCATTCGCTATCCTTCTGTATAACTTCTTAGTGCTAGAGCACAGGTTTTAATCTTTTTTAAAAACAATGCTCTTAGTACGTTTTACTGGCGGGCTGGAATAAAAGATTGAATGGAAACTTTTTGTGAGCGCTCAAGGGCATCATAGGCGTAATACAACTGAATGATGGCATAGCCCCATGTTACGAAAGCCCAAGTCATGAAAATCATATGGGTATCGTCGCCAGGGATCGGGAAAAAGTCATATACAACTGCTACTGCCAAACTCACCACAGCGGTTATTGTGGTGGTCAATGCATGAAAAATCTCTCCGGCACGTGCTAAGCAAATAATGAAATAGAACAGATAAATCACAAGGAAGACCCACATGGTGACGTAAAAATACGGCCGTATTTCTTGAAAAAAATCTGCTAGAAAAATCACAAAAGTGCTGGCAAATGAAAATGCGAAGAGCAGAATTTCTTTAAGGGTAGATGGTTTGTAATTATGGGTGAGTGCCATAAGACCAAGTACAGCAATAATCGGCATGCCGAAACTACGCGAGAATGAATCGAGAAACATGGTAATTGAAAAATTAATATTCGAACTTGTCAGCATATAAGAGACAAAGTTTGTCGCAGAGAAAGCAACGATCCAACACTCTAAACCAAGCAGAATATTCTTTTTCTTTAGGAATTTAGCGCCGTATATCCAGCCAATAAGGGCTAATACAATACAGGCAACCAGTCCAAAGATATTTACAATTTCCAAAATGGCAGCATGTGTCATTTCACTATTCGTTAAGATTTTTGATGTAGTAGCTTCCGTTTGGCTACCTGCATCAAGGCCAAGAATTTTCATAATATGACTTCCTTGTAATTAATTGACTGTCATGTCAGTAAAATAATATGCTATGATGAATTAGTAAACAATTTTTTATTTATGACGATGATGGAAAACAAAATAGGACGACCAAGTAAAGCCCAAGAAAGGTCTTATGAAATTCTTCAAGCTGCTGTTTCAGTTGTGGCGAGAGAAGGGTTAGAAGGAATTACTTTTGCCAAAGTAGCGGAAGCTTCAGGCATGCAACGTACTCTCGTACATCATTATTTTTCGTCACGTTCAGATTTAATGAACGCTTTTATTGAACATTACATTTCGAAAATGGGCACTGAGATTATTCATCGTTTTAGTGGGAAACCACTGAGCGAACGAATCATCATGATGTTCACACCCGAAGTGTATCGGACTCAAGATGATTTAATAGTTTGGTTTGAGTTGGTGGCTCAAAGTGCGAGAAATCCATTTATTCAGCAGATGCTCCATACACTTTGGACAAAGCACTGGCTTCCGGATTTTGAAAATCAATTGGCACAAGAATATCCAAAAGCGACTCCAGAAGCGATTAGCTCGGCTGCATATGTACTCGTTTGTTTGTTTGAAGCCTATTGGGCGTTTAGTATTCAAGGTGTCACTGATCAACAAAGACAAAAGCAAATGGAGCAAACGGTATTAATGATTTTAAATGGACTAAGCTAAATTTAGATAATTCAATACTTAATAAAAATGTGTATATAGGGAGTGTTAAAGTTCTCTAGAAATGACTACATCTTCTAAGGAGTGGTTGCGTAGTGAACAACAGTAGGTAAGATGAAAGAATAGAAAATTTATAAAGCATGGTATCTATGAATAAAAATTCAAAACTTGATCAAGATACACTTTTTATTAAATTACTATTTAAGTCATCTGCCAAAGTGACGGAGGATGAAGTTGAGTACTACCGAAAATATCCTGACCAAATTGACCAAGTCACAGCGCCTATTAATATCCATAAAATATTCTTATGGACTGGAGCATTACTAGGAATCGTAATTGTAGCAATTGCGAAATTCCTTAAATTTTCAGGGAGCTTAGATTTTCTATCAGAAGGCGTTTTGGAATTTGTTATCGATATTATTTATGAAAGTGGAATTGCTTTAATTGGTGCGGCTGTTACTGCTTATATGCTCGGCGTCCTCTTGAATAAACAACAAGAAAACGCCGTAAAATGGCGAGAAGAAATTCGTAAACGCATAGAAGAAACTGAGTAATAGATAGAAAAAAGCTAAAGTGATTTCACTTTAGCTTTTTTATTTTTAGTTCTTTAAGTTATATAAACCATGATCGATTAAATGTTGACTTAAGATCCGACGGAGTTCTAATACTGATTCGGGCTTTAGTTGAATTGAATGTCCACCTTTAATGACTTTTTCTGAAATGGCACCATCCAAATGAGCACTTTTATACGGAACAATATCGTCTGTAATGGTGTTCGGATCATCGCTTTTTGTGATATTGCCCATAATAGAGTGGAAAACTAATCCTTCTTTAGGCGTTATGCCTGAGGTGAGCTCCATAAACTCAGATTTATTACTCAGATCACTCGGTCCATTTTGGAGTTGATTATTAATTGTTCTTACAAAGTCTTTAAGGTCGTCATCATAACTTGTCAATGTATCGGTTAATGTTTTTAAAAAAGTAGAAGGTAATCGAATAATTTTTCGTGCTGTTACAGTAAACCAGCGATCTGCATAATTTGTTCCACGATGAGGGGCAGCAAGGAAAATGACGCGATCAAAGTTTGGAATGGCCTGCATTCTTAAACGTTCACCAATGACTGGATGTTTTCTCATACGTGCTTGTGCATGTTGACTCATCATAGGCAAAGCTTCTTTTGAAATGTCGGCATTACTCACTAATAGTCGGCTAATAATTCCTCCCATGCTGTGACCAATTAAAACGGCATTAGTGGCAGCGGGGTCTTCTGGATTAAGAGCTCCAAATGCTTGCTTGAGTAATGCGTAAATTTGAAAACGACTTTCTAAAATCGGCATATTGGTTGAGTAAAATATTTGCCAAACTTGATAATGCTCACGTAAGGTTTTATCTCCCATAATTTCATTGGTTACCGCAATCCATGCCTCAGGACTACTGGCAAGTCCGTGAACTAATACAATTACTTTTTTGTTGGGATTATAGGGTTCAAGCATATATAAATGCGGCATGTTTAAACGTTGATTACGGTCAATCAGGGTTAAATATGCGGCTGCACCTAGATTATTTTCGGCTAACCATAAACCATAAGGTGCAGAAAAATTTGCTGCCAGCGAGTATTCTTTGCCCGCAACATTAATTTTTTCAACATTGTAAGGGTCATAGATTTTTATTTTGAAATCTGGACTATTTAATATGTCGCTCTGGGACGCTACCTCATTTTTTGGTTGGGCCACGAGTGTAGAAGCAAGGTAATGGGCTTTATGAATATTCGGATTGATGCCATTTGGATAATTGTAAGTTAGAGGATCAAGAATATATGGATTTTCTTTTTGGTTTGGGTCTTCATTAGAGTGTAAAACTGCGACAAAATCTGAGCCAAAACCATCACGACGGTTAATGCTTCTTAAACCGGAGAAATTCATGTTGTAACTTGAGGTGAATTTCTCAAGTTTTTTGTCTTGTAATTTTTGATAGGCCTCAATATCAATCGTATATGTACTTTTACCAATTTTTATCTCGGAGGGAATTGCCGCAGAAGCTTTTTTTTCACTATAGGCATTTACTAACTGGTTGAGTGCTTGATTATAAAAATCTCGAATTTGTACCTGTCGGTTATCGAAAATACGATCTTGAGGTTCACGAGACGACTTAAATAAATAAGCATAGCTATAGCGAATACTTTTATCTAAAGCTTGAAGTTCTTGTTCCAAACAATCGTCATTGTTTGCTTCTTCAGTTTTAGCATTTACATTATTGTTGGTTTTGCAATCATAAGACTCCGAAAGAGTCAAAGCTTTTGAGAGGTAGAGTTCACTGGCGGTAGATAAAAATTGCTCTCCCTGTATTTGTGGAATTTTCTCTAAATCAGCAATACATATTTCTGGAGTTTGCATGCAAATTTTTGTATCCATACCAGACATATATAAAACATTTAGACTGGCTTCACTTAATTTTTTTTGGGTAAGAATACTATTACGTTCGTTAGAAATAGTGGTGTGAAGTGTTTGTTTCTTCAAACTAACTAACTGACAGCCACTTGTAATTAATATGCTAAATAGACTGAGAATACTCAGAGATTGGCGTAGGAGAAATACAAGCATATTCATAAATAGACCTCGTAAGCAAGGCAGCGCAAAATTCAACTCAACTGAATTAAAGATGCGAAATAACAAATTTCTAATCGTCCATTTTTAGAAAAAACATAAAATTTAAAGGCTAATGTCGATGCAGATTAGCCTTTAAAATATTTCTGAAAGATGGGTTATTTATTTAACCCGCCACCCAAGGCTTTATAGAGTTCAATTTGATTATTTAATTTGGTTTGTTCGAGAACCAGTAAACCTTGTTGAGCTGCATATGCAGAACGCTGAGCATCCAAAACAGTCAAATAACTATCAATTCCAGCTCTAAAACGGGCTGTAGAAAGTTTATAAGTGGTATCGGTTGCAGACACTAAACGGCGCTGGGCGTTTAAACGTTCTTCAATATGAGCATGGGCAGCCAATGCATCGTTAACTTCACGGAAAGAAGACTGAATCGCTTTTTCGTATTCAGAAAGCGCAATTTTTTGGTCGATCTCTGAAACCTTAATATTGGCTTTACGCGTTCCCCAATCAAAAATAGGCAGGTCTATGCTAGGACCAACTGACCATGCAAAACCGCCAGATTTAAATAAATCCTTCAGTTCCGTCGATGCATATCCAGCTGAACCCGTAAGTGTGATGGTCGGAAACATGCGGGCTTTTGCCGCACCAATGTTGGCACCAGCTGCACGAAGTTGATATTCAGCGACTTTCAGGTCTGGACGGTTTTGTAGTAAATCGCTACTTAAACCCGTTGAAAAATTCTTCTCTTGAGTAATTGTTTTAACCGACTGAGTTGGAAGCAGGTTTGATGGAACCGCTTGTCCAGCCAAAAGATTTAATAAGTTTTGCGCTTGTGAAACTTGAGTTCTGTAGTTTGCGACGTCATTACGTGCGGTTTCGACCGAAATCTGGGCTTGACGTAAAGGTATTTCACTATCAATCCCGACATTAAAGCGCTTTTGATTCAGATTGTACGAATCCAGTTGAGCTTGTAAGGTTTGCTGTGCAAGATTTAAGTTGGCTGTTGCAAAAGAATAATTTAACCATGCTTGTGCAACTTGGCTCACCAAACTAATTTGAGTTGAGTCTTTAGCACTCTGGGTTGCTAGGTAATTATTTAATGCTGCATCTTTGAGACTTTGAACACGTCCCCAAAAGTCCAGTTCATACGCCGTTACACCCAAACCTACCTGAAACGTAGAGTAAGGATTGTTAGGGTTTACCGAAGGGTTAACTTGCCTAATGGCATTTGCTGTCGCACCAATCGTCGGTAGTTGGTCGTATTTGGTAATTTGGTACTGCTGCTGAGCACGCTCAATATTTAAAGCTGCTGTACATAAGTCACGATTATGATTCAAGCTTATTTCAATCACTTCTAATAAACGAGGATCGGAAAAAAAGGCTTTATATCCTTGTTCAGCAATTGAAGGACCTGCATAAGTTTCGGTGAAATTTTGTGGAATATTAGACTTAACAGTAGGTTGAGGTGATTGCATGCTTATACATGCAGTTAAAGTAATTGAGAGGGTGGAAATCATAAATCCACGAGATAAAACAGCCGACTTAGACATGCTTTTCTCCAAATAATAGAATAAATTTAGGCATAAGAGGAGCAAGGGAAATAGGTTAATTTCCCTTGCTTTATTTCATTTAAGATTTAATTTTCTGCTTGGAAGAAAACAGTTTTTCGGCTGCACCTAGTACAAAGATGAAGAATACTGGTACAAAGAAAATTGCTAGGATAGTTGCTGAAATCATGCCGCCAAACACACCAGTTCCGAGTGCATGTTGTGTTTCAGAACTTGCACCAGATGCAATCACTAAAGGCACCACACCACAAGTAAAGGCAAGAGAAGTCATTAGAATAGGGCGTAAGCGGAGTTTGGCTGCGGCAACAGTAGCTTCAACTAAACTCATTCCTTCTTCTTTGAGCATCTTAGCGAATTCAACAATCAAAATCGCATTCTTGGCGGAAAGACCGATAATCGTAATTAGGCCAATTTTGAAAAACACATCGTTCATCAGCCCTTTGGTCATAATGGCAATGATTGCTCCAAAAATACCTAATGGCACAACCAGCATAACCGATAGCGGAATTGACCAGCTTTCATAAAGGGCTGCAAGTACAAGGAACACAACTAACATCGACAAACCAAGCAAGAATGCCATTTGTGATTCTGATTGTTTCTCTTGAAGAGAAATACCAGTCCATTCATAGCCAATCCCTTTTGGTAATTTTGCGATGAGTTGTTCCATTTCACGCATTGCATCACCAGATGAAGTATCGAAGTTAGGAATACCCGCAATACTCAAAGATGGACGTCCGTTATAGCGGTTGTATTGTTGTGGCGCTTTGTTCCATTGAGGCGTCACAACTTCCGATAAAGAAACCAACTGACCACTTGCACCCATCACTTTAAGGTTCAAAATATCTTGCAATTTCATACGTGATTTTGCTTCAACTTGCACAATCACTTGCTGCATACGACCTTGATTTGGAAAGTCATTGATATACATTGAACCCATTGACGTTGAGATAATGTCAGACACGTCGGCAAATTTAACGCCGAGTGCATTTAATTTATCTCGGTCAATTTTTAAAGAAATATTGTCTCCTTGAGGTAGGCCTTCATTCCAAACCATATAAAACTTTTTGTTTTTAGCTGCCATTGCCATTAATTGATCTTGGGCAGCAAGTAATGCAGGCATACCTAAGTTGGCCCGATCTTGTAGTCGAAGGCTAAAGCCAGAGAATGTACCTAACTCATCAATGGCTGGAGGTAGAACGGCCATAGATGAGCCTTCTTTACTATGAGCCATTGTTTCATTAATTGAGTTGGTCATCTCAGATGCTGACGATTTTCTTTCTTTGAAATCTTTTAGTGTTGTAAAGGCAACGGCAACATTCTGACCTGAACCACCGAAACCCCAACCTAAAATTGACGTATTACTTTTAACATCTGGATTGTCTTGTATGCTTGCTTCAAACTCTTTCACGACACTTTTAGTTCGTTCAGTAGAAGCATCAGATGGAAGTTGGAAGGTTGTTAAAAACCAACCTTGATCTTCTTCAGGCATAAATGCGGTTGGCCAAAATTTCATTCCAGCAAAAGTTGCAACTGTAATAATGATAAACAGCACCATCATTGGAATGGTATGTTTGATGACCTTAAAGAGAATGATTTCATACTTTTTAGTAAGGTTATCAAAGGTACGATCAAACCATGCAAAGAACCCTTTTTTCTGATGGTGTTCATCAATTGGCTTAAGAATTGTCGCGCAGAGTGCAGGGGTTAAAATTAATGCTAACAGCGCCGAGAACAAGATTGACACCGACATGGTCAGCGTAAATTGCTTGTAAATAATCCCAACTGAACCACTTGCAAACGCCATTGGTAAAAATACGGCTGCAAGTACCAAGGTAATCCCAATAATTGGACTGGTGATTTCCTTCATTGCTTTAGAAGTCGCTTCTTTAGGTGGTAAGCCTTCAGTCGCCATAATCCTTTCGACATTCTCTACGACTACAATGGCATCATCGACGATAATACCGATCGCGAGCACCATACCAAACATGGTGAGCACGTTAATCGAGAACCCTGCAAGCAACATCACCGAGAATGTTCCTAGCAATGCAATAGGGGCAACAATTGCCGGAATAAGCGTATAACGGACATTATGAAGAAACAGATACATCACAATGAAAACCAAAACCATGGCTTCAATTAGCGTGTGAATTACCTTTTCAATCGATATTTTGACAAATGGAGCAGTATCGTAAGGAATACTAAATTGCATGCCTTCGGGTAAATTGACTTTTAACTCTTCAATTTTGGCTCTGACACCTTCAGCTGTTTTTACAGCATTCGCGCCAGGGCTAAGCTGGATTGCTGCCGCCGTTGCTGGTTTACCATTTTCTAAAATAGCGAAGTTATATGCTTGTGAACCAATTTCAACATTAGCTACATCAGAAAGTCTAATGACACTACCGTTGATCTTACTTTTTAAGCTGATATTTCTGAATTGTTCAACGTCATTTAATTGTCCTTGCGCAGACAAAGGAACCGTGATGAGCTGTCCTTTCTCAGCAGGTAAGTCACCTAAACGGCCTGGAGCGATTTCGATATTATTTTCACGAATTGCCGCATTTACGTCACTAATTGAAAGACCATATGAAACTAACTTGTTTGGATCTACCCAAATACGCATGGCCTTTTCGGCGCCAAATGATTGGACTTTACCAACGCCTTCAACACGTTTTAATTCTTCAACTACATTTCGGACAAGGTAATCGCTCAGATCAACTTCCGAATATTGTCCATTCGGTGAGTTGATTCCGACCAACATTAAGAAACCTGAAGACGAAGCCTCCACTTGTAAACCTTGTTGACGAACAATTTGTGGAAGACGGGCTTCAACAGCTTTAATTTTATTCTGCACATCAACTTGAGCCATATCGACATCTGTACCCGGTTTAAAGGTAGCCGATATTTGAGCCATACCAGAGGTGTCTGTTGTTGCGCTGTAATAAAGTAAATTTTTAACGCCGGATAGCTCTCTTTCAATCAGAGTCACAACACTATCGTTAATTGTTTTGGGTGTCGCACCTGGGTAGACAGCACTAATGGTGACTTGTGGAGGTGCAACACTAGGGAAGCGTGCTATAGGGAGTTTGGGAATACTGAGTAATCCAAACAAAATAATGAAAATTGCAATTACCCATGCAAATACGGGGCGACGAATGAAAAATTGTGACATCATCATTGAGCTCCTTGAGTAATGGGTGCTTTCCACTTACTTATTTCAAGCTTTTGATTCGGTTGAATTCGATCAATTCCTTCAACGATGACTTTGTCACCTACTTTGAGTCCTTTATTTACTAAGTAGAACTGTTCATATTGTTGTCCAAGTTCGATCGGACGAACATCTGCTAAACCTTTAGCATTAATGACATAAACCTGTGGGTCACCATTGTTATTACGCTGGATTGCTTGGGCAGGTACAAGGAGGGCTTGAGGTACGGATGCTCGGTCAATATTGACACGTACATACATTCCAGGAAGCAATTTACGTTCAGGGTTGTTCACCACGATACGAATGGTGACATCACCTGTTTCCGGATCTACATTAATATCTTCAAACAGCATTTTTGCGCTGACGTTGTAGAATTGGCCATGGCTATTAGCAATACGAACGGTTTTATCGCTATTGGCAGATAATTCGCCGTTTTGTAATGCAGTTTGTAAGCGCTCGTATTCACCAATAGATTGCTTTACATCAACATAAACTTTGTCAATCTGTTGTATGGTCGCCAAATTCTTCGTATCACCTTGGCTGACTAAAGCACCTTCAGTCACAAATGATTGCCCAATACGACCAGAGATGGGCGCGCGTACTGTTGCGTATTGCAGATTCAGGTTTTGACGGGTGAGTAGAGCTTTCATTTGTGCGACATCAGCTAAAGCTTGGCGATATTCAGCCTGAGCATTACTGACTTCTTGTTTACTAATCGCATTACTTGGTAACAGTTGTTCATAGCGTTCCAACTGGACCTTTAAACGTGCGACTTCAGCTTCAGCTTTATTGAGAGAAGCCTTGTTGCTGTTTACATCAGCCTGAAAAGTTTCAGCATTAATTTTGTATAAGGCTTGCCCAGCTTTTACTTCACTACCTTGAGTAAATAATACTTTTTCGATAATACCGCCGACTTGCGGACGAATTTCAGCAGTACGGAAGGCTTGAACACGAGCTGGGAGGTTCTCGCTAAAATTAACGGATTGTGGCTGGAGACTTAATACACTGACTTTCGCCGGTGGGACTTCTGGTTGTTTAGCCTCTTCGGAACTACAACCTTGGATGACTAGCCCAATAGATAAAAATAATGGAAGTAAAAGATGCTTTTGCATACTGTCCAAACCTATGGAGTTTTTGATGTTGTTATTATTTTGGGTAAGTGTGTAATCAAGATCTTTGAAATGTGGAAAAAGTGTGGAGATCAGCACATAATTAAGCGTATTATGACGTTTGTCTGAAATTTTTCGATGATTTACCTATGTTCGAAGCTTCATTTTCTTTTGATTGCCGTGATAAACAAATTCTTGTTGTAGAAGATGAATATGATATAGGAGACATTATTGAACAATATTTAAAACGTGAAGGCATGCGAGTTATTCGGGCAATGAACGGTAAGCAGGCAATCGAAATTCATGCATCACAACCCATTGATTTGATTTTACTTGATATTAAATTACCTGAACTCAATGGTTGGGAAGTGCTCAGTAAAATTCGTCAAAAAGCGCAAACACCTGTCATTATGCTGACTGCATTAGATCAGGATATTGATAAGGTGATGGCCTTAAGAATCGGTGCAGATGATTTTGTGGTTAAGCCTTTCAATCCGAATGAAGTGGTTGCACGTGTGCAGGCTGTTTTAAGAAGAACCCATCAAAACAAACAAGCTGCTGTCAAAAATCTGTTTTATAAAAATATTGAAATCAATACCGAGATTCATAGTGTCTATATCAATCAGCTAGATAAGAAAATCTTACTCAACCTGACGTTAACTGAATATAAAATACTACTCTTAATGATTAATCAGCCCCATAGGGTATTTACTCGAGGTGAGTTAATGACTCAATGCTTGCCCGATAGTGATGCTTTAGAAAGAACGGTTGATAGCCATGTCAGTAAGTTAAGAAAAAAACTAGAAGAGCACGGGCTTGAACACATGCTTATTAATGTCCGCGGTGTCGGATATAGATTAGATCATCCCCAACAATAATAGGATTAGATAGAAAAAATCCAACATGCTAAAAGTTGAGAAAAGACAATGAAAAATAAATTAGGGATTAATAAGCAATTTTTTATTGCTTTTAGTATGGTGAATTTAAGTATCACTTTATTGTCTGTATTTCTAGGCTATGTTGTTTATAACTATGCAATTGATCATGGCTGGATTTCATTAAGTTCCCTGCAAGGAGACTTTACAGATTTCCACCTGGTTGACTGGATTTGGCTAGGTACAGTCATTTTATGTGGTTCAATTATTTCTTTAATTATTGGGATGCAGTTAGCAAAAAGATTTATTGTGCCCATTAATTCATTGGCAGATGCCGCGAATAAAATTAGTGAGGGTGATTTGTCTGCCCGAGCAAATGATCAAAAAGTCCACTCCACAGAGATTTATACATTAATTTTAAATTTTAATGATATGGCTCAAAAGCTTGAAAGTTCTGTACACAATGCACAAGTATGGAATGCTGCTATTGCCCATGAATTAAGAACACCAATTACAATTCTGCAAGGTAGATTACAAGGGATTGTAGATGG
>Ga0308165_1002980_pt1 | contig 19000 bp, 15 predicted proteins | sample PhyWR2_FD_201032 | JGI IMG/M metagenome (GOLD analysis project Ga0308165, IMG submission 201032) | Phyllosphere microbial communities from UC Gill Tract Community Farm, Albany, California, United States - DLSLW.R2 | ecosystem: Host-associated > Plants > Phyllosphere > Unclassified | place: USA...
CTTCCTGAAAAAATTCGTCCTTATCTTCCTGTTGCGCATATAATGTAACGGAGCAGATCATCAATATGCATGTTAAGCTGGTTTTTAGTAATGATTGGTTCATTAGTTCACTGGTTCATTAGTCATTAGTTGATTAGTTCACTGGTCATTGGTTACGCGTTGCGATTGATTACACAGATTGCATGGTTCATTAGTCATTGCTAATTGGTTCATTGGTCATTAGTTGATTAGTTCACTGGTCATTAGTTCATTGGTTCATTAGTCATTAGTTCACTGGTCATTAGTCATTGGTCATTAAGTCGTACTCCCGACTCAAGACTTCCGACTCAAGACTCAAGACTTCGGACTTCGGACTCCGAACTCAAAACTCCCAACTCCGAACTCAAAACTCCCTACCGCACTACATCCTTCACACACCTGAAGCCTAAATGCGATTGGCCTGAGTCGAATGCTGTTGCCATGCGTGCATTGGGTCGGTAATTGCTGCAATACTGTTCGCTGCACAGGAAAGAGCCTCCTTTGGTTACCCGTTTGGGCGTATTCGGCTCATTTGGGTCGAAGCTCTTTTCGGGTCCTTGCGGATTGCTGCAAAAGCCTCCCTGTAATTTTTTCCGGTTCAGGTCATGAATATTCTCCGTGTACCAATCGCTCGTCCATTCCCAAACGTTGCCAATCATATCGTACAAACCGTATGCATTTGGAGCGAAGCTTTTAACAGGAGCCGTGCTTTCGAAACCATCATTTTTGGTATTCATCAATGGGAAAGATCCCTGAAAAAAGTTGGCCGTATATTTTCCATTTGGCGTTAACTGCTCGCCCCAGGCATAGGCTTTATTGGGCTTTCCGGCTCTGCCTGCGTATTCCCATTCAGCTTCTGTAGGCAGTCGCTTTCCGGCCCATTTTGCGTAGGCTGCTGCATCCTGATAGGCAATATGCACTACCGGATGCTTCCCCAAACCCTCAATTGAGCTGCCTATACCATTGGGATGTTTCCAATCAGCGCCATTAAGCCAGGTCCACCATTGCGAAATGTCGTATAGATCGTGGATTTCTTTCGATGGATCAAAAACTAACGAGCCCGGCGCCAGCAACTGTTCATCAGGCTTTTTCGTATCGGGAGGCAATTGTTTTTTCAGCTCTTCCCAATCCAGGGGCCTTTCAGCTACGGTAACATATCCCGTTTTAGCAACGAAATCGGCAAAATCATCATTCGTTACTTCCGTTTTGTCCATAAAAAAGCTATCCACCCTCACGCTGTAGTGATTAACCCCTGCTAAACCGTTGGCGCTGCCTTTTTCGCCCATTGTAAAAATCCCACCGGGAATCAGCACCATATTGGTTGGGGCGGCGATTGCAGTGTGCTCTTTTTCCGCTTTCGGACTACATTGAAGCAGGAAAACTGCAATCATCAGGGCTGCTATTTTTTGATATAATTTCATTGATTCATATTGTTTTTTTAGTTCACCACAAAACGCGACATAAAACTCAAGCTGTCTAAAAATTTCACTCTGAACGTTTTGTTTGACAGCAATGCCCTTGCTTTCCCTCTCCTCAAGGATGACCTGTCCCGACTTCTTTGGGAGGGATGTACAGACAGTACAACGACAACCGACATTAACAGGGAGAGGTTTAAGGCACTGCGCTCACGCTTATTTTGCTAAAAACTCCAGCTTCGCCGCCTCAACCCGGTTATCTAAGTATTTTTTCAGAAAAAAGAATGCGGTTGCTTTTTCGACACCTATGGCCTTTACGAATTGGCCGTAATATTTTTGATTGAGCTTTGATCTTTGCAGATCCATTTTCAGTACATCTTTATTCAGCTTGTCGATCTCTTCGGCCGAAAACGTTGATGCGCTATTTGCATAAGCATCAAACAAGGCGATTTTAGAAAGCATCACCTTCCCTTCATCTTTTATGTACCGATTAAAAACAGGATCGAACGCAGTTGTTTCGGCTTCGCTTAGGTTAAGCCCTTTGTATACATATTCCTTGGCCTCAATCTTGATTGCTTGTTTGACCAAATCAGTATATTCTTTTTCAGTTTGTGCGCTGATAGTTAGGGTAGTAAACAGGATAATGGTTGTTAAGATATATTTCATGTGTTTATTTTATTGTTCTTTAAGTTTTGCTTTAGTTGCTCTGACCTTTATTTAAAAAAGGAATCGGGCGTTAATTTGATGGATAAACCGTTTTCCAATCGTCTTTCATATCCACCAGGAGCCAGCCGTATTTTGCCGCGTCATCCAAACCTTTATCCAGTTTACCAACAGCAGATTTACGATCGTAAGCCCATTCCCGTTCGGCATCGGTGTGATGGAGGATCAATCCCATTCGCGGATAGCCTCTGGCGGTTGTCGTCCATTGTAACATTTGGTAGTCGCCGTCAGAGTTTCCAAAAGCCAACACCGGGCGTTTGCCAATGTGCTGATGGATACCAACGGGTTTTCCTTCCTTATCGTCGTTGAAGTTCAATTCCGGCAGTTTGATTAATTTCGGAATGCCGTCTGCGCCAACTTCATATTTGGTTTTAATGGAGCTTCCAATAATTTGATGGCTTGGAATGTTGTAGGCTTCTACTGCCCAAACCCGCATAAAATCGATACCTCCGCCAGAAACGATAAAAGTTTTATAATCTTTCGATTGCAGGTAATGCAACAGCTCTAACATCGGTTTAAACACCATTTTGTGATAAGGTTTGCCCGTTTTGGGGTGTGTTGCTGTTTTCATCCAATCAGCTACGTTCTTATCAAATTCTTCTGTAGTTCTATTCGCGTGCGATGCGGACACCAATTGAAGCAAAGCCTGTTCGCCTCCGCTCATTACTTTCTCCATATCGCCCGCTAACAAAGCCTTAAAAGATTCTTGATGTTTCCATTCGGGATGGTTTTTTGCCTCTGTTTTAACCTGATCTATTGCAAAAGCCAGTTGAAAATACATCGGCTGCTCGCTCCAAAGCGTGCCATCATTATCAAAACAGGCAATGCGGTCGGCTACGGGAATAAAATCAGGGCTATTTTCGGTGGTTGTTTTTTCAACAAAGTCGATGATGGCTTCTTTATTGCCGTTTTCCTGCCAGGAGGGCAACGGATTTGTTATCACTGGTCTTTCTACCGCTGTTGGGGTAACTGTCTTGGCAGTCTCCGTGCATGCACTTAAGGCGAAGAAGAACAGTGCTAAAATTGAGATGTATCTAGTCATTGCGCAGTTCTATTGAAGTTGTTTGTTTACTTCTTTTTGCAATTCTTCAATTCTGGCTTTTAAATCACTGGTCAGTTTATCCGGAGAATCTTTCAATCTCTTTAAAATAAATGCCAGCGAAATGGAACCTACGCCTATGAAAAGAAATGCAATGGCAGTAAGTGTTACGATAGATAGGCCAGAAAAAAGAGGATTGGCGACGAGCAAGAAAGAAAAAATGATACTTAAAACGCTTATTGCCGCTAAACTCTTCCAGTCTTTATTCTTTATGTCTTTGAGCTCGAGCGAAAGGCCGAGCAGTTGAAACGATCGAAATAAAGCTGTAAACCCGATCACAAAGGCGAGCGTTAGCATCGATAAATCAGAATAAGCCATTAAATAAATCCCCACTACGGTAGTAAGCAGGCCGTTTACGAAATACCAGCCCCAACCATTTAACGATTTTGCATTCGCAATAGCGAACGCAACATCAGAAACGCCGGAGAAAAAGAAAGAGACGCTGAACAAAATAGAAAGTGCAATATAAGTTTCGAGCGGTGTTGTAAATATATAAGTGCCAAAAAGGATAAATACGATCCCAAAAATTAGTGGCAGGTACCAGTATTTTACAGCCTTTGTAACCGATTTCATGAGATCTGTCATTTTACGAAATTTAAGTGTTGTGCTTACTTTATTTAACGGTTTTCAGCTTTTCCGTTCATCACTTAGAGTGTGTTTTTTTAAGTCGATACAATGAACCCAACAAGTTTTTAGGCCTGTCGGGTCGTTTTGATTGTTATTAATTGGTGGTTGCTTTTAATGCCCTTTCAACCGCTTCGTTTAAATCGAGCGAAGCAGCGGGTTGGCGTGGCGGAAATGCTTTTAATGTGCCCATTAAATTATTGATGTATCCAATGGCAGGTTGCAGAACCCACGATTTTCTCATGATCTGGTGAAATCCAATTTCATCGTCGTAGGTTTCGAACGGATCTTTACGCAGATTAAACAGTTGAGGCATGGTGTGTTTTACCATATCTTCGTTATATTTTCCACTTGGCTTAGTAGCAAATAACAACTTCCAGGCGCCAACTCTAATGCCCGAAAGGGAGCTTTCATACCAATAGTAATAGGCGTTACGAGCCGATTCTTTTGACTTTCCTGTCCAATAATCGAGGTTATTGTAACCATCAATATGAACTTTATACGTCATGTCGCCCGCTTTGTAACCCGTTTTCAGTTTTTCGTTAATATTAGGTTCTCCAGCAGCGGCCATTACGGTTGGGAGTATATCTTCAAGCGATGAAATACCGTTTCTGTATTCATCGGCAGGGATATGGCCCGGCCAGCTCACTAAGAGCGGAACACGAACGCCACCTTCCCAGGTCGTCATTTTTTCACCACGAAACATCGTTGTTCCGGCATCCGGCCAGGTCGATTGCTCAGGGCCGTTATCACTGGTATAAATGACAATAGTGTTTTTGTCCATGCCCAGTTCTTTCAAATAGTCCAGCAATTCTCCAACCTGCATATCGTGTTCGATAAGGCCCGAGCCAAACTTGTCCAAATCTTCGCTAATCGGCGTTGCAAGGTTTTTATGCTCATCTTTTAAATGCGTATACACGTGCATTCTGCTGCTGTTGTGCCAAAGCAAAAATGGCTTGTCGGCGTCTTTAGCTTTCTTCATAAATGCTTTCGATCGCACCACGCACGAATCGTCAAACGATTTCATTTTTTCGATGGTTAACGGGCCAAGATCTTTAACGGTTTGCTTTCCGATCCGTCCAAAACGTGCGTCCATAGTTGCATCGTCTTTATTGGTAGCGTACGATTCGATAACGCCACGCGGGCCATATTTTTCCTTAAAATCTTTCGTTTTGGGATAATCTGCCTGCTCCGGCTCTTCGAGTACATTCAGGTGATACAAAATGCCATAAAATTCGTCGAAACCATGTACCGTTGGCAAGTGTTCGTTTCTATCCCCAAGGTGGTTTTTTCCAATCTGGCCGGTCATGTAGCCCATAGGTTTGAGCAAATCAGCTATTGTAGGGTCTTCTTTTTGTAATCCAATCGGGTTTCCGGGCTGACCAACGGTAGTTAACCCCGTTCTGATTGGCATTTGTCCCGTAATCAGTGCCGCCCTGCCCGCTGTACAGCTTGGCTGCGCATAGCTGTCGGTAAAAATAATTCCGCTTTTACCGATTCGATCGATATTTGGTGTTGGGTATTGCATCCCGTGAGAGTAAATACTCAGGGCGTTTTGCGCCACGTCATCCACCATGATAATCAGTACGTTCGGCTTTTTGTTTTGCGCCCATAAAGCGGGTGGAAAAAACAGGGCAATAAGCATGGCCCTTTTTACATAGTTAAAATAGTTGTTCATTACTGTTCAATTTAGGTTTAATGATTGCAGGGGTTATTTTCCTCGTTTTAGTGCTGAACGTTTTACCGTTTTTACTGCTTTACCACCTGTGGTATTTTATAAGTGCCGTTTAAAACTTCTTCGGTAGGTTGGTAAAGACGCAATATCACATAAAAGCTGCCCTCTGGCGCCGGAAGCCAGTTATCGGTGTTGGCTGGTTTTTCATGAGAAATGGTGACTTCGAAAGAACCATCTGCATTTTTTACAAAGCCCTTTATATCATTACTGATTTTGTAGCGGTTAAGGTCGTTTTTTACAAGCAATTTATTGCTGGCATCGTACATAGTAAGCGACCAAAACGCATTAACCGGCGGCTCTTTGTCGAATTTAATTTTGTAGGTGTTTTTGCCGTTCAGCACGTTGCTTTCACTATCCATATAGCGGAGTGGATACAAGGCTTCTTTAGCCCCCTGGCCGCCCAAATAAGGTCCTGATACTACCGAACGTAAGGCGTAATCATATCCGAAATCATCCAGTTTGTTTACCCATTGCCAGCCATTTACTACCGAGGCGCTCGATTTTGCAGACGCGATGACCGTTAGCGGGCCTAAAAGTGCGGCATCGTGCAGGCCACGCAATTGATCTTCATTTAATTTTGATGGATCAAATTTTCCCGGCGTTAATCCGATTTTCTCAAACTGCCCCACCAAAGCTTTGTCTACTTCGGGAATGGGATTTTGAGCCATAGCAAAAGCCAGCTTTTTATAGAATCCTAATTTGTCGTTTTTTTCGATTGGCGGGAAAGACGGCAAATCGGCTGGTTTTGCCGACTTGCCTCCATTATATTCTGTTAACGTAAGCAGCTGAAACTGATCTTGTAATTGGTGTAAAACAGCGATGTCATCACCTTGTTTTACGGCCAAACGTCCCCAAAACCATACTTTGGGCGTTGTTGCGTTGATTACCTTTGTAAGGTTTTTAGGCAATTGGCCTTTCCAACCGGGAGGAACGATGGCAAAGACTCCCGGCTTGGTGCCTGTGGTTCTTCGCCCGATGTAGCTGATGAGGTTTTGATACATATCAAAAACGTCTACCACATAATAGCGGTCTTTCGTGTCAGGGGTTTTTAAAATCATCGGTTCTTCGAGACTTGCAACCGCACTTAGATAGTAAGTGTCGTTATTGGCGGTAGGCATGTCTGCATCTGCGGCGGTAGGCAACGACCGTGCCCAGCCGATTTGATTCAGCGGTGCCCGATAACTGGTTGTCGGTTTCGGCTCGGGCACGTTGATGTATTCCCGCATGGTTTCTTCCATCCTTACAGAAGAATAACCCCATTGATAGGCCAGTATTCCGGCCGTTTTGGCTGCCTCATAATCGCCGACAGATTGTAACTGATTGGTTGCCGGAATTTCGATAACAGGATCGTTTTTAGAGGCCACCGCTTGCAATAAACTGTCAACCGGCTTCTCCTGACTGTTGGTTATGCTTTGGCTATTATTTTCTTTGCATGCGGTAAAGCAGGCAGCAAAAACCACGCCCAGCACCAGAGAGGCCGTGAGGTTTTTGAGTGAATTGTATTTGTTTCTCATTGTTTTTAATATTATCTGATTGATTGCCTTTCTTTCGGTTTGGGGTGGCAGTTATGCCGGCGTTTTATTTAGAAAACTGCAGGTTTATTCCCGTAAACACCTGAAACTGCGGTTGCACTCCTTTGTGCAACATGGTGTATTGTGGTTCGATAAATAGGTTGAACACCGTGTTTCCTGTTTTTACTACTTTACCCATCCCCAGGCCCAGCGGCATGCTGAAAGCGTCGTCTTTAAAGTTGAATGCCCAGGTAGGTGCGCCCGTAAATAGGTGCCCTTTCCCAACTGCAAGAAGTAAAAGGGTTGAATGGAGCCAAAATTGGTTGATGTCCGGTCTTTATTGCCTGCAAAAGACGCTTGCCAGGTTGCCAATCCACCAAACTGAAATACGGGCGACTTGGCAATAAATGCCACAAATGCAAGACCGCCTTGCCACTTGCCGCTTCCCAGTGCGTCTTTAGCTGCGGTGGGCATTGACAGCAATGGTCCTACGCCCAAAGTTGCCGTTGGTTTGGAAACAAAGCTGTACGCCAAAAAAGCATTTATATCGCCTAATCCGTTTGTTGTGCCTACGTTTCCTGTTGCGGCATTGGGCACGGCAACGGTACTGAGCGGAGCAGAAACCCGCATTAACAATTTGCCGGAGGCAAAAGGCTTTGCAAAACGCACCCAGGTGGTATTGGTATAAGCCTCATCGGGGGCGTTGGTCAATGTCATCACGTAGTTGTTTTGAAAATTGATTGCCGTTGTGTTGGCCAGGGGATTGTTTGCCTGCGCTTCGGAGGCTGGCTTGTCTTGTGCGTGTAGAAATCCGGAGATACACAGGCACATCATTAATAGTGTAGTTTTTTTCATAGGCTGTTTGTTTGAGGTTTGTTAAAAAAAGGATGGACGATTGAAGCTCGTTTTAAGTGGCTGGAAAAGCATTTCCCGACTTGTCATTGTCGATTTGTGCGTTTTTGGCGCTGATAAACGCTAATTGCCATCCACCTATCTGGCGACACTCGTTAAATTTGCTGCATCGATCGTTGCTTTTGTTTTTTCACCCTTAAAGTGGCTGTCCGCGAAACAAATCGGCAACTTGATCATCAAGTTTCAGCGGCGGTAATCAGCACCTGAAACAGTTGAAGGCGATGTCATTTCTTAATGTAATGTGAGTAATTGATATTTGGTTAAGTCAAGGTGTCTTGTGTAACAAACAACAGGAACGCCGTGTCAAAAGCGTCTCTAAAATTGATCGTATAGCGTTTTATCATCTTTTGTTTTTTTGATACTTTAGTGCTTTATTAATAAACCCTTAAAAAATCATCCATAATTAATCTTTCCAGAAATGAATTGACATTTGTCTCGTTGGGTTAAGTAGGCACAATATACAAAGAAGTTTGTATTTAGCAAATTTTTATGAAAGAAAAATCAAATATCTTTGAAAGAATCGAAGAAATCTCTAAGATTAAAGGAATAAGAGGCATTAATGGACTTGCAGAAGCGTTAAATTATGCTAGCCCAGAAAAGATTTATCGCATTGGGAGGGATAAAAAAGCCAAACCGTCCTTTGAGATTATTTCAGATTTAGCAAACAAGTTTGAAGATTTAAATTTAAGATGGTTTATTACGGGCAATGGGAAGCCCTTCGGAAATTGCAACGACGATGGTTCACCTACTCCTGTTGTGAAATCGAAATCAGACGTTCTCAACAAAGATGTTACAGAGTGTAATCGACTCAAAGCAGAAAATGAACAGTTAAAAAAGGTAAACGAAACCTATTTGCGAATAATTGAAGCGCTCTCTACCTCACAAAAAGGTTTGCATGCCACACAAAAAGGTTTAGATGCGGGCAATGATCAATAAATAGGTTACTCGTATAGCTCTGGATTTGAAATCCAGTATTATATAGGTCGAGATTAGAAATCTCGACCAGCGAGGGCCGCTAATCAGGTTTTCCAATCCTGATTTGTTTAGCTCTGGATTTGAAATCCAGTATTAAGTGGGTCGAGATTAGAAATCTCGCCCAGCGACGGCGGCTAATCAGGATTTCCAATCCTGATTTGTTAGCTCTGGATTTTAAATCCAGTGTTAAATGGGACGAGATTAGAAATCTCGCCCAGCGAGGGCCGCTAATCAGGATTTCCAATCCTGATTTGTTAGCTCTGGATTTGAAATCCAGTATTAAGTAGGTCGAGATTAGAAATCTCGCCCAGCGAGGGGGGGCGCTAATTAGGATTTCCAATCCTGATTTGTTAGCTCTGGATTTGAAATCCAGTATTATATAGGTCGAGATTAGAAATCTCGACCAGCGTCAATTTTAAAGCGACCGCTAACCCTGCCGCTAATCAGGATTTCCAATCCTGATGTCTATAGCTCTGGATTTCAAATCCAGTATTATATAGATCGAGATTAGAAATCTCGCCCAGCGAGGGGGGGCGCTAATTAGGATTTCCAATCCTGATTTGTTAGCTCTGGATTTGAAATCCAGTATTAGATAGGTCGAGATTAGAAATCTCGCCCAGCGAGGGTCGCTAATCAGGATTTCCAATCCTGATTTGTTAGCTCTGGATTTTAAATCCAGTGTTGAATGGGATTTCAAATCCAGTATTAGATAGATCGAGATTAGAAATCTCGCCCAGCGGCAGTTTTAATCTATAGCTCTGGATTTCAAATCCAGTATTAGATAGGACGAGATTAGAAATCTTGCCCAGCAGACAAAAGAGTATTAAATAGCTATTTCACTCTGGTCTTTCCGCTTTAGTCTTTCAGCTTTCCGCTTTAATCTTTATGCGCTATCTCCGAACTCACAACCCCAGACTTTTTGCCCTTTCTCAGCTCAATTACCGTAATTTCAGGCCAAATGCCAATACGGCCCGAAAAGCCAAGAAAGCCAAACCCTCTGTTCACGTTTAAGTATCGGCCGTTTTCTGTTTTAATTCCCGCCCAGTGCTTATACCTGTACTTTACGGGGCTCCATTTTATGCCGAAAGCCTCAATGCCGAACTGCATCCCGTGCGTGTGGCCCGCCAAACTTAGCTGAATTTTAGATGGAAAATTCTTAACCTGCGCATCCCAGTGCGAGGGGTCGTGGGAAAGTAAAATCTTAAAATCGTTGTCAGCGGTTCCTTCCAGTGCTTTGTTCAGGTCGCCTCTTTCGCCAAAGCCAATTCCCCAGTTTTCGATACCTGCCAGAATAATCTTTTCTCCATTTTTCTGTAGCACCACATGTTCATCAAGCAATAACCTAAAGCCCAAATCTTGGTGGTAATCTTTTAACTGCTGCAAATTTTTTGCTTTATCCAGTTCAGTAGGCCACTTAATGTAATCGCCATAATCGTGGTTTCCCAGAACTGAGAATTGCCCAAAGGGTGCTTTAATTTGCGAGAAATGGCCAATGTATGGAACAATTTCTGATGATGCATTATTTACCAGGTCGCCCGTAAAAACAAAAAGATCGCTTTTTTGTGCGTTGATCAGGTCGATGCCTTTTTGTACCGCCGCAGGGTTGGTGAAGCTTCCGGCGTGCACATCAGAGATTTGTGTAAGCGTAAAGCCATCGAAGCTCGCAGGCAAATCGTCGAAAAACAAGGTGTGCTTAATTACCCTGTAAGCATATTTTCCGCGGGTAATGCCGTAAATAAAAAGTACCACCGTTAAGCAGAACATAATAAATGCAAAATCAATCCAATAGCTGCTTCTCGCCATCGTTTCGTAACCTGATATAGTAAAATGCGAAGGAATTGAAATAAGGAAACGAAACACATCTCCTAAAAGTAAAAAGATGGCAAAGATCAGTTCAGAAACAAATACAATCAGAAAAGCGTGTGTAATTACCTGAAAAAACTTGTTTATGCCCTGTGCCCTGAATGTTCTGATGGCATAGATTAGCGCAAACATTAAACCAATGGCCATTACCCATACAATTGGGCTAAGCCATGTAGAAGAATTGATGGTTGTTAAGCCCGAAAGAAAATAGGCATTTAACGAAAAGAATAAAAGGGCAACAATTACCAGTGGAAAAAAACTAAATCTTCGCTTCATTGTAAATGGAATAACAGAACGGCGTAAAAATAGATTTTAAACCGCGAAATCCACCATTGGTTTGTTGGTGTCGTTAATTTTTACGCCCTGTTGATCAAGCAGAAAGATCGAAGTTAGTCCATTTGATAATTACAGACCTTAAATCATCCAGTGTAAAAGGTTTCGTTAAAAAGTCTTTCATACCTGCATTTAAACACGTTTCCTTATCTTCATCCAGGGTATTTGCACTACAGCCGATGATAACCGGCGGTTGCAGGTTAAGCGATTTGTACAGCTTAATAATTTCGACGGTTGCACTTACCCCATCCATATTCGGCATCTGCATATCCATCAATATTACGTTAAAATGTTTAGATCTGGCCTGCTCTACCGCCTCAATACCATCGTTGGCCACAGCATATTCATAACCAGATTTCTTTAACATTTTTGAGGTAATCACCTGGTTAAACATGTTATCCTCCGCAATTAAAATGCGCATTCCGGTTGAAACCGGAGGGTTCTGGTCAACTTGTCTGTCATCCATTACATTCGTCTGTTGTTGATCGAAAGCATCAACGGGAATCGAAAATTCAAATTTCGAGCCGACGCCCACCTTGCTCGTTGCAACAATTTTTCCACCCATCATTTCAGCAAGTTTTCTGCAGATGACCAGGCCAAGGCCCGCACCACCAAATTTGCGGCTGGTAGACAGGTTCAGTTGCGAGAAAGGTAAAAAAAGCTTCGTCATGTCGTCTTCTGCAATCCCAATGCCCGTATCCTCCAGTTGCGAACTGAGCTTGCCATTTTTATCATTGCCCGTATAATACACATTAAGCTTTGCGTGCCCTTTTTCGGTAAATTTCAATGCATTGCTTAACAGATTGATTATAATTTGCTTGTACTTAATTTCGTCAGTAATGATAACCGTGGGCACCGATGCGTCGATTTCGAGGATTAAATCGATATTTTTCTTGCTGAAAGAAGTTTTCAGGATCTTTTCGACCTCTATAATGCTTTTTCTGATTTCGAAAGGATGATTATGAATTTCCATCTTATTGGCCTCGATCCGCGAAATATCCAGCAGATCGTTTACAATATCAATCATAATGCTGTTGCTCGCCTGCAACGTATTTAACAGTTCCGATTGTTCGGCCGTTAGTGCGGTTAGTTTCAAAAGCTCCGAAGCCCCGGTAATACCATTTAGCGGCGTTCTGATTTCGTGACTCATATTCGTCAAAAACAAGGATTTTGCCTTCGTAGCGGCCTCAGCGGCTTCTTTCGCAATAATCAGGTCGTGTCTCGAAACCTCTAAGCGCTGCTTACTCTTTAATAATAAAAACCGCTCGTAGTCGGCCACTTTTCGATAAACCGCAACCATCAGGATCATCATAAAAGAAGTGATCACAAACGCCAGCATTACGTCAAAATTTCGTTCCTGTTCAGTGGCATACGGCGTAATTAACGATGGAAATAAAATCTCTGAAGTGATGCACAGGCCAGTGATGAGAACGAACAACACCACAAAATAGAAACGATACTTTTTCGACAGGGAAATAATAGCAACCGTTAAATAAAAAATAAACAAAATCGGCGTAGAACCCAATAAACCACCGTTTAAAAACCACGATGGGAACATGCTGAGGCAGTTGAGGGCAAAATACCAGAAACGGCCCTTTTCCGAAACCCGATCTAATAAGGCGTAATAGTAAAACGTAGAGTGAACAATAAAATAAAAGAAAATTAATACATTATTAATTAGTGGTAGGCCTAAAATGAAGTTGCCAATGATGCCGATAACAGAAATAAAAGCCAGGCATAAACACAATACAGCAAAAACCTTCGATTCAATGCTAATTTTTCTATTTCTAATATTGAATAATTTAATCTGTTTTATCATTAACGAATAGATCTGATCGCTAAAGATAGCGATTTGCTATAATTAATAAGCTGCTGGTCAATAACTCAATTTAAATAATGACCAAAAGCTGTACAATTTTAAATTATAGTTACTTTTCGTAGCTTTGTATAATATATGCTATCAAAAAAGACTAAATACGCCATTAAAGCGCTTGTTGCGCTTGGTAAAAACGTAGATAAACCCCCGATGCAGATTTCCAAGATTGCGGAGGAGGAGCATATTCCCAAAAAATTTCTTGAGCAGATTCTGCTGGATTTGCGTAACGCTGGCTTTTTATACAGTAAAAAGGGCGCTGGAGGCGGCTACAGCCTAAATAAAAGACCCGAAGAAATTCTTTTGGTACAGGTAATGCGGGTTACCGACGGGCCTATTGCAATGGTGCCTTGCGCAAGTTTAAACTTTTACCACAAGTGTGATGAGTGCGTCGATGAAAAAACCTGTGGCATCAGAAGTGCCTTTATCGACGTTAGAGACGCCACGCTAAAAGTTCTGAGTGAAACAAGCATCGCCGATGTAATCGGAAGAGAAGGTACTTTAAAACTCGGCATCGAAACGCTTTAGCATTTCAGAAAAACAGTTCATTTTCGGTTTTATTCGTTGTAAAAAAACAATGTAACAATTTCTTGACGGCCATTTTTGCTCGCTGTTAATCGCCGTATTTTCTTTCATTCCTACCAAAATAATTGTTGGCGTAAGCTGCTGTAAAGGCGAAGTTTTCCGCTTAATAACAACGATAAAATAAGCCATCGCTTAGGCGATAAACTCAAACCTGGCATGTCTTGAAACCGTCATTTAAGAATCTTTTTTTATAAAAATTACTACTATTCCTATATACTTTATATATTTGACGGATGAAATTCAATTTTACATCTCAGCGCCTTTATAATCTCCCGATGCGGTATTGTACTGTGAAGCAGGAGGGTGTTTAAATAATTTATTTGGTGTAAAATATTGGATGCTTCTCAGTGATATGCAAAGTTTCAGAACAGAACTCGAAAATCCGGTTGTTGAGCAAGACATTATCGATTTAGAGAATAAGATTAGGGCTTTTCGCGATGGAACCATTCACGATGAGAAATTTAGGAGCCTACGTTTAGCACGTGGTGTTTACGGGCAAAGGCAGCCTGGCGTGCAAATGATTCGCATTAAATTGCCCTTCGGAAAGGTAACCTTTAAGCAATTGTTGCGTATCGCCGACATAGCCGATGAGTACGGAAGCGGAAATCTGCACTTAACCACCCGTCAGGATATTCAGTTGCATTATGTAAGCTTAGACCGCACGCCGGAGCTTTGGGCAAAGTTAGAGCAGGATGACATTACGCTTCGCGAAGCTTGTGGAAACACCGTTCGTAACGTAACCGCATCGCCAAATTCAGGTATCGATAAAGATGAGCCTTTCGATGTTTCTCCTTACGCACACGCAACTTTTAAGTACTTTTTGCGTAACCCGATTTGTCAGGAAATGGGCAGAAAAATCAAAATCTCTTTTTCATCGAGCGATAAAGACACCGCATTTAGTTACATACACGATTTAGGTTTTATTCCGAAAATTAATGCAGATGGCGAGCGAGGCTTTAAAGTGCTGTTTGCGGGCGGCTTAGGCGCACAGCCTTTTCTGGCCAGTCCGGTGTACGAATTTTTGCACGAAGACCAGATTATTCCATTTACCGAGTCGGTTTTGCGGGTATTCGATCGTTATGGCGAGCGTACCAACAGAAACAAGGCCCGTTTAAAATATTTAGTACAAAAATTAGGCTTAGAAGAGGTTTTACGCCTTGTTGCCGAAGAACGCACAGCCAATAAGGTTAAATCTTTTAAAATAGATAGAGACAGCGTTCCTCAACCTGCTTTGCCACTAGAGCAAGACTATGCAGCGGTTGAAATTTTGAACGAAAGACATTATATGCACTGGCTGGCAACAAATGTTGTTGATCAAAAACAAGCAGGTTTTTATGCAGTGTACGTTAAAGTGCAGGTTGGCGATATCAAAACCGATAAAGCACGGGCTTTTGTAGAGGCAATCAGACCTTACGTTGCCGACGAGATAAGGATTACACAAAATCAGGGATTACTTCTAAAATTCGTTCGCGAAGAAGCCCTGCCATCGTTGTATGTTGCCCTAAACAAGATTGGTTTTACCACCGCTGGTTTCGATAGCCTGGCCGATATTACCACTTGCCCCGGAACAGATACCTGCAATTTGGGTATTTCAAACTCGATGACACTGGCCGAGGTTTTGGAAGATGTAATTTATACCGATTTCCCAGAGTTTATCTACGAAAAAAATATCAAGATCAAAATTAGCGGCTGCATGAACTCCTGCGGTCAGCACGGGCTGGCCGAAATAGGTTTCCATGGAAGTTCAGTAAAAGCAGAAGGAAAAGTTGTTCCCGCTGTGCAGGTGATGCTTGGCGGCGGAACAGTTGGAAACGGCGTAGGTCGTGTAGCCGAACGTGTAATCAAAGTGCCATCTAAAAGAGCCACCAGCGTTTTGCATTTCATTTTGAACGATTTCAAAGACAATAACCTGGAGAACGAAAATTTCCATCAATATTACGACAGAAAAGGTAAAGATCATTTCTATCAGTTGTTAAAGCCTTTGGCCGATTTAACCAACCTTCAGCAAGATGAGTTTGTAGATTGGGGCCATGTTGAACAGTTTGCAACCGCAATTGGCGTTGGCGAATGTGCAGGCGTAGTGATCGATTTGGTTGCAACCTTGCTTTTAGAAGCCGACGAAAAATTCGATTGGGCAAAGCAAAATTTAGATAAAGGCGCTTATGCCGATGCAATTTACCATACTTACAGCACCTTTGTTAGCGCAGCAAAATCGTTGCTTTTAGATAAAGGCGTAAATAGCAGTACACAGGTTGGCGTAATTCGCGAATTTGATAACAACTACGTAGAAACAGGTGAATTTAAATTGCCAACCAACTTTTCGGATTTGGTATTGCAGATCAACAAAAACGAACCAACAGAACAATTTGCCAAAAGCTATTTCGCCCAGGCCGAAGAATTTTTGAATCAAATTAAAGAGAAAAGAGCACCGTTGGTAAAAGGGTAGATGAGAGAATGAGAGAATGATAGAATGAGTGAATGGTAGAATGATAGAATGATAGAATGAGAATGAATGAGTGATAGCATGAACGAGGGAGTGATAAGATGAAGAACAAATAAGAGCATGTCACCCTGAGCGGAGTCGAAGGGCAGTGCACTTAAAATCATTCACTCATTCAAAATCAATAATTAAAAAAAGAACATGGTTAATCAAAATAAAGAATCAAGAATAACACTTTTAGGCGCTGGTCCTGGCGACCCCGACTTGTTAACCTTAAAAGGTGTTAAGGCCTTGCAAGCTGCCGATGTTGTTTTGTATGATGCGTTGACAAACGAGGCATTGTTAGAACATGCGCCTGCAGCGGCAATTAAGGTTTACGTGGGCAAACGCTCCGGCGAACACTCGTATCCGCAAGAAACCATCAATAAATTGATGATTGATTATGCGCTCAATTACGGGCACGTTGTGCGCTTAAAAGGCGGCGATCCGTTTGTTTTTGGCAGGGGATATGAAGAGTTGGATTATGCGGCATCGTACAGCATTCCTGTTGATGTTATTCCCGGCATTTCGAGTTCAATCGGTGTTCCCGGTCTACAGCAAATCCCCGTAACCCATCGCGGGTTGAGCGAAAGCTTTTGGGTAATTACAGGCACTACAACCTCAGGAGAGGTGTCTAACGATATTTACCAGGCAGCGCAATCCAATGCTACCGTTCTCGTTTTAATGGGACTGAAAAAACTACCGAAAATTGTTGAGATCTTTAAAGCAGCAGGAAAGCACAATTTGCCTGCAGCCGTAGTTCAGAACGGATCGTCGGCCGATGAAAAACTGGTTGTCGGCGTAGTTGAAACCATCGAGGCCCTGGCCTCGCAAGAAGAAATTAAGGCGCCGGCCCTGCTAATTTTTGGCGAAGTTGTTTCTTTACACCCTTCATTTAAAAACTTAGTGAAACAATATGCAAGTATTGCCTAACCAATCCGATGATGCCGCCTACCTCTCCGATGAAGAGAAGGGCAATCAGCTTTTTCCGGTTTTTATAAAACTGAACAAGCTGCGTACATTATTAATTGGTGCAGGAAATATAGGCCTCGAAAAATTAACGGCAATTGTAAACAACAGTCGTCATGCCCGGATTACCATTGTTGCCGAAATTATTTCGCCAGAGGTTTATGCACTTATAGCAAACTACCCGAACATAAAAGTAAGGCAGAAAAGCTTTGATGTAGCTGATCTCGAAAATATCGACATCGTTTTTGCGGCCACTAACAACTACATCTTAAACGAAGAAATCAGAGCCGTAACCCATCAAAAAGGTTTGTTGATCAATGTGGCCGATAAACCCGATTTGTGCGACTTTTATTTAGGTTCGATCGTGCAAAGAGGCGATTTAAAGATCGCGATTTCTACAAATGGCAAATCGCCAACCATTGCAAAGCGGTTGAAGCAAATTTTAAATGAGGGCATTCCGCATGAGCTCGATGAAACTTTGCAAAACATGAGCGCACTGCGCCAAACGCTGAATGGCGATTTTTCGGCCAAGGTGCGGAAGCTAAACAAAGTTACCGAGCGGTTGATTAACCCGCACAAAGGCTTTGCCGAACGTAATATTAAGTGGTTAATTTGGATGGCCTCGGTTTTATTAATCGGCGCTATTGGCTATTCGTTGTGGCATAAAGAGCCCGAGTTTCAGGCCTTTTTAATCAATATCGATCCGCTTTTTTATTGGTTTTTGGGTGCAGGTTTTGTATTCGCCCTGATAGACGGCGCCATTGGTATGTCGTACGGCGTAACCACCGCCTCATTTTCATTGGCAATGGGTTTGCCGCCGGCCTCGGCCAGTATGGCCATTCACATTTCAGAAGTAATGAGCAACGGAATTGCCGGTTGGATGCATTACCGCATGGGCAACGTAAATTGGAAATTGTTTAGAATTCTGATTATTCCGGCAATTGTAGGAGCCATTCTAGGTGCTTTTATCTTATCATCATTAGAACATTACAGTTCATATGTAAAACCCGTTGTGGCTGTTTACACCCTCATTTTGGGCGGAATAATATTGATGAAAGCATTTAATGTTAAGAGAAAACGAGCGGATCAAAAGATAAAAAGAATTGGCTTTTTGGGCTTCGTTGGCGGCTTCATCGATGCAGCTTTCGGCGGCGGTTGGGGCTCTATCGTATTATCGAGCTTAATTGCAGGCGGACGCCACCCTTTGTTTTCGCTCGGAACGGTTAAAATCAGCAGGTTTTTTATCGCCACCCTTAGTTCGTTAACATTTTTTACCATGCTTGGCGGCAAGCACTGGGAAGCTGTTTTGGGCTTAATTATCGGTAGTGCCATCGCATCGCCAATAGCCGCAAGAGTTTCAAATAAAATCTCTGCAAAAACGATTATGGTAGCCGTTGGGTTTATCGTAATGATTGTAAGTTTGCGCAGTGTAGTAATGTTTGTTTTAAAATTAATTTAGTGATGGGAGTAGAGGAGCTTAAAACCGAACTTCAAGGTTTAAATACAATAGAAAAACTAAGATATCTTGCCGAAAAATTTGCGGGGAGAATAATTTTTTCGACTAGTTTTGGTTGGGAAGACCAGGCAATTACACACCTTATTTTTTCAAATGATATACCAATCAAAGTGTTTACGCTAGAAACCGGGCGATTATTTCCAGAAACGTATTATGTTTGGAACCGTACGCTCGAAGTGTACAACAAGCCCATTCATGCCTATTATCCGCAAAATGAACTGTTGCAGGAAATGGTGAATGCCAAAGGCCCAAATAGTTTTTACGAATCTGTTGAGAATAGGAAAGAATGCTGTTATATTCGCAAAATTGAACCGCTGAAAAGAGCGTTAAAAGGCAATGACATTTGGATAACAGGAATCAGGGCCGACCA
>Ga0308165_1002981_pt1 | contig 18999 bp, 20 predicted proteins | sample PhyWR2_FD_201032 | JGI IMG/M metagenome (GOLD analysis project Ga0308165, IMG submission 201032) | Phyllosphere microbial communities from UC Gill Tract Community Farm, Albany, California, United States - DLSLW.R2 | ecosystem: Host-associated > Plants > Phyllosphere > Unclassified | place: USA...
ATTGATTCTGTATATTGCTTTATTCTGCCAATAAGATAGTCCATCTCTTTTATATCTTGTTGAAACGAGTGTCCGTCAGGATGACCGACAAACTGCAACACATAAAAGTAGTGTTTATTTTCAAAAAAAAAATAACTATAAAATAATAAGGTATCACAAACGCGTTGAATCTGATATTTCCCAACCCACTTTGTTAATTCTCGGTCATTACTCCCGTCGAATACATGAATATGATGTAATCCGTTTTTTTGTGCTTCGGGTTTGGGGAATTCATTGGGTTTATCTTTCCCAAAAATATCGACTAAAGACAAAAAATCTTTCTGAGTATCTTCACTTGGACAAGGTATATTATCTAAATCCGCACTTTGAGTTTTGTACTCAATAAAATTTTCATAAATAAGAAAAAAGCCCTCAAGCTCACTCTCGGGAACTTCTAATAACGGATCAACGTCGAAAATTAATATAACCAGCTCTTCCTCTGACTGCGATTCCCTTCTGTAACTCATAGCTTCCCTATGCCTGTACAGATTCCTCTTTAGCCGGAGGAATCTCTGATACTTTGACGCGTATCGCGCGAGCCGTTGCGGCCATGCGGAGCATATCTGTATGACTGGTGCTGACACGCTTATCATTTTGCTTAACGGGCTGCGTCATACATAGCTCCTGCTGTTGGTTAATAACTCAATTGAAACCTTTTCATTTATGCGTTCAGGCTACGCAATCTACCGCACCCCGTCAATAATTGTTTTAAAAGTGAGCAGGGTGACTCCAGGATAGTGCTGTTTTTAGATACTTTTATCTAGCACGACGTTTTCAGATAGCGCTGTGGGTCAATTGCTGTCGCCCGGTAACGTAGCTGGAAGTGCAGCAACACAGAAGTGGATCCGCTGCTCCCCATGGTCGCGATTTTTTGTCCGGCTTTCACCTTTTGTCCGGTGTTGACCAGAATAGTATCGTTATGGGCATAGGCGGTTATATAGTCTTCATTGTGCTTAATCATCACCAGATTACCATATCCACGTAACTGGTTACCGGCGTAGACCACTGAGCCTGCGCCTGAGGCGTAAATAGGCTGACCGCGTGATCCTCCGATATCAATCCCTTTATTACCACCGTCACTGTAAGAGTAAGCGTCTATCACCTTCCCTTTCGTTGGCCATAACCAACAGCGGGAACCCACCGGAGGCAAAGTGACTTTAGGCAATGCTGCGGGAGCTGTCTGGCGAGTTGGCGTACTTTTTTTGGCAATAGCCGTATTTTTGGTACTGCCACGGTTCGCCGTCCCTTTGGTACGCAGACGCTGGCCCACTAACAGTTTGTAGGGCGGAGGCAGGCCGTTCATTTTCGCCAGTTCACCAACACTGGTGCCCGTCATACGCGATATTTTGGATAAGGTATCGCCACGCTTTACGGTATAGACAGTACCATTGAAGGTCCCTTCATTACTCGTTTTTTTGGAAGAACACGCCGTCAGCAGAAGACTCAGCAGTAAACAGACGATGATTTTCCAGCGCATAACAGGGCTTTCCTTGAACAAAACAATTCTCGGGATGTGGTAGGGGCAGGAAGTTTCCCTCCCCAGTGACAGGGAGGGAAATTAAGCTTACTTAACCGGACGCAGAGCTGGGAATAAGATAACGTCGCGAATGGTATGGCTGTTAGTAAATAACATTGTCATACGGTCGATACCGATACCTAAACCGGCAGTCGGTGGCAGACCATGTTCCAGAGCAGTCACATAATCTTCATCGAAGAACATCGCTTCATCATCACCGGCATCTTTGGCATTAACCTGGTCAGCAAAACGCTGCGCCTGGTCTTCAGCATCGTTCAGCTCAGAGAAACCATTACCGATTTCACGACCACCGATAAAGAACTCAAAACGGTCAGTAATTTCAGGGTTCACATCGTTACGACGCGCCAGCGGTGAAACTTCTGCCGGGTATTCGGTGATAAAGGTTGGTTGAATCAGATGGCTTTCAGCCACTTCTTCAAAGATCTCAGTAACGACACGTCCCAGACCCCAGCTCTTTTCAATCTTGATGCCAATAGATTCTGCGATAGCAACCGCTTTATCCATATCGTCAAGGCTGGCGATATCCGTTTCAGGGCGATGTTTTTTAATCGCTTCACGCATGGTCAGTTTTTCAAACGGCTTACCGAAATCGAAAACCTCGTCACCGTATTGCACTTCGGTAGTACCCAGAACTTTTTCCGCAATAGTACGGAACAGCGATTCAGTCAGTTCAATCAGGTCACGATAATCCGCATACGCCATGTAGAGTTCCATCATGGTGAATTCTGGATTATGACGCGGAGAGATCCCTTCGTTACGGAAGTTACGGTTGATTTCAAATACCCGGTCAAACCCACCCACAACCAGACGCTTCAGGTACAGTTCTGGCGCAATACGCAGGTACATATCGAGATCCAGCGCATTGTGATGAGTGATAAATGGACGGGCAGCCGCACCACCAGGGATGGCTTGCATCATTGGGGTTTCAACTTCCATAAAATCACGGTCAACCATAAACTGGCGGATGGATGCCATGATTTTTGAACGTATTTTAAACGTGTTACGAGACTCATCATTAGAGATGAGGTCCAAATAACGCTGACGATAGCGTGTTTCCTGGTCTGCAAGGCCGTGGAATTTATCCGGCAGCGGGCGCAGAGCTTTAGTCAGCAGGCGCAACTCGCTACAGTGAATGGATAACTCACCGGTTTTGGTTTTAAACAGTTTACCGCGCGCACCGAGGATATCGCCCAAGTCCCATTTTTTAAACTGCTCGTTGTAGATGCCTTCAGCTAAGTCATCACGAGAGACATACAGCTGGATACGACCACCCACATCCTGCAAGGTGACAAATGACGCTTTACCCATAATACGGCGAGTCATCATACGTCCGGCGACGGCGACTTCGATATTCAGGTCTTCCAGCTCTTCATTTTCTTTCGCATCGAAGTCAGCATGAAGCTGGTCTGAAGTACTGTCGCGACGGAAATCATTTGGAAACGCAATACCGTTCTCACGCAGCGCGACCAGCTTTTCACGGCGACTTTTCAGTTCATTATTTAATTCAACTGACGCATCTACGTTATGTTCTTGTTGTTCAGACATGTTGGTTCCTATAGCCCAGCTTTCAAACTTGCTTCGATAAATTTGTCCAGATCGCCATCCAGTACCGCTTGCGTATTACGGGTTTCAACCCCAGTACGTAAGTCTTTGATACGAGAGTCATCTAACACGTAAGAGCGAATCTGACTACCCCAGCCAATATCAGACTTGTTCTCTTCCATCGCCTGTTTCTCAGCATTTTTCTTCTGCATTTCCAGCTCATACAGCTTAGCTTTCATCTGCTTCATTGCCTGATCTTTATTCTTATGTTGCGAGCGATCGTTCTGGCACTGAGTCACGGTTCCGGTTGGAATGTGGGTAATACGTACGGCAGATTCAGTACGGTTGACGTGCTGACCACCGGCACCTGACGCGCGATAGACGTCAATACGCAGATCGGCAGGATTGATCTCGATATCAATGTCATCATCCACTTCCGGATAGACAAATGCCGAGCCAAAAGAGGTATGACGTCTGCCGCCGGAGTCAAACGGACTCTTACGCACCAGGCGATGTACACCTGTTTCAGTACGCAACCAGCCGAAAGCATAGTCGCCCTGAATACGGATGGTGACTGACTTGATACCTGCCACGTCCCCTTCAGACTCTTCAATAATTTCAGTCTTAAAGCCGCGAGATTCAGCCCAGCGCAGGTACATACGTTCCAGCATGCTGGCCCAGTCCTGGGCTTCTGTTCCGCCGGATCCCGCCTGGATATCAATATAGCAATCGGCGCTATCGTACTCGCCTGAGAACATACGACGGAATTCTAGCTGAGCCAGTTTTGCATCAAGCTGATCCAGCTCTGCAACGGCTTCATTGAAGGTTTCTTCATCTTCTGCTTCAACAGCCAGTTCCAGCAAACCGGAAACATCGTCCAGACCTTGCGTCATCTGATCTAAGGTTTCGACAATCACCTCAAGCGCAGAACGTTCTTTGCCCAGCGCCTGGGCGCGTTCAGGCTCGTTCCAGACATCAGGTTGTTCGAGTTCAGCGTTTACTTCTTCGAGGCGTTCTTTCTTGGCATCATAGTCAAAGATACCCCCTGAGAACGTTACTACGCTCAGTGAGATCCTGGATGCGGTTTTTTACCGGGTTAATTTCAAACATGCTTAAATTCTTATGTTAATGTCAGAAGACAAAATGCACTCATAAACCGGAAAGTTTACCGGAATTACCTCATATTTTGTAGTCTGCTGGTGTTAAATCGGCCAGATATTGTCAATCAATAACTGTACGGTGCGATTGCCCCTGAAGACATTCACATCGAGCTTATAAACGAGCTCGACTTCGCGCACGCTATTATCAGGCCAGAAGGTTGAGTCGATATTAAAAGCGATGCCATCAAGCAATGGCCCTCCTCCCAGTGGTTCAACCATCAGTTTAAGATGGCGTTCACCCACAAGCCGCTGTTGTAGGATTTTGAATTTTCCATCAAACAACGGCTCCGGGAACATCTGTCCCCAGGGACCCGCATCTCTGAGCATATCAGCAACGTCCAGATTCATTTCTTGTCCGCTCAAAGCACCATCAGACCAGATTTCCCCTTCCAGCATAGAAGCATCCATCAGCTCATTAACCAGTGCAGCGAAACGTGTCCGGAACTCTTCAAAACGCGACTCATCAAGCGATAAGCCTGCGGCCATGGCGTGGCCACCAAATTTCAGCATTAATCCCGGATAGAGTGTATCCAGACGTTCCAGTACATCGCGCAGATGAAGTCCTTGAACGGAACGGCCGGAACCTTTCAGAGTGCCGTCACCCGCGGGGGCGAAAGCAATCACTGGGCGGTGAAAACGTTCTTTGATTCTGGAGGCCAGAATACCCACCACACCCTGGTGCCATTGCGGATGATAGATAGCCAGCCCGTAAGGTAATTCACTCTGATTACGCAGCAGCTCGTCACACAGCGTCATCGCTTCGACCTGCATTCCCTGCTCAATCTCTTTACGCGTCTGGTTCAGCGCATCCAGTTCATTAGCCAGCACTCGCGCCTGAGCAATATTCTCACTCAGTAACAGAGCGACCCCAACTGACATATCATCCAGTCGGCCCGCAGCATTCAGGCGAGGCCCCAGAGCGAATCCCAGATCGCTCGCCGCAATTTTATGTGGCTCACGATTTGATACCTCCAGCAGGGCTCGAATTCCCGGACGACATTTGCCTGCCCGGATCCGACTCAGCCCCTGCCAGGTCAGAATGCGGTTATTCGCATCCAGAGGAACCACATCAGCAACGGTCCCCAAAGCAACTAAGTCGAGCAATTCTGCAAGGTTAGGAACAGGCAGTCCGCGCTGTTCAAACCACCCTTCATCACGTAAATGGCTGCGTAATGCCAGCATCAGATAGAAAGCGACCCCCACACCAGCCAGTGACTTTGAAGGAAAATTGCAGTCAGCAAGGTTGGGATTAATAATCGCCTCTGCCGCAGGTAGTACCTCACCAGGCAAATGGTGGTCAGTAATCAGAACCGGAATACCGAGTTGATGAGCACGCTCTACACCGCTGTGTGACGAGATGCCGTTATCCACGGTCATGATGATCTGCGCACCTTTACTGTGTGCCTGATTCACCACCTCCGGACTCAAGCCATAGCCATCGTCAAAGCGATTGGGTACCAGATAATCCAGGTTCAGGCATCCCATGCTCCGCAGTGCCAGAATGCTTAACGCTGTGCTGGTCGCACCATCAGCATCAAAATCGCCCACCACAATGATGCGGCGATTTTCACGAATGGCACTATGCAGCAAAGCAACCGCTGGCTTGATTCCATGCAAATTCTGCCAGGACAGCATACCTTTGACACCACGCTCCAGCTCCTGCTCGGTACGGATACCCCGGCTGGCATACAGGCGTTTTAACAAAGGCGGCAGTGTATCTGGAAGCACCGCCGTGCTATCGACTTCACGGCGGCGAAGCAGTGTTCGTTGTTTCACCTGCGATTAACCACCCGCTTTCATCATTTTTTGGTGGGCATCCAGCATCTCTTTCATCTCTTTTGGACCCTGGTAGCCCGGAATAATAGTCCCGTCTTCAAGGATAATCGCTGGGGTACCCTTCACGCCAAATTGCAGGCCAAGGTTGTACTGCTGTGCAATATCGGTATCACAGGTTGCTGGCGCAACTTTGCCACCGGTCATCGCACTGTCAAACTCTTTGGCGCGGTCTTTCGCACACCAGATAGATTTCATATCAGCCGCAGCTTTACTTTGCAGCCCCTGACGAGGAAATGCCAGATAGCGAACCGTGATACCGAGATCATTATAATCTTTCATCTCTTCGTGCAGCTTATGGCAGTAGCCACAAGTGATATCAGTGAAAACAGTAATGACATGTTTTTCTTGTGGCGCTTTATAGATAATCATATCTTTTTCAAGCGAGTTCAGTTTTCCCATCAACATCTGATTGGTCACGTTGACTGGCTGTGCTTTGCTGATGTCATAAAGTGTTCCCTGCAAAACGTACTTGCCGTCATCAGACACATACAGCACACCACTGTCAGACAGTACGGTTTTCAAACCGGTAACAGGCGAATCCTGGACCTCAGCATCGGCAATACCCAGCTTTTCCAGTGACTGTTTAATTGTCGCACTGTCTGCATGTGCAACACCTGACATGGCTGTCACTAGCAAGGACAGCAGGATAAATGTTTTTTTCATGATAATTCCTTATCTTAGACACTCACGCTCGCGGGTGGTGCTGTTGATGTAGCCGACGTAAACGTTCTGTGGCGACATGAGTATAAATCTGTGTAGTCGATAAATCGCTGTGGCCGAGCAGCATTTGTACTACCCGAAGATCCGCGCCATGGTTCAGTAAGTGCGTGGCAAAAGCATGACGCAGAACGTGCGGGGACAGCTTTTCACTATCGATATCAGCCAGTACAGCATAGTGCTTGATACGATGCCAGAAAGTCTGCCGGGTCATCTGCTGCGCTCGGTTACTGGGAAATAAAATATCTAACGACTGCCCATTGAGTAGTTCGGGACGACCATATTTCAGGAAGTATTCTACCCAGTAGACGGCTTCTTCACCAAGAGGAACCAGCCGTTCTTTATTACCCTTACCCAGAACTCTGACCACGCCCTGACGCAGGCTAACATCGCTCATCGTTAATCCCGTCAGTTCCGAAACACGTAAACCTGTGGCATAGAGTACCTCAATCATCGCCTTATCGCGCAGCTCTATCGCATTATCGGTACTCGGCGCTTGTAGCAAACGTTCGACCTGGGCTTCGCTTAAGTCTTTCGGCAGACGCAGCGGAAGTTTAGGCGACGACAGTAGTGCGCTGGGGTCATCAGGCCGTTTCTTTTCCCGATACAGATACTGGAATAACCGTCGAATAGTACTCAGCATACGTGCCGAACTGGTCGCTTTGAATCCCCCGTCCAGCCTCTCGGCGAGTAAAGCTTGCAGGTCTGCGGCCTGGACGCTCGTCAGACTGAGTTGCTGATGTTCCAGCCACTGAACCAGCCCGGTTAAGTCGCGCCGGTAAGCTTCAAGCGTGTTGTCAGCCAGGTTTCGCTCAAGCCAAATCGCATCCAGAAATTGTTCTATTTGTGCCAGATCTTGTTCCACATCTTGCCCTCAGTTATCAAATTGTGTCCATTTTGACTAGTGCTGAAAAGGATCTGATACACTTGGCAGATCTGCACGTGACAATTGAGCTTTTATTACTATGAACATTGGTCTTTTTTACGGATCCAGTACTTGCTACACCGAAATGGCCGCTGAAAAAATCCGTGACATTATTGGATCGGAAATCATTACACTGCATAACCTGAAAGACGACTCTCCTGCTCTGATGGAGCAATATGATGCCCTGATTCTCGGCATACCGACCTGGGATTTTGGTGAATTGCAGGAAGACTGGGAAGCGGCCTGGGAACAACTCGACGATCTCAACCTGACAGGTAAACCGGTTGCCTTATATGGTATGGGCGACCAGCTCGGCTATGGCGAATGGTTTTTAGATGCCTTAGGCATGCTACACGATAAGCTGGCGCCAGCCGGTGCCCATTTTATTGGTTACTGGCCGACTGAGGGCTATGAATTTACAAGCCAGGTCCCGGTAACCGCTGATGGAAAACTGTTTGTCGGACTCGCGTTAGACGAAACCAACCAATACGATTTAAGCGATGAGCGCCTTGAAAACTGGTGTGAGCAAATTCTAGGCGAAATGGCAGCCCATTTTAGCTAATGCGATTAATGACTCTTTGCCTGCTGTTGCAACAGCAGCCGGCGAAGATCGCGCCACTCTTCACTGTCGATACTGTCTGCGGCTAACCACAAATGCAGGCTGCCACGCTTACCCGGACGCGTCAGTTTTAACATAATGCCGCTATCAATAATCCAGGGTTTTCTTGCCATTTGCCATTCATGGCCTTTCCAGCACACACGACCGTCTTCGAGAAGTTTGAACGTTCCCTGACAAGCATGTATGCGGCGCTGGCTGCGCACGCAGCTGAACACCACAATTAACAGGAGTAGCATCCAGATTAGGGTATAGTTTATTGGCCATGGCATCAGTAAAACCAACAATGCCAGTAGACCATGGACGAGCAACGAGAGCCATTGTGCTCGCCAGGAAACGCTTAGGTCAGATTGCCACAGGGCCACGTTCTTTATTCCGTGTTTGAATCAGCGCCACCATGCGCTGGAGTTCAGCATCATCGGGCTTTCCATGATTCATTAACCAGTTAAATAAATCCGGATCATCAGATTCCAGAAGGCGCACAAAGACCTGTTTGTCCAGGTCACTTAACGTTTCATACTCGTGTTCAAAAAAAGGCATAATCGAAATATCGAGTTCGCGCATTCCCCGCCGACATGCCCAGTGAATGCGGGATTTATTAAAGATATCCATGTTTTCTACCCTATTTAACTCTCTAATAAGAGACAACCTCTGGTCTTAGTGTAACGTGTTTTCATCCGGCTGATGACGAGAATCTTGGGGAATCTGCACATTAGCGGTATTGGTCTGTTACTCGTCAGCATGTTACTTTGCCTGTACGGGGCATCACGCAAAAGCACAAATCGCACTATTAAACTACTTGCATTGTCCTGGCGCTATTTTACCATTAGTTAAATAACCTGTTGGACAATTTGGGATCCCTTTTATGTCTCTTACATCGTTTTCTGCACATTCTCCTGTGGCTTCCCATGCTCTGCCGCTGACACTCATGACACTGAATGACTGGGCATTGTCCAGTGTTGTCGGTTTAGACGCAGAAAAATATCTGCAAGGTCAAGTCACTGCCGATGTCTCTCAACTAACCGACTCACAGCAGGTTCTGTGCGCGCACTGTGATGCAAAAGGCAAAATGTGGAGCAATTTACGACTGTTCCATCGTGATGCAGGCTTTGCATTTATTCTGCGCCGCAGTCTGCGCGATACCCAGCTGACTGAGCTGAAAAAATATGCCGTATTTTCAAAAGTCACTATCACACCTGACGATGAAAGCGTACTGCTTGGTCTCGCAGGCCAGCAAGCACGAGCTGCTCTCGAACCTTTGTTTGAGCAATTGCCCGATGAACGCACGCCGGTAGTGACATCCAATAACACCTCTATTCTGTGGCTTAACACCCCAGCAGAACGGTTCTTACTCGTTACCGATGACGCCACGGCTCAATCTCTGACTGAAAAGCTCAGTGAACAGGCACAACTTAATGATAGTCAGCAATGGCTTGCATTAGATATTGAGGCCGGCCTGCCAATAATTGACAGCGCCAATAGCGGCCAGTTCCTTCCTCAGGCAACGAATATCCAGGCCCTGAACGGAATTAGCTTTAAAAAAGGCTGTTATACCGGGCAAGAAATGGTCGCACGCGCGAAATTCCGTGGCGCAAATAAACGTGCGCTATGGTCATTAGCGGGTCAGGCAGGCCGCGTGCCTGCTGCGGGTGAAGACCTGGAACTACAGCTAGGTGAAAACTGGCGTCGTACCGGGACAGTACTCGCCGCTACCAGACTGGAAGATGGACAGGTCTTGGTTCAGGCCGTGATGAATAACGATTTGGCCGCAGACACGGTTCTGCGGGTTCGCGACGATACCACAGGCACACTGGCGATAATGCCACTGCCTTATAGTTTGGTCGAAGAGTAATCGTCAGGACTTCGCCCCAGAACCGGGGCGAAGTCTGTCAAAGAATATAGAGATAAATAGCAAAGAAGTGGCAGACACTGCCGCCAAGAACAAAACCATGCCAGATGGCATGATTATAAGGAATGCGTTTACAGACATAAAAAATCACGCCCAGTGAGTAAACAATTCCCCCAACAGCCAGTAACGTGACACTACCTGGCGCCAGTTTCATCACCATCTGATAAATCACCACTAAAGATAACCAGCCCATTAGCAGGTAGGTCACCAGAGACAGCACCTTAAAACGATGTGCTATCGTCAGTTTAAATAAGATACCCACTAACGCCAGCCCCCAAATAACCACCATCAGACCACGGGCCAGGGGGGAATCTAGTCCTACCAGCAAAAAGGGTGTATAGGTTCCGGCAATCAACAGATAGATAGCGCAGTGGTCGAAAAGTTTCAGCCAGCGCTTAGCACGCGCATGGGGAATAGCATGGTAGAGCGTGGATGCCAGAAAGAGCAAAATCATGCTTCCGCCATACAGGCTATAGCTAGTAATAGCGGTAGTACTGGCATTCGTTTCTATCGCCTGAGTCAGTAACAGAACCAGTCCGACAATGCCAAATACCAGCCCGATGCCATGGCTGATACTGTTGGCGATCTCCTCTGCCAGTGAATATCCCTGAGCGACAAGTGGTTTACGAGCCATCAGGCTCCTCCTGTAAATAAATGTACCCTGAATCATTCGGGTTGCCTGGGTATAACGTGATACACCCCTTCTATCCTAACTGAGAATGATTTCAGTGAACACGTGTAAGCTAAAATTATTTTTTTGCTCGGTCAAATACCGAGAACAGCACAATAATTGCCAGATTAGGGTCAGAGTATGGCAATATGTTTACAACCAGTTATCTCCTTCATACTTCAAGTCGTTTGGATGCTGGCGAGATGAGTCAGTCGGTGACTTGTAAGATTTTAGCAGCAGGAAAAAGCATGTTTACGCACACGGCAATTGCCAGTTTGAATGGCCTGGAAATGATGGTTTATCACTATATTATCAAGAACAAAGATAAAGTGATGTATATGACCATCCGTGAACTCGCAGATGCAGCTGAGGTCTCCACCACCACCGTACTACGTTTCTGTCGTAAGTTTAATTGCTCTGGCTATTCTGAGTTTCGCGTACGATTTAAATTACATCTCGAACAGAATGATGTTCAGCCCACTAATTTTGGTAATAGTGAAATTATTAGCTTTTTTAAAAGTACTAATAATAGTGAATTTGAACACCTCATTGAGAATGCTGTTGATATTATTTGCGCTTCAGAGCGTATTATTTTCGTCGGAGCAGGAACCTCGGGGTCATTAGCAAAATACGGTGCGCGTTTCTTTTCAAATGTTGGAAAATTCAGTAATCATATTGATGATCCTTATTTTCCCGTTACCCGTGATATGGCAAAAAATGCCCTGGCAATTGTGCTTTCTGTTTCAGGCGAAACCGAGGAAATATTGCGTTTTGCCAGTCAGTTCAGCCTGCACCAATGCAAAGTGATGTCGATAACCAGCCATGAAAACTCTTCTCTGGCCAAGCTTGCTGACTTTAATCTGTCATGGCATATCCCACCGATACGTATCGGTGATATTTACGATATCACTACCCAAATTCCGGTTATTTATATTTTAGAAACTCTCGGACGTCGTTTGGCGAAAAAATTAGCATAAAAAAACATACTGTTTTTTTAATGTAACAAATCACAACTCTCCTATTTTGTTATATCGTGACAAATGCTCTTCATTTGTTAGACTTCCAACCAGATTCTATTAACTCAGCATCACAATGAGCCATATATAGCCCAAGTATGACTCATTATTTCAGATGCCCCTGTGAGGTCTTAATATTATGAAAGAACTTAAGTTACCAAAAGATTTTTTGTGGGGCGGCGCAGTCGCTGCTCACCAGGTTGAAGGCGGCTGGGATAAGGGTGGCAAAGGCCCGAGTATTTGTGATGTTCTGACCGGTGGCGCTCACGGTGTACCTCGTGTCATCACCAACGAGGTTGAGCCAGGTAAGTATTATCCAAACCATGAAGCCGTTGATTTTTATGGCCATTATAAAGAAGACATTAAGCTATTCGCTGAGATGGGCTTCAAATGTTTCCGTACTTCTATCGCCTGGACCCGCATTTTCCCAAAAGGGGATGAACTACAGCCGAATGAAGAAGGCCTGAAGTTTTATGATGATATGTTTGATGAACTGCTCAAATATAACATTGAGCCGGTCATTACTCTGTCACACTTCGAAATGCCACATTACTTAGTGACTGAATACGGTGGCTGGACTAACCGTAAAGTGGTTGATTTCTTTGTTCGCTTCGCCGAAGTGGTGTTTGAGCGCTACAAAAGCAAAGTAAAATACTGGATGACCTTTAACGAGATCAACAACCAGCGTAACTGGCGTGCACCGTTATTCGGTTATTGTTGCTCAGGCGTGGTCTATACCGAACACGACAATCCTGAAGAAGTCATGTACCAGGTACTGCATCACCAGTTTGTTGCCAGTGCAATCGCAGTAAAAATTGGTCATAAAATTAATCCTGATATGCAGATCGGCTGCATGCTGGCGATGGTTCCACTGTATGCCTTCTCTTGCAAGCCTGAAGATCAGATGTATGCTCAGGAATCAATGCGTGAGCGTTATGTCTTCACCGACGTCCAGATGCGTGGTTATTACCCGGCTTATGTTCTGAATGAGTGGGAACGCCGTGAATTCAACATCAAAATGGAAGCGGGTGATGAGCAGATCCTGCGTGAAGGTGTCTGCGACTATTTAGGCCTGAGCTACTACATGACCAACGCAGTACAGGCTGAAGGTGGTGTCGGTGATGCACTAAGTGGTTTCCAGGGAAGCGTACCAAATCCTCACGTAAAAGCGTCTGACTGGGGATGGCAGATCGATCCTATTGGCCTGCGTTATGGTCTGTGTGAACTGTATGAGCGTTATCAAAAACCGCTGTTTATCGTTGAGAATGGCTTCGGTGCTTATGACAAAGTCGAAGCTGACGGTTCTATCAATGATGACTACCGTATCGCTTATCTGCGCTCCCACATTGAACAGATGAAACTGGCCGTTACTTACGACGGTGTTGAGCTGATGGGATACACGCCTTGGGGTTGTATCGACTGCGTCTCTTTCACTACCGGCGAATACAGTAAGCGTTACGGCTTTATTTATGTGAACAAGCATGATGACGGAACGGGCGACATGTCACGCTCACGTAAGAAAAGCTTTAACTGGTATAAAGAGGTTATTGCCAGTAACGGCGAGAATATTTAAGTTCTTTCGGGGCGTATTAGCGCCCCTTATCAATTTATAGTGATAATCCGAAGCGAAAGCTGGCACCTCGCCCCGGAATATCCACCAGCTTAATTTCACTGCCGTGCAGTTGTAGCATCTGGCGAACAATCATCAGCCCCAGTCCACCTTCACTCCGTCGTGATGCATTAAGAATAGTAGGTCGAATAAACAGCCCTTCTCGTAATGCCTGAGGTATTCCAGGCCCACTATCACTCACTTCAACCATCAGCGCTTCAGACTCTTGCCACAGGCGAACAGAGATAATCCCCTGGTCTGGCGTATGACGGATGGCATTGCCCAGCAGATTAGTCAGTACCCGTTCAATCATGCTGACATCGGCTGAGACTAATGGCAGGCCAGGTTGAATATCTGCCCGCAACGTCAGCTGGCGAGTCGATGCTGCAAGTTCAAATTTCTGGTACACATCCTGAAGCAGCTCAGTAACTGAAAAGGGTTCTTTTTGCGGTTTTACCACCCCGTACTCCAGTCTTGCCAGCTCAAACAATGATTGTGCCAGAGCACCGACTTTTTGACTCTGTGCCAGTGCGATTTCCAGATAGCGCTTTTTCTCAGCATCGCTGAGCGAAGCAGACATCACCGATAAACTTTCCAGGTAGCCATGGAGTGAGGTTAAGGGAGTACGTAAATCATGAGAAATATTGGCTACAAACTCACGTCGGAGTTGATCCTGCTCGGTCAGACTATGCCACTGTTCAGAAATACGTCGCGCCATCAGAATAACCCCTTGGCGTAACTGGGCGAGTTCATCGGCATCATTCTCTGGCCCCAGCGGCAGAGCGGCCAGAGCCTGCATTTCGTCCATTCCTCCTGTTTCGAGCGCTTTCACCTGCTGGGAAAGTTGCCTCAGGGGACGGGTTACCCATCGGAACGCCAGCCATCCCATAATCAGGCCTGACAGGCAAATAACGGCGATCAACAGTAAGCTGATTTTTAAAATAGCGTCGAACTGGGCATCACTCGCCAAATGGTTATAGGCCTCGCCAAGAAGAATAACGTATAAGTAACCCTCAACTTTTCCGTCACGCAGCATCGGCGCAACGCTAAAAACCTTTTCACCACTCAGGCTACGAGGATCGTCCCCGTACAGCGGTAATTGCCCGCCATCAAGAGCTCGATAAATGGGATCAAGGCTTATCTGCTGGCGTTTAATATGCCCCTCTGGAGCACCGTCGCCGATGATCCTGCCTTGCTTATCCAACAAGTACACTTCCACGCTGGGATTCACCGCCATCAGATTATCGAACAGCTCACGCACTGATTCTTTATTCAGCCCGTCCTGCTCCAGCAACGGATAGGTCTGATTGATATGCTGTGCCAGGCCACTTGATAACTGCTGAATCACCGACTGACTATACTGAGTGCTGGTTTTCACCTGTAACCAGCCGAGCAGTACACATGCGGTTAACAGTAACGCGGCAAAAGTCAGTGTCAGACGATGGGACAGGGTCAGATAGCGCATAAATTACTCACGAGGCTCAGGGGAAAATTTATAACCTTTACCCCAAACGGTGCGGATAAAATCCGGTTCCGCAGGGTTATATTCAATCTTGATTCGCAGGCGATTAATATGGGTATTCACCGTATGTTCATAGCCTTCATGCTGATATCCCCAGACTTTATTGAGCAACTCCAGTCGGGAAAAAACCGCCTCAGGATGTCTGGCAAAAAAGTAGAGCAGATCAAACTCACGTGGTGTCAGATCTATCGTCTCTTGTGCAAGCTGTACCGTTCTCGCCAGAGGATCTATCGACAAGCGGCCAAAGTTGAGTATCCCCGCTTCAAGGCGTAAGTCCTGGCTCATCGCGGTTTGACGACGGAAAAGGGCTTTGACTCTCGCCACCAGCTCCAGCATCGAGAAGGGTTTTGCCAGATAATCATCCGCTCCCAGCTCCAGCCCCAGGACACGGTGTGTTTCACTGGAACGCGCGCTGATAATAATAATCGGCGTATAGCGAGTCAGCGTTCTGGCAAAACGGCAGATTTCCAGACCGTCGACCCCGGGTAACATCAAGTCGAGAATCAGGGCATCAAAACCTCCCTGCTTCACATACTCCAGTCCCTGGTTACCATCAGCACAATGCGTGATTTCAAAACCTTCTTCACGCAGATGGAGCTGTAGTAGCTCTGCAATATTTTCGTCGTCCTCAACGATTAATATTCTTTTTGATTCGCTCATGCCTGCTCCTCTGGCTGCCCATCAATAAAGTTTACACAACTTGTCGCGAGAAAGTTTTCACATTTAGTTTAACTTTGCCTGAATCGAAGACGGTTACTTACCCCCTGCGGCTTCGATAAATGTCCCGGTGATATAGGAGGCCTTGTCACTTAACAACCAGGCTATCGCTTCAGCCACCTCTTCCGGTTCACCACCACGCTGCATAGGGAGCATACTTTTCACTCTGTCGACGCGCCCGGCTTCACCTCCAGAGGCATGCATCTCGGTATAAATAAAGCCGGGACGTACACCGTTAACACGAATGCCCTGCGCTGCGACTTCGACCGACAGCCCGGTGGTGAGAGTATCAATAGCCCCTTTCGACGCGGCGTAATCGACATATTCACCTGGAGAACCTAAACGCGCAGCGGCAGACGAGACATTCACAATCGCCCCGCCTTTTCCGCCATAACGATAAGCCATACGTTTCACCGCTTCCCGACAGCAGAGAAAATAGCCCGTGACATTGGTAGCAAAGACTTTATTGATACGCTCAGCGGTGAGATTTTCAATTGAGGACTGCTGGAATAAAATACCAGCATTATTTACCAACGCAGTGACTGGGCCAAAATGCCGGTCGATTTCAGCAAACATCGCCACCACCTGTTTTTCGTCGGCAATATCGGCCTGGATAATTAACGCCGTTCCACCAGCACGCGTAATCATATCAGCGGTCTGCTGTGCCTCGGGCTTATTCTGGCGATAATTAATCACCACTTTATAACCTTGCTGAGCAAGTAGCAGTGAGGTTGCCTTTCCTATTCCCCGGCTACCTCCAGTAATCAAAGCAATACTCACGGCCTCTCCTTGTAAACGTTAAAGGGACTGAGCTCCTTACCCAGGCATCAGTATATTGACCATAGTATCCGCCTTGTAAATGATTATGTCGCTGAGTTATAACAAAAGAAAAGAACTGGAAAAACAGGAGTAAATGATGATTTCAAAAGACAATGCGGAGCATTACCACTGGGGAGATAACTGTGATGGCTGGTATCTGGTCAAGCGACAGGATATGAGCATTATTCATGAAAGAATGCCCTCAGGAACCCAAGAAAAAAGGCATTATCACCATCAGTCCCGGCAATTTTTCTTTGTGCTTACCGGGACACTGACTATGGAGCTCAACGGGGAAATACACACCCTACCGGCGCAAACCGGTCTTGAGATCCCACCCGGAGAACCTCACCAGGCGAGTAATAGTTCCGATAGCGACGTTGAGTTTATGGTGATCTCACATCCGACGACTCGGGGGGATCGTATCGATCTGTCTTAAAATGCTGATTTAATTTTATCTTCAGCATAGAAGATCGATATTCAGTCATGAAGTTAGCCTATAAGATAGAAAATCAAACAGCTTTCTATCAGATTTATTCTATGGTAAGTCCGAACATTTTAGGCATTTCACACCAGACTGAGATTGATTGATGACTGTTCTATCGGAAAGTGATAACACACATTTGCTTCGCGAAACCATCGGACAGTTTTGGCAGCATATCATCCCCATTGTGTGGCTCAGTTTGTGTATTCACATCGTCTTTTTCCTCCTATTTTTAGTGCTGCAAATACCCTCGCTGATTGTCAGTAACATATTCAGTGTGATGGTTTATGCTTTCTGTCTGAAGGCTATTCGCATAGGTCGCTACAACGTCGCTGGCATACTGATTAGTATTGAAATTATTCTTCATGCCTTGTTAACCACCTGGACGCTGGGTTGGAGTAGCAACTTCTATTTTTATCTTTATTGCTTAATACCTATTATCGCATTCAGCTTTCAAAAGGCAGCAGCCCCACGATTTCTTCTCAATTTTGCCATCATTCTCGTTTCGGTAGGTGGATTCGCGTTACGTGGAGAAATGGGCGTCGGTACAGACGTTAAACCGCAAATAATCGAGGTGCTTGGCATCATTAATGTGTTGACCGCTCTTGGTGTGCTCCTACATTGCACGGCATTATCAGTCGGCTTCACGCATTCACTCCAGTCTCAATTATTTCACACCGCCCATCATGATAGCCTGACTAATCTCTATACCCGCCGCCGGGTGATGCAAGAAGTGAAGCAATTGTCTGAATCGAGTTCATCAGCAATCATTTTGCTGGATATTGATCACTTTAAACATATCAATGACAGACTGGGTCATAAGTTTGGTGACGTGATCCTTAAACGCGTGGCTATAGCTATCAATAGTAATGTGCGGATCACAGATATCGCTTCGCGCTGGGGTGGCGAGGAGTTTTTGGTGCTGATGCCCAATACATCCGTTCATGATGCGCAATCTGTAGCAGACAGGATCCTGCTACATATCAGAGATTGGGTCGGACAGGTAGGTAATGAGCCTCTCACTGTTACGGCAACCTTGTCTGTTAGTGAAATTCGTCCTGGAGAAAGCTTTGAAAATGTCTTCAATCGTACTGATAATGCGTTATATGAAGGTAAACAGCAGGGACGTAACCAGGTTGTCCTGGCAATCTAAATGCTTACCTGTCAAATTATTATAAATAGTCTTACAACTCATACCTGTCAGGCATTTTTTTCAGTTCACGACGCGCTATTTCTGCGATGAATCCGCTGCGTGAGCCAAAATGCTGATGTAACTTAACGTAGCTATCAATCTTGTTTAATAGATTCTGCGGCAACGTAATATTCAGTTTTACTGCCCTGCCATCGTATTTAGACAAATCAATATCAACAAATGCCCAGTAACCGCCCTGGCAGTTTTCATTATCGAAATGCGCTTCTACTGGCATAGCGACAGGTAACGTTTTTCCTTTTTCTGCCTGAAATTCTAAATGTGCATCAATAGCGTAAAACGCATCAGCAATAGCGTCATCAATATTATCGCCAGCAAAAAAACAGCCTTCAATATCAGGCACGAAGCCAGAGAAACTGCCGCTTTCTGCTCTATGGAGATAGACCGGAAATTTCATATCATCACCTTTATTACCATTATTCTGACAATCACTTAAAAAGGCCGCGCCACAGACGCGCCCTCAGATTACATACTTTTTAGGATCTCCTGTAGCGTCCCTTTAGCTAAGTCCTTCCTCGGATGGGGAAGCGTAATATGATGGTCAACACCTTCTTTCACAAAAATGTGGTGACTTCCTCTAATACGTTCCAGAACCCAACCGTTTTTCTTCAAGTACTTCATGAGTTCTGCGCTGCTCAATAAAACCTCCTGTTTTATTAATGCACAATTATCAT
>Ga0308165_1002988_pt1 | contig 18968 bp, 22 predicted proteins | sample PhyWR2_FD_201032 | JGI IMG/M metagenome (GOLD analysis project Ga0308165, IMG submission 201032) | Phyllosphere microbial communities from UC Gill Tract Community Farm, Albany, California, United States - DLSLW.R2 | ecosystem: Host-associated > Plants > Phyllosphere > Unclassified | place: USA...
CACCAGCTTCCCGTCGAGCAAGGTGACAGGGAGGGACTCCATTCCTGATGTGTTCAGAAACTCTTTAATGACAGGCGAATTCAGGAACTGCTGCGGGTGCTTCGCAAGGCTGTAGCGCTGAATATCAACGCCACTCTTTTTCGCCCATTCGGCGCTGGCGTTCCATTTGACGGCTTCGTCGCTGACCACAACGCTGCTGGTTGCGCAGCAGCCTGCAGCTTCAAAGATCTCAATTTTTGACATGGACTGTTTACCTCAGTGTTAAGTCATTTGGCTTTACACTGAGGTAAACGAAGGTGGAGGGAAAAAGATGCGTGATTAATTCATTTTTTTGTGGTAGCAGACGGGAGAAGTGTCATCCGCCTCAATCTGGCACAGTTCTGTCATCGCTGCTTTCAGGTGCTTTCTGGCCCGAAGCAGGCGGGATTTAAAAGCCGTCAGCGTGATACCCAGTTCATCGGCCAGGGACTGCTGAGGACGCCGGTTAAGATCGGACTCTTCAATCAGCCACCGCTCATCTTCGGGTAAAGCCTGCAACGTTTCAGGCAGGCAAATATCCAGCGTTGAGATGGCATCAGGGGATGCCTCTGTGAATGGGGCATCTTCTTCCAGCTCAACAAAATCCCTGGTGGTGCGGTACTCATCAATCAGCAGATTCCTCGCCGCCCGGTACAGCCAGGCTCGCGGATTCTCCATCTCGCAGAAACTGTCCGAATGAGCGCGGGCACGCAGGAACAGCTCCTGCAGAAGGTCTGCTGCTTTTTCACGATCGCCAGTCTTCGATGTCAGAAAGCGAGAGAGTTCGGCTTCATGTTGCCGCCAGAACACGCTCATGCAGTTGTTGAATGCCGTTACATCACTCATGCCAGCCCTCAAATTTTGCTCTGATTTACCCGCCGGGAAAGTTCTTCTGCCGACTCTTTTCGTTCGCTGTAGCGATCAACCAGATACTCTGAGTTGCCTCGGGTCAGCAGCGTAAATTTCACCAGTTCTTCCATTACATCCACGATGCGGTCGTAATAAGATGAGGGTTTCATTCGTCCATCGTCATCAAACTCCTGCCAGGCTTTTGCCACAGAGGACTGATTCGGGATGGTGATCATCCGCATCCAGCGGCCAAGAATGCGCATCTGGTTGACGGCATTGAATGACTGAGAGCCACCGCAGACCTGCATAACGGCCAGTGTCTTACCCTGAGAAGGGCGAACAGCGCCTTCGGATAGTGGTATCCAGTCAATCTGGGCCTTCATGATGCCGGTCATCGCACCATGGCGTTCAGGTGAGCACCACACCATCCCTTCGGACCAGCGAACCAGTTCGCGCAACTCCATGACTTTCGGATGAGAGTCAGGTGCATCATCAGGTAGGGGGAGACCTGAAGGATTGAAGATCCTCACTTCCGCACCCATGGCAGTCAGTAATCTTGCCGCTTCTTCTGTTGCCAGTCGGCTATATGAACGTTCGCGTACAGAACCGTACAGCATGAGGATACGGGGAGGATGGGGAACGGCAGGGACACCGAGGCGTTCCTCGGTAATAGAAGATTCAAATAAATCAGGTGTAATGTTTTTCAATTCATTCATTTGCTATTCCCTTGAGTCAGGTTTTCCTCAAAACGAGGGCAAGATACGCCTGCACAGCATTCCTCAACCAAGAAAGCCATGAGTTCTTCAAGTTTCTCGTAGCGAGAATGGCAGAAAAGAGTTCTGCCCTGCCTTTCTTGCTTAATCAGGCCGACGGACATCAGAGCTGACAGGTGATGACTTAGCGTAGATGCAGGGATCTCAATTCTTTTCTGTAGTTCACCAACTGACATCCCTGTTAGCCCGGCTTTGACGAGTTCTTTATAGATTGCCAATCGAGTCTGATGACCGAGTTCTTTTAGGGCGGATGCAGCCGATTCGATATTCATCATATACCTTTACTGCAATTATTCTATATTTCCAGAATAATGGAAATGTTAGTTTTTATCAAACGCGACGGATTCGGATATTTCACAAAAGAGGATAAACAGAATCACCATTGAATTGGTTAAACAAATCAAACAGGACGAGAGGAAGCATTATCAGGTGCTAAATGTGCTGCTTTCACCCTGAGAATGGTTTGTCTCGTCGTGCTGAACTCGCGGGCGATGGCGCTGATACTGATTCCTGAATCAATACGTGCAATCACTGCCCGCTGCTGTTCTTCGTTCAGTGCGGAGGGACGGCCAAACCGTTTTCCGGCTGCTTTTGCCCTCGCAATACCTGAATGTGTGCGCTCAAGCAGCAAGTCTCTCTCAAACTCAGCCACAGCAGAAATCACCTGCATCGTCATCTTTCCTGCCGGGCTGGTTAAATCCACGCCTCCAAGCGCCAGACAATGGACTCGGATATCGGAAGTTGCCAGCTGCTCTACTGTTTTTCGGATATCCATCGCATTACGACCAAGGCGATCAAGTTTGGTGACGATCAATACATCACCATTTTCCATGCGGTCAAGCAGGCGGAGAAACCCTGGTCGCTCACATCCAGCAACCGAACCACTTATATGTTCTTCTACGAATCGCTGGGGTCTGACATCAAAACCCGCAGCCTGAATTTCCCGTCGCTGATTCTCAGTGGTCTGTTCCAGAGTGGATACCCGGCAATAAGCAAAAACACGTGACATAGGAAACTTTCCGTACGAAATGGATGTCCGAATTATATAGCCTGTACGAAATATATTTCACTTACTTTCGGACATATTTACATAATGGTGTCCGAAACCGACCGGTTTCGGTCACAGCGAACAAATAACAGATGAAAACTATACGCGAGGGAAGCATTTATGCCACGGCGACAGATACTGAGCAGTGAAGAGCAGGAACGCTTACTGGTTATACCAGATGATGAAATTATTCTGACCCGAATGTGTTTTCTGAACGAACCGGATATTGCGCTCATTAATAAGCACCGACGGCCAGCGAATCGCCTGGGCTTTGCTGTATTACTCTGTTATCTGCGTGGACCTGGATTTATTCCGGACAAAAGCAGTGCTCCTCACAATGGCGTTGTATCCAGGGTTGCTTCCCGACTGAAACTTCAGCCTGATTTATGGCCGGAATATGCATCCAGAGAGCAAACCCGCTGGGAACATCTGACCGAACTTTATCGCTACCTGGAACTACCCCCGTTCAGCCGGTCAATGCAAATAGACTGTATCCGTCATCTGCACCCCTATGCCATGAGAACTGACAAAGGATTTATGCTGGCGGAGGAAATGCTCAGCTGGTTACATAACAATAATGTTATTTTCCCTTCTGTTGATGTGATTGAACGGACGCTTGCCGAAGTCGTCACGCTCGCTGACCGATCCGTATTTTCGGCACTTACCGCGCAACTGGAACAGCAGAATAAATCAGCACTCGACAGCCTGCTCATATCAGAGGGTGAACAACCTTCCCGTCTGGCATGGCTGCTACAGCCTCCGGGTAAAATAAACGGTAAAAATGTGCTGCAACATATCGACCGGCTTAATTCCATCGCTGCGCTGGGGTTGCCTGATGGTATTGCGCTTTCCGTTCACCAGAACAGGTTGCTTAAACTGGCGCGTGAGGGCCGGAAAATGAGCAGCAGGGACCTGGCAAAATTCACCGATGTCAGACGTTACGCTACGCTGGTTTGTATAATAACAGAGGCCAGGGCCACGCGATCGCTTCATTATCGCCGCGTCGCCCGCATACCTGCAGGCTGTAGAGGAAGACCTTTGCGCGGGCAGGGAGCAACTTGCATCACCGACATTATTGACGATCGTAAGCTCTAAAGGCTACAGGGGGAGTTTACGCGAACGTGTGACCCTCACCGATGCAGCAATGATGAAGATGTTGAACACCAATATGACCGGGCTGAATATCAGTTATGCCGTCCAGATACTGGATGAAGAATACAGAAGAAAGACATCTATGGAGCCAACGAGAAGAATTGAGGAAAGATTAATACCTTGAGTATTGGCCTCCTGAGAGGCCCGTGATGTGCCGCTACTACTGCTTACTGGATCCAGCTAAAACATCAGTTCGCCTGTTACTAAATTCCGCATTCTCACGCTGCAGATTAACCGAGGCAAAATTTACTGGACGTTCATGTCCCCAGTTTTTTTGATCAGGAGAGCCAGCTGCTCACCAAAGTTGGGAAAACCCGAAGTGGCCAGCACGTTTGCGACGGAACCTGCCTTTGGGTTATCACGCTCCAACCATACGATACACAGTTCAACGCCACAGGTCCTGGGATCGTGCATATTTTCAGGTAACGCAGACCAGGCAAAGGGACACTCAAAAGCCTCCATGGAATCATTGAAGCAGCCGAAAAGTTCTTCTTTCGGGATAACAAAAATATGCCATTTATTACGCAACGCTGTTGCCATCTGCGCATTCACAATATAGCGGTTTAGCGTTCCGGTAAGCGAAACGGATTGTTGCAGCAGGCCAGCCTGATAACGGGCGGCACTAAGATGATGGGACCCGTCATCATTGTGCCAGTAATAACGTCTTTCAGACCACGGGTACTCAGCAAACCGCATACGATCCAGACGTAAGCCGCCATAATCCATATTCGTCTCGAGATGCTCCTGCGTAACGGGTTCAACCAGGTCAGGACGTCGACGAACAGACAAATCATTAATGTCTGTGATGTCATAATCCACGGCTTTAGAGTTTGAAATCCCTTTTATCAAACTGATATCACAATGGAAATTCTCAATAGTTTCTTTACAAATAAGGTTTTCAGCTTCGGGTACACGGTAATCGATGAGATATGGTTTAAAGCTGAAAGATGATGATGAAGCGTCCAGCCATGTATCCCACCGGACAACAGAGCGGGTCCAGAAGGTATCGACAGGCGGCGTAATCGGGAAGGGAACTATGATTCTTTTGCTGACAGCATTTTTCAGTGCCGCAGGATGGCCAAGACGGTGCAAGAACCCTTCGCTAGACCAGTCCAGTACCCTGCGCCAGATTGGGGGCTGACGTTCCCGGGAACTTCACTTAAACCACTCCTTCCTGAATCATAACTCACAGGCAACTCCTTTCTGCAGTACATCGATACGGGTTAATCAGGCCGCGTCAGAATATCGGAGATTTAACTAACGTAGCCGGACGATACGGTTTACTGAAGGTGATGAAGCTTTCACCATCTGGCAGATGAGCATATCGTATTTATAAACAGGGTGGATCAATAATCACCTGATTTATCACAATAAAATAGAACATAACCTAAGAGCCGGTTATATGGAGAGTGCGCATTTACTATGCGCGTAGCGCATGGGAGCGAAGCGATACAACCGCGCAGTATTGCGCGGGGTTCTTCTTTTACGGCTCATAAGTAAGTAGATCCACGATTTCAAATTACCTTTTGTGGATTGGTACGGCAGTTTCCCCCTCCTTCCTGCTAAGCAATAATGGACTTTCAGCGATACAGAAGGAGTTGTGCGCGTTCGGAGTGGGCACGGCAAGGCGTAGCCTCAGACGTGGCGTATCTCCGCGTTAGCGGCCCGCAGGGGCGCTTACGAGCGTGTCCTTCAGTGCAAACAGCGATTCTACCTACAGCAACGTAAATACCTAGTTACAACATCCATTATTAAAAGCGATGTCTTCCGGCCCTCCGGGCCGGGGGGGCGGCGCTTTTCAGTGGGGGGCTGGGCGTTAAGGTTGCAGATTTGCACTATCCCTTCCCCGCCGTCTTTTAAGAATGTTGTAACTAGTAGGGGTGCTGGCCAGAGCCCGCCGCTTCGGCCGTGAGGATGGCGCAGAATACATTAACTTCATGAACAGCGGCATGTCCCGCAGTGAGGTGATCCAGACCGGTGATAAAAACCGGCCGCAGTCAAACTGACTTCAGCACCTTAATGGAAACGTTCGGGAATTTTTTCGCAGAGGATGCCGGCGACATCAATATGGAATGGCCAAAATAAAGGTCATGCTCCAGGATATTTGAACAAACTTTCCATCGCTCTGACGCGTGTCCGGGCGACGACTCAAGGAAGAGCATAACCGTCTGACAGGCTGTGAAAGTGGCCTTTTCTTTTTCTGCTGTCTGTCGGGTCTTCAGGAGTGTGAACAACGACGGCAGAACACTGACAGGTTTATCGTGGTGAAGGCGGCTTCCAATTCGCCCGCGGCTCATTCCGGACATAGTCCTGACCACTCTGGTTAGCCATCTCCTCAAAACGCTGCTCGCTTTCGACACGCAGCCGGTCTACGTCAGTGCGCGGGATCTGATATTCACCCTCATCGCGATGGTTAACGTTGTGCCAGGCCACCATTTTCGCAAATGCCGTATTGAACTGTTCATTGTTCCCATCAGGCGCCATCGCGACTGTCGGTGAACGGCTGAAGAGTACTGGGGCAACTTTCACCATATCCTGCTTCAGTACATCGTAATCATCACTGTTGCGGAAAATAACCCGATCGCCATAGTCGGTACAGATGTGCCGGCCCGTTTCCGGATCGCGGAACTGGACGCGACCATTTTGCTTCAGCGAAGCCTGCAGCCCAGGCACACCGGAATAGACGGGTGTACCACCCGGCTCACATATCACCACACACCGGTTGTCAGTGGTGGCTTTAACCGCATCACTGCGACGATCCCGGTAATCCCATCCTCTCAGCTGCGATATCGCGGCCTTGTCACCCTGTAGTGCCCCCACTTCCACCCACTGCCGGTAAGACGGCGGATACCATTTTCCCTGCCCGATAAGTTCCAGACGTTCTGCCTTCATCGTTTCTTTCAGCGCAATCAGAGCCTGCATACGCTGTAGCTCAGCAATGTGGTAATGCAGCTTCCTGATAAGTGGATCGCGATGCTGAGCACGGATACGTGCTTTACGCAGCCTGCAGTCGTCATGAATTTCCTGATAGCGTTCCCGACTGCGCAGTTCCGGGCGCTGCCAGTTAGCGCGCCAGGCTGAATAGCGGGCCTTCAGGTCGTCACGCGCAGCGGCGCGCGACTCACGGCGCTGACGACGCAGTTCCGGATCGCGCTTCATACCCGGAATATCGCGATCGCTGACGGCCAGTTCAGGGTTGTACCGGCTCACCGGTACTACGCGTTCAAAGATATCAGCTGGCACACGCACAAAGGCACCGGCATGCGGCTCTGCGCGCGCAAGCGTCAGATCCGGATGAACATGGCTGGCTTTAACCGGCGTCTGGTCGTGGTTGTAGGCATCCATCACCACAAGTCCCTGCTGCTCACGCATCAGCAGTAACCCCTGACTGGCCAGCAGTTCATGGCAGCGTTCCCAGGAGAACTTACCGCTGCTGATAAGCGTCTCAATCTCCTGACGGCTGTGCGAAATCGCATAGCCCCAGAGGCTTTCTTTGTCAGAGAAAATCTCACGTTTGAGCGCGCCCTGCGGACCCGAGCCGGTGCGCAGTTTTCGCCATTGCCGATCGCTGACCGGACGCGATTCCAGCCCACCACCGGTAAACTGTTCAGCCGGCGGAACCTGCTGGAAAATATTCTGCGGCACCGGCTGCCAGCCACCTTCATAGCTGTTCATCACCGTTTTCGTCAGTGCTGGCCAGACGCGTTCGGCGCGCACCGGGGTGCGCGTCGTATCATATCCGTCACAGATAACCAGACGGTCATGCTGCTCTTTCAGGTACAGGCCTGAACGTGCAAGAAGGGCATGAACGGACTGCATGGTGCGCTGAGCCGGGTCCTGATCGAGTGCGATAAGTGGCGCACGTAACCGGGAAATGGCGTAGTCACTCAGCGTCTCTTTTTCGGTCATACGTTCAGGGCGGGACAACGCAGTTACGCGGTTCGGATCGTAGCGGCCCACGTCCGACACCTGCGTGAAAATGTCCTGAGCGGGCGGCGTGAACTCACCCAGTTTGCGGATAAGTTTGTCCGTGTCCCACGAATGACCGAACGCAGATAGCGTCACACCCGGACGTTCTCGCTCCCACCCGTCTTTCACTTTCAGCTCGCCGTTATCATGTGAAATAAACAACCCGGCTTTTGCAAAACGCTGATGCAGGGAGGTCCAGTCAGTCGCCGGGACTTCACGCAGACCCGTGATGGTCGTATCGGAGATGTACTCTTTCAGACTCTGCTGACGGCCACGGTTCCATGCACTCTGGCGGTCACGTTCGACCGACGTGCGGCGCACAATGCGGTTATCAGGTGCAATCACGTGGCAGCCGTTATCCGGTGAAAATCCGTGTTTCAGCTCCAGCTCGCGGCAGGCTTTATGCAGTTTTTCCTGGCTGAAAGAAAGCCAGTTAAGATAACCCGTTTCGGGATGGACGCGGTTCACGGCAACGTGGACGTGCAGGTTATCCGTGTCGGTGTGGACGGCAGAAACGAACTGATGACCGCTCAGTCCGAGACGGGAAAGCGTGTGGCGAACCGAATCATAAATCTGTTCCGGACGCGGGCTTTCATGCGACTGCCAGCTCAGAAGGTAGTGGAAAACCGGGTCGCTGAAACTGCGGGCGTGCTTCGCCTGCCGTGCCGTAAATTCCATTTCTTCAGCCGCGCTCTCAATGGAGGTGCAGTTGTGGAAACAGGTCACGCCGTAGAAATTAACCCATTCTCCGCCGTCAGGCATCACATCAACCAGCGAGATAAACGACCCATCGCGCAGCTTTGTCGCATAGTCAACCAGACGGGAAAAACGGCTGCTGTGCGGCATTTCCGCTTTAGAACCGGAGGCCTTCACGGCTTCCATCAGGTCATCATCGCGCGGTTCGTCACGCACGGAAACGTACGACACCAGGTCCCCAAAGGAGGACTTACCGTCTTGTCGTTTCGGTGGAATGACCGGGATCATGATGCTGTTTTCTCTCCGCGTTAATCGTTGCTCATCAGCCGCTTTCTGAGCGTGTTAGCCAGTTCAGTTATCGCCACAAGGTCCGTGGAATAGTCCTTATTCCCTGTCCGTTTCCTTTCCACAAACTGATGCTTCTGCAGTCGTCCCAGCCTCAGCAGTTCGGTCAGAAAGCTGCTGTCGATGACCGGGACAACCTTTCGGTTCATCGCGGTGTCCCGGATATAGGCCGACACGCTTTGCCCCATTTCTTCTGCCTTTTTCTCAATATGTTCAATTTCGTAGGGCGTAAATCTCAGGGTTCTGATAACGGTTTTCTGCCGTTTTTCACTGCCCCTTCAGGATGCTTTGTCGCTCATGCGTGCTCCTTACTCGGGTGTCGGGGTGGAGCCCTGACCAGGTGGTGTTTGTAATATCGTGCGTGCGCGGTATTACAAACACACATCCTGTCCCGTTTTCAAAGCCATTATACGCTCGCAATCAGTTTCGCCTAGCGTCGATTTGACGGCACAGGCAGTGCGGGGCTCTGCCACTTTATGGCAGGCAATGGTATGATTGATCTGAAAACTCAGGCACCATTTGAGAAAGGAAAATTTCCTAATGACCGATAAAAAATGGTTCACCGCAGACGATGTGGAACGAGTCACGGGCAAAAAACGGCGCTGGATGAGCTTCCCGACTTAACCGAAAAACGACTGACAAAATCAGACGTTCTGGAAAAGCTGAAAGACCAGATAGTTCTGCTTTCGGGCAGCAAAGGGTATTCGGTTGAAGATATTCGTTCGGCTCTGCAAAGCGTGGGGATTCAGACCAGCGTTAAGGCCATTCGCAAAATACTCAGTACGCAGAAGAAATCGGCGGTGGCTACAGGTGTTTCCCGCACCAGGACGAAAAAGAATACCGGCCAGACTCCGGCGACTGAAGGTAAGTAAGTTCTGGCGGGGAAATTCTGAAGGCGGGCGGGAGGAATGATTCTGTCGCGTGCTGTGACCGGAGTTTCCCCCGGCAATTCCGGTCACAGCACGCGTGCGCTGACGTCTCCCCTGCGCCGATTTAGGCAACAGCCCCCCTTTCGTCATGTTTTCCTGAACGCGCTGGTACGTCGTCCACAGATCATTCTGTTTGTCCTCATGACGGCGGACGGTCAGCAAATCTGACGGTGCCAGTGGAATATGTTTCCCTTCTGCATTTTCGTCATAGCGCCACCCTAACGCGGTACGGGCAAATACTTCCTGTTCGTCACGTGTAAGCGCGGTATCTTTCATCACTTCGCGCGATTCAGTGATGTTATCGAAAATATCCAGCCCCTCGTAAGCACCCTCGATGACCTGCCCGACGACGTCACCTTTATGCGGAACCCGTATTTCACCGGACGTCTGGCCGCACACCATCCCGTTAGTACACACGAAGCGAAACATGCAAGGGATCATCTGGTAACCGAGGGATAAATAGGAAGCCGATGCAGGAGGTGGAGCGCTGCGCTGCCCTGTTCCCCGCAGGGGAACTTCCCTTCCGTTGCCCCGTCCTTCAACCGGATTTCGCAGAGCGATTTCCGGGTCAGGTAGGTGAATATCAACAGCGCGAAACACACTATGAGTACGCACCAGATAACGGTACTTTGCGGCTGTTTCATAGACTTCTTCTCCTTGCGCAGGGCGCACTAAGCGGCTAATCTAGATGTGTCTAGCATGTAGAAGAGCCTCGGGTTGTACTGACCCCAAAAAGTTGGACAGAATAATCGAGGCATATGAGAAAGAGTCAATGGAATACATAGGCTCTTTTTTGTTTCCTGAAAAGCCAGATAATCAATTCCGCATCTGAATTATCCATTTCACGGCTTTCTTACTTCACGTGGTTTCCTGTCTCATCAATAAACCGTTCGCCAGCTTCTCTCATGAAGCATTTCTACTGAAATAACCACAGGCGCACCCTCCAATTATCGCTCATAAAGTTCTGAACATAAGGTTCCGCGCCTTATTGTGGGAGTCTAAGGAACAATGTCCGCGGCTGAGTTTGTGATGGACTGAAACCATGATGGACGTAGAAACTTTTGGCATCTTCCGTAAGCGCGTGAATCATGATTGCACGTACACCGATATTCTCAGCAACCCGATAGCAACGAAGTACCGCATCGTGGAGTAAATCAGCGCCAAGCCCTTCTCCACGGAATGAGACGTCGACAGCCAGACGGGCAAGTATAATCACAGGAATAGGATCGGGCATGTTTCGCCTGAGACTACCAGTGGCTTCGGTATGGTTGACGCTACCGGTGGCCAGAGAGTAATAACCGGCTACTTGTTTTGTGTCTTTCTTACAAACAACAAAAGTTCGGGCAGCACCGAGAGCCTGGTTTTTCAGGCCTCTCTGCTTTAACCACTCATCCAGAACAACCTCCCCACAAACGAACTCTGCTACCTGATGAAAGCTGGATAAAGGTTCTGGTGCTGTTACACGTCCCACTGAGGTTTCCTTGCCAGCAGTTTATCAATGGCAGGGTCATCTGCGACCGGGGCATCAAGCATATCGATGAACTCTGCATATTGTTCATCGTTAAAATTAAAGACCCGGCGATCGAGGATCACATTCTCGGCAGCCTGACAGGCTGTTTCCAGAATGAAATCTGTACGTGATTTGTGAAGGATTTCAGCGGCGGCATCAATGAGTGCCCGCTGTGACTCCTTGGCTCTAAGGTTAAGTTGAACATCTGATTTCATGAGACACCTCCGTATAGCATTTGCTTTACAAGCATAGCACGACGGCCGCGTATAGCAAAAGCTATACGCGTCGTTTTATCCTGTGATGTACATAAATGCTGGTGTCCGCTCTGTGCCAGGAGCGGAAGTAGCGCATGAACTGTTATGGTAAATTTGAACGTCCGGCTTAATCACTTGAGGATAAGCAGAATGCTTCTGGAGAAGCTCAGATTGCTTGAGTGCAGCCTTCACGGCGACAGGCGCAATGATCGGGAGTGGCTGGAACTGATTCTTCATCCTGAATTCCGTGAAATCACCCGGTCAGGTGTGACGGTCGACCGGTTAGAGACCATTGCGTCGCTGCTAAGTGAAAAGGCTGCACCGTATATTCTCAGCAGCGATTTCCGTCTTACGGAGATGGGCTGCGGTTACCCTCTGCTTCACTATCGGACGTTTTACGCTGATGGCAGCCATCATGCATTACGTTCCTCTTGCTGGATTTTTTCGGATGAGGGCCAGTGGACTCTGTTTTTTCACCAGGGAACGCCGGCTGCAGGCAATGCTGGGATTCAGGGTTGAGTTGCACACTTAGGACAGAGAGAATGTGTTTATGCGGAAGATGAGCCGGGCTGTGTTTCGTAAACGCTCCTCACCTTCAGAAGATCACGTTTCTCCCTGCAAAAAGCCATTATTTTAATGTTGCTTATTTGTTATCAAACTCATGATTTCAATTTCACCGCGATATCATGGCTAAAGTGTCATTTTCGTATGTTTAGTCATAACGCACTCATTTACTCAAATGAGTAAAAACACATTTATTCATTTACACATTTTTTATGGTGCGGTAAAGTAATCACTCAAAAACTCATAACAGTAAAGACTCCTTTACTCATATGAGTAAATATAATGAAAAATGAGGCGATAAATGAAAGTTATCTCTTTTCTGAATCCTAAGGGCGGAAGCGGTAAAACAACAGTAACGATCAACGTCAGTACCAGCATTGCAAAAAAAAACCGAGTGGCTGTTGTAGACACAGATCCACAGCAAAGCTTGGCGAACTGGAACAAAGCAGAAAAAGCAAACTTCGATGTTTTTACCGCTGCATCTGAGAAAGATGTTTATACCATCAGAAAAGAACTAGCGGGCTATGACTATGTCATCATTGATGGTGCAGGTGCTCTTTCTGTTATAACTGCAGCAGCGGTTATGGTCAGCGATCTGGTCATCATCCCTGTTACCCCGTCACCTCTTGATTTTTCTGCCTCAGGTGCAGTTATCAGTGTTCTGGAAGCACAGTCGTATAACAGACCTGTAGAATGCCGCTTTCTTATTACTCGTAAAATTGAGCAAGCAACAATGCTCACTGTTTTACGTGAAAGTATCGCAGCTACAGGTATCGCTTCGTTAAAAACTGCGATTACGCAGAGACAGAGCTACGTTAAATCTGTGCTTGATGGCGAAACCGTGTTTGATACGAATGATGGTGCAGCGAAAGGCGAGATAGAAGTTCTGGCAGGTGAGATCCTGAAGTTAGTTGATTAAATATACATTTACACATAAACTCAAATGAGTAAATGAGTATTGGAGTAATCTTATGAGCTTAATAAAGCAGAATCGCAATCAGACTGCACCTGCAAAGGTGATGACCTTCGGTGAAAACAGGGACTTAGATAAAGTCATCTCGACAGCTCCTGCAGCTGTGCAAAAGCGTGTGAACTTCAACATTTCAGAAGATAAACATCAAAGACTGAAAGCTGCATGTGCCCGAAAAGGGGCGTCTATTTCAGATGTGATGAATGACCTTGTCGATGCCTGGTTAAAGGATAATGAGTAAATGAGAGTTTACTCCTAAACTCATTTACTCAAATGTTCATCAGGCTATTGGTCTACTCTTATCTAAATTGGATAATGGTCAATGTATGCTAACGAACCATAAAATATGAGTCCGAATCGAAGGATATAATCGTAGTGCTCGCCACAGCATGTGACCGGGCTTGCCCGCGAACAGGCGAGGAAGCGCAATTGCCTCAGGAGCAAAGTTAGCACTTACGCTCGAAACACTCTCTTGTATATGCTTCTGTAGCATCATGATTCCTATCATTTTTATCCACATATCCAACGGATAGATCAATTATTCAGATCAATATATAGATCATATAAGTTCAAAAGAGATCACAACTCTCATAAGTATATGATCTATAATTAAAAAAACACGATCATGACGGTTACTTTCATAAAAAAAGCGGTTACTTTCATGGCCATAGCGTTTACTTTCATAACTGAGGCGGTTATTTTCATAACCTAGATGCGGTCACTATCATAATCATGGCTGCTTTTACTCACTGGATGTGGATAAATGGAAAATTCTGAAGCGCAGCAAAGCCCTTTTGCTATCAACAAGAAAGGTTCTGGAGAAAGTTATGAACTGACTCCGAACAGTAATAAGACAGTCCAGCCTGTGGCTCTGCTGCGTCTTAGCGTGTTTACTCCTGTGTCGCCAAAGGAAAAGGGAAAACGCGATTTTCTGATTGATGCTTCTGAAGAACTATCCAGCCTGGAGGTTGCTCGACAGGAAGGATATACCAACATCAAAATTCAGGGTGCAAAGCTCGGCATGTCAACTGACTTTAAAACCTGGATTGGCATCATTTCTGCTTTCTCAAAGTACGGATATACCGCGGATAAAATTTGTCTGCCGTTCTCTGAGTTTGCGAGGATGTGCGGCCTCCGGCCAACAGATATCAATGGTCGTGCCCGTAACCGATTAAGTGAGGCGCTGTTTAACCTGTCCAGCGTTACTCTCTCGTTTCGTAGCCAGGATGGAAAGCGCAGCCTCGTTACTCACCTTGTGCAGCGCGCCCAGCTGGACATGGATACTAATACGGTCGAATTAGTCGGTGACCCAAGCCTCTGGGAATTATATCGCTACGATCATAAAGTTCTGCTTGGTCTGAAAGCACTCTCGGCGCTTTCACGTAAAGAGTCTGCTCAGTCCCTCTATGTCTATTTCGAAAGCATGCCAGCAGGCACGTTGTACGTCTCTATGAAACGTCTACGTGAAAGGCTTGCTATGGAATCTCAGGTTAAAGACCAGAATGCAACCATACGGCGTGCGATGAAGGATCTGAGGAGCATTGGTTATCTTGATTACAACGAAACTAAAAAAGGTCGGGAAATCATGTTCATTGTTCATAACCGCTCGCCGCGACTCGCGTTGACCGTTGCGTGAAGGCGGTCACATTCATAACTGTGAAGCTACAAAGCGGTCATATTCATAATATCCCCATCAAAAGCGGTCAGTTTCATAAGTGCAGCCTATTCTGATGCCTTTACGCTGGTCTAATGAGCCCAATTTTATGAATGCAGCGATACTTTACCCTTGATGAAGTTATGAAAGTAACCGCCTGTTCTGAATGCTCCCACCCATTTATGATAGTGACCGCTTTTCGTTGAATGTAATGACCTACACGAAACAGACAATATGCTAGTGAAGCAATTTCTTAGTGTGAATCAGGGCTGACGGTTACCGCGAAGGAACAGCAGCGCATCCTGCGTATCGAGTGAGAACCGGACCTGCTGGCTGGCGGCCACATCAAGCGCAAATATCCTGGTATACACCTCCGTCGACTCAAACTTCTCGTGCCCCATCAGCCCCTGCAGAACCTTCGGGTGAACATGGCCATATAACAGATGCATCGCGAAGCTGTGTCTGAACGTGTGCGGGCTGACCCCAATACTGAATCTCACTCCGTCCCGTTCTGCCGTATCGACGGCACGCTCAAGCCAGTTACGCACCGTCCGGTCGGTAACGACCCAGACCGGCATGGCCCGGCGCTCACCGGTCAGCCTGTCGTCCTCGAACTGCTCCCGCGTGCTCGCAAACAGCCGGCGCATTTCATCCACGTATCCGGGATCGGAGAGCGGCATCACCCGGTTTGCGCTCTTTCCTTTTTTTGGGCGGCCGCCAGCGGTACGACGCTGTTTGGCCGTACGGATCACCACATGCGGAATTTCTTCATTGAGATGAAAGTCCCTTCTTCTGAGCGCCAGCGCTTCATTGAGACGTGCGCCGGTATTCCACAGCGTGTTAATAAAGGCGTGCTGGTTCCAGTCGGGTAAGTAATGCAGCAGGCCAGCCACTTCCGGTGCCAGAAGGTACTTCGGCATCTCGGTATAGTGCCTGGCCATTTCCCGCAGCGAGAGTGCCCGGCCGTAGTCAAACGGTGCAGAAGTGGCAGTCACCTGCAGGGCAGGGGAGTGATGAACAAAAGCGGGCAGATTCATAACGCTCCTGGCGATAAGGATGCGCTACGCAAAATCTGGCCCGGGCAACCCCGTTAACCCGGTCATTTTTCACGTAGCGCAATCTGGTGAAGTTCTGTGGTCATTTTCGCCGCTGCGGCTGGCAGAAACCACGGAAAAAACCCGCAGAGCCGGGATCTCACATTTTCCGCTTTATGGAAATATACCATAAAGCGGAAAGAGAAAGTCTGGCAGAGTGATCGGAAAAGGATCCAGAAAGGATCCTTTTATCCTGGATGATGTGGTGATCGGGTGCCCCTAAGGCCCGAAGGCCCATATGATGCGTTCTGTGACAAACCGCCCTCAGTGAGACGGCGCTTCCTGAAAAGTGGAAGCCGGAAAGGGCAAAAATCAGATTAAGATGGGCAAGCCCGGCGGGCGTGTCAGTTAGGTAGTGATGCAGTCTTACCCATTTCCTTTCAGCATCGCGACCGCCTCCGCCCCAGGCATCTGGAACTGTACCCGGTGGCGCGCGGCGACATCGAGCGCAAACACCTTCGTGTATACCTCAGTGGAGCTGATCGACTTATGGCCCATCAGGCTCTGCAGTACCTTCAGAGGAATGCCGGCATATAGCATGTGCATGGCGTAGGAGTGACGGAACGTGTGCGGCGTCACTGGTATCGAGAACGTCACCCCGTCAGCCGCTGCAGCTTCCACCGCCTCATTAATCCAGGTGCGGACAGTACGGTCGGTGATCGCCCAGATACGCGCCTTCTCCGTTCTGCCGGTCCGCTTGTTACGGCGCTCCAGCGGTATTTTCAGCGTGGCCACCATCATCTCCAGCTGGCTGACGTACAGGTGATCGGACAGGGGGACGATGCGGTGGGGCGGGCTCCCGGCCGGTGCCCGGCCTGCCGTTCTGGACGCTTTCTCGGCCCGCTGCTTGAGGGTGGCCAGCTGCACGAACGGATAGGGCGGAGCCAGCGAGAAATCGGCCCGGGTCAGCGCGAGGGCTTCGTTAATGCGCGCGCCGGTGTTCCAGAGGGTCGCCAGCAGCATCTTGCGGTGCAGATCCGGCACATAGTGGAGCAGGGCACTGACTTCCGGGGCCAGCAGGTATTTTGGCAGTTCGACCTGCACCAGAGCCATCTGGCGCAGCGCGAGAGCCGCCGGATAGTCAATGGCCACCGGCAGCAGTGCGGCTGAAACCGGAGCGGCAATACCGGGCAGGGCGGGCATCATGAGGCGTCGTCCTTACTGTACTGCTCCATCAGCCAGCTGAGGGCCTTCTCAGCATCATCATCCCCGACGGGAACGCGAATGTCCCCCCGGCGTTCAGGCTCTGCGACGATGGCACTCATGTCACGCGTCATCAGCAGCAGCTGGTGCAGCATTGTCGCATGACCACACGCAACCCTGACCCGATCGGCAAACTCATCTTCATCACGGGAATACTTGCCCGTCGCCACTCGCTCCCTGCCGTCCTTTTCCGACTGCAGTTGCTGGCACAAATGCAGCAGGGCCACAGGGTCATCAGCCGCGTTTTCCACACGGGAATCGTGCAGATATTTATCTTTCATCCGGCATTCCTATTTTCCAGTTGTCCTGTTCATCAGCTTTTGACTTAGGGTCGTAATAATGAGCGTCAACCATGCGAAAACGGTGAGGACAGGCGTGAATATGGTCATCACCCCTTTAATTAAAACGACACTAAAAATACGATCGTGCAGAGAGCGTATATTCATCGCCTGATGGTGTCTGATAGATTCTAGACGGGCAATTTCCTTCTTTTGTGTCTGGCATATTCTTATTAATTCTCCGGCCCCCTGATTTATCGGAACAGCCCGTAGAGTGGACTGATTGCCGCGTGGAAGCTGCAAATCACCGATACAGAGGGGAAGAGACAACCGTTGATTTTCCCCAAACCTGAATCCGATACTGTGCCAGAAATGGTCCCGTCGAGATCTGTTGTCTCCATCATCTTCGTCTTCAGGTGAAGTCCGAATCTGTTTAACAGGGGTATCTACGGGAAGAGTCCAGGCCCGGCTAACCAGATGCTGCATAATCCAGGTGCCCAGTCCACGCCCTCTCAGTTGATACTCGAGAATGAAATCGTCGTTTGTCAGATCCAGCCGGGGAGTTCTGTCCAGCAAATCAACCGCATATCTTGCTACAAACTTTTGTTCGTGTTCGGTATCAGGAGTACGCCAGTGGAGAGTGATAGAGCATTCACGTTTTGTCAGTAGCTTAGGACCTAAATCCTGTAAATCTGAAGGATAGTAGGTTTCTTTCAGCGTTCTGATAGCCACAACCGTACAGGCAGGTAAATAGCGTCCTCCTGACTGTATTTCCGGAATAGTCAGCAGCCACGTGTTTTCATTTTCATCAAACAACATCTTCTCAGTCATACCCGCTTCTTTGTTGTTGAGCAAATCCCGCCCTGCCGGGTGTCTCCGGTCGTCTTCAGAACCCGGAAACCGAATAGCGCTGCACCGTCAACCAGCTGAGTTCCACCAGTCCGTCCGGCGTGAGTCCTTCCGGATTCGTGTAAATGGCATTGGCATCCCCGGAGATCCACCAGACACCGGATGCGCGGATGCGCTCGGCCACCGTGAGGCCGTCCCAGGAGACAATCAGCCAGGTGTTCACGCCCCGCTCATCCGGCGGGCGGAGCCAGAGTCGCTGATGGCCCAGGGCGGTGAGCGCCCGCCAGATAGCTTCCAGCGAAACCGGTACACGCTCGCTTTCGTGTGAATTTATATTCATCTGCAACTGTCACTCATATTTATTATTGTTGGTGACATCCCTGACTGTGATTGTCCTTATCTTACCCTTGAGTAATTATCATCATGATAATAATAATCAGGAATATAACAACGGTACTGAATTACCGGATGCCTGTTTTCTGGCGATCCGACTTTTACATTATTCAGCAGTTTCCGGAAGTGTACCACGCACGCGGAATAAACAAAGTGCCCTTTTCCGGTGGTGCGGGCCGGGTCCCGGCGCAGCGAGAAAACACAACATATAGGGCCATATGCCGCGGAAGGTGACGCTGTATGTTGTGTTCCCGGGCCGCTGCACGGCGGGACGGTTCGCAAAGATCCGCTTCTGCCTTTTTTCGGATCCCGGATGACAAAACGCATGATATTTCCTGTAAATGCAATTATTCATAACATTTATATTCATATATGTTAAAAGTGCGAAATTAGCATCAGTTGTTGGTTATTATTAAGATT
>Ga0308165_1002990_pt1 | contig 18950 bp, 15 predicted proteins | sample PhyWR2_FD_201032 | JGI IMG/M metagenome (GOLD analysis project Ga0308165, IMG submission 201032) | Phyllosphere microbial communities from UC Gill Tract Community Farm, Albany, California, United States - DLSLW.R2 | ecosystem: Host-associated > Plants > Phyllosphere > Unclassified | place: USA...
TTATTTAAGTATAAGTGTTTACTTATATTTTTTAATCGTTGTGTAGTGAACAATACTCATTATCCTGATGGTGCACAGCGAAAGAGTATATCTGGTTTAGTAGAAAATTTTTTTGTATTGACTCTATTAACGAATTGATTTATATGAAAACAGTTCTCCAGATAATTGAATAATATTGAGGGGTATTTACGATATGAGAGAGTAAGCTTTTAGTATTGTAAATAATCTAACGGATTTTTGTAGAGTCTTATTTTGTTCACCAATACTAATGATAACATTAATTACCATACTGATAAGGAAACCATTAACTCATGGTATTCGATATTTACCCTGTGAGGGATATATTTATAGAGGGTATTGATGAGTCTATTTATTCGTCACTGGAGTGGGCGGTAAAACCGCCACATTTATACCAGGCGTTTGACCAGAGCCTCACTGTTACGAATTCGCTGCGGAGCATTTTCAAGGTCTTGCTGTACTAGCGCCATAAACAATAAATCAGTTAACATCATTTGGGCGCTGGTTGATGAAATCGCGGCGCTACGGGTTGCCTGTTCTTCGGCGATGGTATACAGGCAAAGCGTTGCTCGTTGCTGAAGAGCGTTAGGTGTAAAACCTGTTACGGCGAGGATCTTCGCTCCGGCACGCAGAGCTTCGTCAGCAGCGAGATTGATTTCACGGCGTTCACCGGAATAGGAAATCGCCAGCAGAATGTCTTCCGATGACATTGCCTGCACCGTAGCCAGCAAGGCATGCATATCCTGCTCGGCAACAGCATTAATACCAATTTTCATTAATTTCCAGGAGAAATTTTTAGCCACTAAGCCTGAAGCACCAATACCCACTAATAAGACCCGGCGTGCATTGCGTAATAAAGCAACACTGGCGAGCAGTTTTTCCTCGGGATTAATATCCAGTGAGGCATGCATTGCGGCAATATTTTCTTTAATCAGTTTTTCTCCCACCATGCGGAGGGGGTCATCACCGAGGATCTGGTTATGGACGAGAACAGAATTCGGATTTTGGCCACTAGCCAGCGCTTCACTGATCGCTATTTTCATGGCGGGAAAGCCCTTGAAGCCAAGTTTTTGCGAAAACTTCACCACGCTCGACTGGCTGATACCGGCTTCTTCTGCGAGTTGTTGAGAACTTAAATGCCGCACACGATCGGGATCAGCAAGTAAGAAGTCAGCCAGTTTTCGATCGCTCTGTGCCAGCATTGGATAGCGGGTTCTGATTCGCAATAAACAGTTCATTTCTTCTCCTGGGCAGCTTTTTCAATACCAGCTTGCCATAATAAGCTGCGGATTGAACAATAAATTCTACTGGATAGCAATCTTACCGGATTAAATGTTACGTCGTTTCTTCTTATCAGCCATCAACAAATAATTGTTCTCAGAAAAGCGCCTCTCGATCTGGTAATCTTTATAAATATTATGATAATCCATCGGGAGTCAGATTTGGCACTATATCACGCACGGCGGGTGGTCTTCTTCGATCTCGACGGCACGTTACATCAGCAGGATATGTTTGGCTGTTATTTACGCTATCTGTTGCGCCATCTACCCTGTAATTTCCCTTTGGTTATTAGTATATTACCTGTGGTTATTGTTGGACTTATCCTTAACGGTCGCTCTGCCCGCTGGCCAGTGAGCTTATTGTTGTGGAGTATGACCTTCGGTCGTAGTGAGCAGCATCTCCAGCAACTGGAAAAAGAGTTTGCCCGTCAGTTTCGTCTCAGTGTTACCCCTTTTCCAGAGGTACAGCAGCGACTGCATGACTATCTGCTGGATAACGAAACTGAAGTCTGGCTGGTAACAGGTTCTCCTCTGACGCTGGTTGAGCAAGTCTATTCAGATACTTCATGGTTACCCAAAGTAAAAACGATTGGTAGCAAGATGTCGCGTGCTTTTGGTGGGCGGATACTGACACTACGCTGTTTGTCACATGAAAAAGTGGCTCAGTTAGAGCAACATCTCGGTAAACCGCTGCAGTTCTATAGTGGTTACAGTGATAGTGTGCTTGATTTCCCGGTACTCAAATTTTGCCAGCATCGTTTTCGCGTTACCACGCAAGGTGAGCTGGAAACGCTCGACTGATGCTATTTCGTATCCGGATCGTGCTGTGTATACCCGTCATACTTCAATTTACCTGGGCGCTGTTTTCGCAAATTCTGCTGAATCACACAGTTTATCTATGCTCATCACCAGAATTTACTCATCGCCTACAGGCAACTTGAATTATTTAGGGTATATAATGCGCGCCCGTTTACCTGGCAGGAGATAAAGGTGTCAGAAACTGAAGTGACAGACCAGTACTGGATGCATCATGCATTGACACTGGCACGGCGCGCCTGGGATGAGGGTGAGATCCCCGTCGGGGCTGTGCTGGTATATGAAAACAGAGTGATAGGTGAAGGCTGGAACCGGCCGATTGGTCATCATGATCCGACAGCACATGCTGAAATTATGGCATTGCGTCAGGGGGGATTAGTGTTACAGAACTATCGCCTGCTGAATACCACACTTTATGTCACGCTAGAGCCTTGTGTAATGTGCGCTGGTGCGATGGTGCATAGCCGTATCGACAGGCTGGTGTTTGGTGCCCGGGATGCAAAAACGGGCGCGAGTGGCTCGTTACTTGATGTCTTAGGCCATCCAGGGATGAATCACCAGGTTGATGTCACCGAGGGAATACTGGCAGCGGATTGTTCATCCATGCTGAGTGATTTTTTTCGCGCACGTCGTCAGGAAAAGAAAGCTCTAAAGGAAAAGGCCCGTAAGGTCGAATAGTCGTCAACTCTTCCTCATCGATTAAGGGATAAGCCTCGGCAAATTTTGCTTCTTGAGCGGCCTGTTTCTCTTTTTCTTGTAAATAGCCTTCCAGGCTTAAATGATACTTACGGATGTTTTCCACATAAGCATAAGCTTCGTGCCCGCGAGCGTAGCCATAGTTGGTTTTACTGTAGTAAGATTTCTGACTTAACAGCGGCAGTCGGGTTTTTACCTCTGCCCAGCTATCCGGATTACCTTTTTGCATCGTGGTAAGTTGGCGTGCATCCATCATATGCGCGTAACCCATATTATAGGCTGCCAGGGCAAACCAGATTCGTTCATCCTCGGCGACCGTATCGGGAACCTTATTCATCATATCTGTCAGGTAACGACTCCCACCACTGATACTCTGCTCGGCATCCAGACGGTCAGTGACACCTACGCTCTGGGCTGTATTTTTAGTCAGCATCATCAAGCCACGCACTCCAGTAGGTGAGGTTGCATGCGTATCCCAGTGAGATTCCTGATAGGAGATGGCTGCCAGTAATGTCCAGTCTATTTTATCCGCATACTGTTTGAATAACGGCTGCAAATCAGGCAGAACGTTGTCTACTGATTTAAGAAAAGTGCGAGTGTCGACATAATCAAAATTACCGATATGACCAAGATATTTTTCTTCCAGTCGCGCTAACGTTCCGTTGCTACTGATTTGACTATAAAAATCGAGTAGGGCAGCACTCATACTGTCATCACTGTCACGGCTGGAAAACCAAGTGACGGGTTGCTCATCAGTGATATCCAGGGCGACGGCCAGCTGTGGGTGTACGCGCTGGAACAGGCCAACTGCGATTGAGTCCGAAATGGTGTACGGCAGACTGCCCTCAATGACTTCTTCTAGCAGTTGATTACTGGTCTGCTTATCAGAGACAGCCCAGCTCAGCTCCGGATAGTCACTCTCTTTAAGTTGCTCAAGCACATCGATAACCCCAAGTCCCGAGGAGAGCAGTAACTGATTCTCTTTCACACTAGCCAGATTTTTGGGACGTGGGCTGCCTACGCGATAGACCATCTGTTGCGAGACATAATAGTAATTCGGACCAGCCTGATAATTTTGGCTGCGTTTGATGTTAAACGTCAAACCGGCTGCTAGTAAGTCAGCGCTGCCTTTATCAAGGTCGTCGAATAAGTCACTGATGGTGGTACGAGGCGTGACTTCCAGCTCGACGTTCAGGTAGTCGGCAAATTGCTGTGCGAGTTCATAATCAAAACCGGAAGCTTTGCCATTAATAACATTATATGTCAGTGGGGAAATAATCGTACTGACATGCAAAAGTCCCCGCGCTTTAATGGCGGCTATACGATTTTCGGTTTGGTTGAAACCTGGGAGGGAGGGCCATAATGCCACTGCCAGCAACAAGGTGACGACACCGATAAGCAGATAATAAATCTTAATTTTTTTCAAAGAGATAATGGTCTGCAACGATAAGGTCTTAGCTAACAATAAACATAATTGTGAAGAGTCTCATGATCATATGAGGCGCATTTTGCGTAATAAAACGCCAGTAAGCAACATCTAAGACGTTTCAGCTTAAAAAGTAGCCAATAAAAACATCTGCGGATATTTATACGCAAACGGTTTCGTCGAGGCTGATGATTCTCTATAATAGCTCTCGTTTTCCCCCCTTCGCCCTGAAGACGAGAGATCTTTAATGATGGAAATTCTGCGTGGTTCGCCTGCACTTTCGGCATTTCGTATTAACAAACTTCTGACCAGATTTAACGACGCTAGCCTGCCGGTCAGCGACGTCTATGCCGAGTATGTACACTTTGCTTATCTGGATGCACCGCTAAATGCTGATGAGTCTGCCCGCCTGCAACGGTTACTGAAGTATGGCCCAACCCTCGCAGAGCACACCCCAGGTGGCCATTTACTGCTGGTAACACCGCGTCCGGGAACCATCTCTCCTTGGTCCTCTAAAGCGACGGACATTGCACATAATTGCGACTTGCCACAGGTAAAACGGCTGGAGCGGGGTGTTGCCTGGTATATTAGTGCCGACACCCTGACCGACGTACAGTGGAAAGCGGTTGCTGAATTGCTGCACGATCGCATGATGGAAACGGTGTTTACCTCTCTGGAAGATGCCGCTCAGCTGTTTGTTCAACAGAGTCCGGCACCTGTGCAAAGTGTCGATTTGTCAGGTAAAGGACGTGAAGCGCTGGTTGAAGCGAATATCCGTCTGGGCCTGGCGCTGGCCGAAGATGAAATTGATTATTTGCAGGCTGCATTTACCCAGCTCGACCGTAATCCTAACGATATTGAGCTCTATATGTTCGCCCAGGCGAACTCAGAACACTGCCGCCATAAAATCTTCAATGCTGATTGGATTATCGACGGTGAAAAACAGCCTAAGTCGCTGTTTAAGATGATCAAAAATACATTTGAAAAAACGCCTGACTATGTACTGTCTGCCTATAAAGATAATGCGGCAGTGATGGAAGGTTCACATGTCGGACGTTTCTTTGCAGACCATGATTCTGGCCGCTATGAATTTCATCAGGAAGAAACACATATTCTGATGAAGGTTGAGACCCATAACCATCCTACTGCTATTTCCCCCTGGCCTGGCGCGGCTACTGGCTCCGGTGGTGAAATTCGTGATGAAGGTGCGACGGGTCGTGGCTCGAAACCTAAAGCGGGTCTGGTCGGTTTTTCGGTTTCCAACCTGCGAATTCCAGGCTTCGAACAACCCTGGGAACAAGATTTCGGTAAACCAGACCGCATCGTCAGCGCGCTGGATATCATGACTGAAGGCCCATTAGGTGGCGCGGCATTTAACAACGAATTTGGTCGCCCGGCACTGACGGGCTACTTCCGTACTTATGAAGAGCAGGTTAATAGCCATAATGGCGTAGAGCTACGCGGTTACCACAAACCGATTATGCTGGCCGGTGGTATCGGCAATATTCGCGCTGACCATGTGCAAAAAGGTGAGATCCCTGCTGGCGCGAAGCTTATCGTTCTGGGCGGGCCGTCAATGAACATTGGTCTGGGAGGCGGTGCCGCTTCTTCTATGGCCTCTGGTCAGTCTGATGCCGATCTGGACTTTGCTTCTGTGCAGCGTGACAACCCAGAGATGGAGCGTCGTTGCCAGGAAGTTATCGACCGTTGCTGGGAGCTGGGTGATAACAACCCGATTGTCTTTATTCATGATGTGGGCGCGGGCGGTTTGTCGAATGCGATGCCTGAGCTAGTCAGTGATGGTGGCCGTGGTGGCCGTTTTGAGCTGCGCGACATTTTAAATGACGAACCCGGAATGAGTCCGTTAGAAGTGTGGTGTAATGAATCTCAGGAGCGCTATGTACTGGCTGTTATGCCAGAACAGCTGCCACTGTTTGACGCCATGTGTCGCCGCGAGCGCGCACCTTATGCCGTCATCGGTGAAGCGACCGAAGAACCTCATTTGACGCTGAACGATAGCCATTTCGATAATCAGCCTATTGATATGCCGCTCGATGTCCTGCTGGGTAAAACGCCTAAAATGGAGCGCAATGTTGAAACGCTGAAAGCCAAAGGTGAAGCCCTGGACGACAGTGCGATTACTCTCGCTGATGCGGTTAACCGTGTGATGCACTTACCGACGGTCGCGGAAAAAACCTTCCTCGTAACCATCGGCGATCGTACCGTAACGGGTATGGTTTCACGCGATCAGATGGTCGGCCCATGGCAGATCCCAGTTGCTGACTGTGCTGTTACGACAGCAAGTCTCGACAGCTACTATGGTGAAGCGATGTCACTGGGTGAGCGTGCCCCTGTTGCCTTGCTGGATTTTGCTGCTTCAGCGCGCCTTGCGGTAGGTGAAGCCTTAACCAACATTGCCGGAACCCAGGTAGGTTCTCTGAAACGTATTAAACTGTCAGCGAACTGGATGGCGGCTGCCGGGCACCCTGGTGAAGACGCCGGATTATATGAAGCGGTAAAAGCGGTTGGCGAAGAACTCTGTCCGCAACTGGGCTTGACCATTCCAGTGGGCAAAGACTCTATGTCGATGAAAACCCGCTGGCAGCAGGAAGACAGCACTAAAGAGATGACTTCACCGCTTTCTTTAGTTATCACGGCATTCGCTCGCGTTGAAGATGTTCGCGCTACCGTGACCCCAGAGCTAAGCACTGAAGATAATGCCTTGCTGCTGATTGACTTAGGCGCTGGTCATAATGCGCTGGGTGCTACGGCATTAGCTCAGGTCTATCGTCAGTTAGGTGATAAACCTGCTGATGTGCGTAATGTTGAGCAACTGAAAGGCTTCTGGCATGCCATGCAGGCACTGGTTGCTGAGCGTAAGCTACTGGCCTGGCACGACCGCTCTGATGGTGGCCTGTTAGTGACTCTGGCGGAAATGGCCTTTGCCGGTCACTGCGGTGTTGAAGCGGATATTACTGGCCTTGGCAGTAACCGACTGGCGGCTCTGTTTAACGAAGAGTTAGGCGGTGTTATTCAGGTTCGTGCCGCAGACTGCGCAGCAGTTGAACAATGTTTTGCTGAGCATGGTCTGGCGAATTGTCTGCACTACCTCGGTAAAGCTGTAGCAGGCGACAGCTTTACTCTGACCGCTGATGGTGAGTCAGTATTTAGTGAAAGTCGCACCACCATGCGTCTCTGGTGGGCAGAAACAACCTGGCAGATGCAACGCCTGCGGGATAACCCAGATTGTGCTGATGAAGAACACCAGGCTAAAGCTGACAACAGCGATCCGGGTCTTAATGTTAAACTGAGTTTTGATATCGCGGCAGATATCGCAGCGCCGTTTATCGCAACCGGTGCGCGTCCAAAAGTGGCTATTCTGCGTGAGCAGGGTGTTAACTCCCATCTGGAGATGGCAGCCGCGTTTCATCGTGCAGGTTTTGAGGCCATCGATGTACATATGAGCGATCTGCTGGCTGGTCGTACTGGGCTGGATAGCTTCCAGACTCTGGTTGCCTGTGGTGGTTTCTCCTATGGCGATGTGCTGGGTGCGGGTGAAGGCTGGGCAAAATCGATTCTGTTCAATTCACGTGTACGTGATGAATTTGCTGAGTTTTTCCTGCGTCCTCAAACGCTGGCCTTAGGTGTTTGTAATGGTTGCCAGATGATGTCTAATCTGCGGGAACTGATCCCCGGAAGCGAGTTGTGGCCACGCTTTGTTCGTAACCAGTCTGACCGTTTTGAAGCACGCTTTAGCTTAGTTGAAGTGACCGACAGTCCATCACTATTGCTTCAGGGAATGGCGGGTTCACATATGCCGATTGCGGTCTCTCATGGCGAAGGGCGCGTTGAAGTGCGCGATGCTGCTCATCTGGCCGCGCTGGAAAGCAAAGGTCTGGTAGCACTGCGCTTTATCGATAACGCGAGTAATGTCACTGAACGTTATCCAGCGAACCCTAATGGTTCACCAAATGGAATAACGGCAGTCAGTAATGAAGACGGGCGTGTCACGATAATGATGCCACACCCTGAACGCGTATTCCGTACCGTGAGCAACTCCTGGCATCCAGAGGAGTGGGGCGAAGACAGCCCGTGGATGCGTATTTTCCGTAATGCCCGTAAACAGCTCGGCTAATTTACGCGGCAGGTGATAGAACCCCTCGATTTTTATGAGGGGTTTTTTTATGTCTCTAAATCACGACAATGTTATTTTTCGTGTCTCTTTTTGGAGACATTTAACCTAATGATTGTTAAATGAATTTGATTTAAGTCATCATTCCGTCTCAAATTGGCGACAGTTTTTGTTGTTTAAAGGTAAATTTTTATTTTGTTTTTATTATTAAATTGTCTTATAAATCATAAAAATGATATTTTTATTTACAACTTGGCATATATAATGCATCATTATCTTCGTTGCTCATTCAACTTCTTATGTCAGCGTTTTTAAACAGACTACATAAACCTCCGAATGACGCACATTAAGGTGCCTGCCGTCCAACTTTTGATAAATGCTTTCGGGCTTATCATACATCGGGCGAAACGTTGAGTAAGGTGCCGCCTATTCCTTAGATAAAGGCAGGGTTTTTAACCCTGCCTTTATTGTTTCTGCAAACTCAGCTTTCAACCCCATTCAATCCCAGTTAGCATCTTGTCTGAACGATAAAATGAGATGAATCAATTGAATCAGTGGCATGTTTTCCCCCGCTCATTGCGACAGCTCGTAATGATGGCCTTTTTCTTGGTTCTGGTTCCGCTATTGGTGCTTGCCTGGCAAGCCTGGCAGAGCCTGAATACGCTCAGTGCCCAGGCAGAACAAACCAACCGTAGCACTATTATTGACGCTCGTCGTAGTGAGACTATGGCCAGCATGGCTCTGGAAATGGAACGGAGCTATCGCCAGTACTGCGTGCTGGATGACGCCCGTCTGCTGAGCCTGTATCAAGAGCAGCATGGAAGTTATGCTCAGATGCTGGGAGCCCATGCTCCCGTTATTGCTGATACCGATCTGTTACAAAGACTGACCGACTCTTTAGCTGCGCTCTTAACCTTTCAGTGTCGCAATAATGCCCCGGATGATACCGCGTTAAATGAACTCGAAGTTTTTGCTGCCAGTAACGCTGATATGCTTCAGGCGACCCGGGCAGTGGTTTTCTCGCGTGGTCAGCAACTACAGCAGGATATTGCTGAGCGTGGTCAATACTTTGGCTGGCAGGCATTAGTGCTATTTTTACTGAGTCTGAATCTGGTTATTATTTTTACCCGTATGATAATCGGCCCGGTAAAAGGCATTGAAAGAATGATTAAACATCTCGGGGAAGGACGATTACTCGAAGATGGTGAGAATTTTAAAGGCCCGAGAGAGTTACGTTCAATCGGGCAGCGTATCGTTTGGTTAAGTGAACGTTTACGCTGGCTTGAGTCTCAGCGACATGAATTTTTACGCCATATATCGCATGAATTAAAAACGCCACTTGCCAGTATGCGTGAAGGTACTGAATTATTAGCCGATCAGGTCGTTGGTCCGTTAACCGCCTCTCAAAAAGAGGTCGTGTCTATTCTTGACGACAGTAGCCGTCATCTGCAAAAACTGATCGAACAACTACTGGACTATAATCGCCGAGTCACAGATGGTGCGGTTGAACTGGAAAAAGTCATCCTTGCTCCACTGGTCACTCGTGTCATCGCGGCTCACAGTTTACCTGCCAGAGCTAAGCATATGCGTACTGAAACTGAACTGGTTGACGTGGCTTGCCTGGCTGAGCCGGTATTGCTGATGAGCGTCTTAGATAATCTCTACTCCAATGCGGTGTACTATGGTGGCGAATCCGGTACCATTTATATTCGCAGCCACCAGTCGGGAAACCAGCTACACATTGAAGTCGCTAATACCGGTCAGGCAATTCCTGAATCGGAAAGTGAAATGATTTTTGAGCCTTTCTATCAAGGTAGCCTACAACGTAAAGGTTCAGTGAAAGGCAGTGGATTAGGCCTCAGTATTGCCAGGGATTGTATTCATCGTATGAAAGGTCAACTCTATCTGATACATGATGAGAAAGCAGATGTCTGCTTTCGTATCGAATTACCGGTTTTCTCCGAGAATGATATAACGCAATGAAAGCATACCTATTAACCTTGCTACGTGGTGCTATTGGTGCTCGCCTGGCTGTTCTGCTGGTAACAGGAAGCGGTGTGCTGACGGGGTGTGCATCGCTACCAGAATTTCATCATTCGCAAACCGTTAATCAGACCCATTTACCGGAGCAGCAGCTACCGGACTACCTCTCGACGCAGTGCTCGCACATCTGGCAGCAAGACAATGCTGATAGCCTGGAAAATCCACTTTATTGGTTACGGGGAATGGAGTGCGCGCAGCGACTCTCGCCTGAAGAAGCCAGAACTGAAGCTCGTCAGTGGTCGGCTCTTACCTGGCAGGATACCTTTAAGCGCGGTATTTTATTATCGCCAGCGAAAATTACACCTGTCGAAAGACGCCGGTATATGACACAACTTGACATGCTGGCGACCGATATCCCTCTCCAGATACGTTCTTTGTTTATCGTCTGGCGTGATGGGCAACGTTTTCAGTTAAGTCTGGCAGAAGAGCGTAATCGTTATAGCAAATTACAGCAGACAACAGACAGCCAGCTGGATGAGTTGCGTCAGACACAACAGTTTTTACGTAATGAACTGGAGATAACGACCAGGAAATTAGAAACGATGTCCGATATAGAACGCCAGCTTTCTAGTCGTAAACCGGGCAGCAACTATGTTCCTGAAGCGCAAAGTACCGATACTCAGGAAAGCAGTGAACAACTACCCAAAGAGGATCAGCCATGACGTCACACAAACCGGCTCGTTTACTATTAGTCGACGATGACCCAGGCTTGTTAAAACTATTAGGCATGCGTCTGACCAGCGAAGGTTATACCGTGACGACTGCTGAAAGTGGTGCGGAAGGGTTACGTGTTTTAAGTCGTGAAAAAATCGATCTGGTGATCAGTGACTTACGTATGGATGAAATGGATGGCATGGCGCTTTTTGGTGAGATCCAAAAAGCTCTGCCAGGCATGCCAGTGATCATTTTGACTGCTCATGGGTCAATTCCTGAAGCGGTCACGGCAACGCAACAAGGTGTATTCAGCTTTTTGACTAAACCAGTAGATAAAGATGCGCTTTATCGGGCTATTGACGATGCCCTGGCCCATACCGTTCCGGCAGGGGAAGAAATGTGGCGAGATACTATCGTCACGCGCAGCCCGATTATGTTACGTCTACTGGAGCAGGCACATAAGGTGGCCCAGTCTGATGTCAGTGTCCTCATTAATGGGCAAAGCGGAACGGGCAAAGAGGTACTGGCACAGGCCATTCATCAGGCGAGTCCGCGCAGTAAAAAAGCATTTATTGCTATTAACTGTGGTGCATTACCGGAGCAGTTACTGGAATCAGAGCTATTTGGTCATGCGCGTGGAGCCTTTACCGGAGCGGTGAGCAATCGGGAAGGATTGTTTCAGGCCGCCGAAGGTGGCACGCTCTTTTTAGATGAGATTGGCGATATGCCACTCTCGCTACAGGTAAAACTGCTGCGGGTGTTGCAAGAACGCAAAGTCCGTCCGCTCGGGAGTAACCGGGATGTCGATATTGACGTCCGGATCCTTTCTGCAACTCACCGGCATCTTCCTAAAGCCATGGAACGGGGAGAGTTTCGCGAAGATTTATTCTACCGTTTGAATGTCGTGAGCCTGAAAATTCCCGCACTAAATGAACGTGCTGAAGATATTCCGCTGCTTGCCAGTCAACTGCTACGTCAGTCAGCAGATAAGCATAAGCCCTTTGTCCGAAGCTTTTCGACCGAAGCCATGAAACGGTTAATCTCGGCCAGCTGGCCGGGTAATGTCCGTCAGCTAGTTAACGTCATCGAGCAATGCGTTGCCCTGACCTCGACACCGGTTATCAATGAAGCCTTAGTGGAGCAAGCCCTGGAAGGGGAGAATACTGCGCTGCCAACCTTTGTTGAAGCAAGAAATCAGTTTGAGCTGAATTACTTACGAAAACTTTTACACATCACCAAAGGCAACGTTACCCATTCTGCACGTATGGCGGGGCGGAATCGGACAGAATTTTATAAACTACTGGCCCGACATGAACTCGATGCCAATGACTTTAAAGACTAGGCTGTGGTAGTGTGGACAGATGCAGCTATATAACGAAAAACAGCATGTGATGTGGTGTGGGGAAAGAGCAATAACATGAAAAAGATAGACGCAATTATTAAACCGTTCAAACTCGATGACGTCCGTGAAGCGCTGGCGGAAGTGGGTATCACGGGTATGACAGTCACTGAAGTTAAAGGCTTTGGCCGTCAGAAAGGCCACACTGAGCTGTATCGTGGTGCTGAGTATATGGTGGATTTTCTGCCAAAAGTTAAAATTGAACTGGTCGTCACTGATGATATCGTCGATATCTGTGTTGACACTATTGTGAATACTGCGCAGACCGGAAAAATTGGTGACGGTAAGATTTTTGTCTTCGACGTTGCTCGTGTAGTACGAATTCGTACTGGCGAAGAAGACGACGCGGCCATTTAATTCGCTGTCTCAGACTCGATTCATATGCCTCTGACTATTATTCAGGGGCAGTCACTCCGCATAAGCCAGACCACTGTTATTACTGGTCATCGGTAACTCTGAACCCCTCCGTATTCTCTTTTTACTCGGTGTTAATTTCGCTGATAGTGGCGATTTTTCCTGCATCAGTTAATAACCATGTTTATTGTGCCGTTATCCCGATTATCAACTGTTCTTATATCAGGAATCGCGCCTTTATTACTTTATGATGCTAAGAGAGCGAATTAATACAATCAAAAGTGTTTTGAGTGCGGTAGCGAAAAGTACGGATGGTTGCGCTGAACTTGAAAAATGCGCATCATGCATGTGAGGAAATATCCGAAAGTCAGGAAAGTTTTTATTGCAAAGAATCCTTATTCCATGCCTGAGTAATCGTTTGCGTAAAAACCTTGATCAAGCTCTATCACCTGAATCTATTTCGGTTTACACTATTGTCCGTCGCCCAAAAGGGCACCCCATTATTGCAATAAAAAGTTTACTGTTAGCTGAGCCAGGAGATGCGGATGTTAAAGCGTGAAATGAACATTGCCGATTATGATGCCGAATTATGGCAGGCTATGGAGCAAGAAAAAGTACGTCAGGAAGAGCATATCGAACTGATCGCCTCCGAAAACTATACCAGCCCGCGTGTCATGCAGGCGCAAGGGTCTCAGCTGACAAACAAGTATGCTGAAGGATACCCGGGTAAACGTTACTACGGTGGTTGCGAACACGTTGATATCGTTGAGCAGCTGGCTATCGATCGTGCAAAAGAGCTGTTTGGTGCTGATTACGCTAACGTACAGCCTCATTCAGGTTCTCAGGCGAACTACGCGGTCTACACTACTCTGCTTGAACCTGGTGATACTGTACTGGGTATGAACCTCGCTCATGGTGGTCACCTGACTCACGGTTCTCCAGTTAACTTTTCCGGTAAACTGTATAACATCGTTCCTTACGGTATTGATGAAAGCGGCCATATCGATTACGCAGAGCTGGAAAAACTGGCTAAAGAGCATAAACCGAAAATGATCATCGGTGGTTTCTCTGCCTATTCTGGTGTGGTTGACTGGGCTAAATTGCGCGAAATTGCCGATCTGATCGACGCTTACCTGTTTGTTGATATGGCACACGTTGCTGGCCTGATTGCTGCTGGTGTCTATCCAAACCCAGTTCCACACGCTCACGTCGTCACCACGACTACGCATAAAACCCTGGCAGGTCCTCGCGGTGGTTTAATCCTGGCTAAAGGTGGCAGCGAAGAGCTGTATAAAAAACTGAATTCTGCAGTATTCCCAGGCGCACAGGGCGGCCCACTGATGCATGTTATCGCGGGCAAAGCGGTAGCACTGAAAGAAGCACTGGAGCCTGAGTTCAAAGTTTACCAGCAGCAAGTCGCTAAAAATGCTAAAGCTATGGTAGAAGTATTCCTGAACCGTGGTTATAACGTGGTTTCTGGTGGTACTGATAACCACCTGTTCTTGCTGGATTTGGTTGACAAAAACCTGACCGGTAAAGAAGCTGATGCTGCGTTGGGTCGTGCTAATATCACGGTTAACAAAAACAGCGTACCAAACGATCCGAAGAGCCCGTTTGTGACTTCCGGTATCCGTATCGGTAGCCCGGCAGTGACTCGTCGTGGATTCAAAGAAGCTGAAGTGAAAGAACTGGCTGGCTGGATGTGTGACATTCTGGACAACATCAATGATGAAGCCACCATTGAAAGCACTAAGCAAAAAGTTCTGGATATCTGCGCGCGTTTCCCGGTATACGCGTAAGCGTTGATTCAGTCGCAGAGAGTCACACGACGCTGACTTGAGTTAGCCTCGTGTGAAACGAAGACCGCCACACATAATGTGGCGGTTTTTTTAACTGAACCTGGTTAATAAAAAGCCCGATCCCCGCACCATCACTAATCTGTCAGCATTTAAACATCATATGACCTGTTATCAGAGCATTGAATTGTCATAGATAACTTGCAAGCAAATTGCCTATCCCTGACACTACTCCCCTCAAAATGGGAGGAAACATGGTTGTTCAATCCACGCTTTGGTTAGCTTTGAGTTATTTCACCTATTTTTTCAGTTACGGTATTTTTTTGCCGTTCTGGAGCTTGTGGCTGGAAGGTGTGGGTTTACCTCCAGAAACAATCGGTATGTTATTGGGTGCCGGGCTTATCGCGCGTTTTTTAGGCAGTTTATTACTGGCCCCTCGGGTCACTAATCCTTTCCGGTTAGTTTTTGCATTGCGTTTGCTGGCGTTACTGTCATTAGTCTTTATGGTTGCCTTCTGGCTCGGACAAACTTCCGCCTGGCTGCTTATCGTAATGGTCGGTTTTAACCTCTTCTTTTCACCTTTAGTTCCACTGACAGATGCGCTGGCCGGTACCTGGCAACGTCAATTTCCTCTCGATTACGGTCGTGTCAGGCTATGGGGGTCACTGGCATTTGTTATTGGCTCAGCGGTCACCGGTAAACTGGTGAGTGAGTTTAGCTATCAGGCTATTCTGGTATTAATGAGCGTGGGCGTCACTTCTATGCTGATTGGTATGATGTTCCGCCCTTCAATTATGCCAGAAGGCAAAATTGCCCAGCAAGAATCTATGGGGTGGTCAGCCTGGAAGGGGCTGATAGTCGGTGACTGGCGATTTCTGGCTTGTGTCACTTTGCTGCAAGGTGCACATGCTGCTTACTATGCTTTCAGTGCGATTTACTGGCAGAGTGAAGGCTATTCAGCCTCGGTAGTGGGCTATTTATGGTCACTCAGTGTGGTCGCTGAAATCGTGATTTTTGCTCTCAGTAATCGTCTGTTCCGTCGCTGGGGTACGCGTGATTTACTGCTACTGTCAGGTATTACAGGTATCGTGCGCTGGGGACTGATGGCGACCAGTACTGAGTTATCCTGGCTGATAGTCTCGCAAATTATGCACTGCGGAAGTTTTACCGTTTGTCATCTTGCCGCTATGCGTTATATCTCAGCACGCCACGGTCACGAAGTTATTCGTTTGCAGGCGATATATTCGGCAGTGGCCATGGGAGGAGGTATAGCGATTATGACCATGTTCTCTGGCTATCTGTATCAGCATATTCAGGGCGGGATGTTCTGGGTCATGGCTCTGGTCGCGGTACCCGCACTCTTTTTACGCCCCAAAGTGACGGCAAAAGCGTAATCGTCCGGAACAGGCAATGACTCTGGATGTCTGTTCCGATGATTATTTTATTCTGGCTGACACGGCAAACGTTAACTCCGAGGCAGATATGAATCATAAACCAGCCCGTTGTGCAGCGGGAATATTACTGGTGTTCGGGCTGAGTTCTTTGGGAGCCTACGCCCATCCACACAGTTTTATTTCTCTTAAGACAACCCCAGTTGTCGAGCAAGGCCAGTTAACCGGGTTAAAAATGCAGTGGTTGATGGATGAGCTGACCTCAGCTGATTTACTCTATGATGCCGGGGATGCTAAACCTGATTCTCCGGTCTGGAAAAAACTGGCAGCAGAGGTGATGGCGAACGTGCTGGGACAACACTATTTTACTGAAATTTGGCAGCAGGGAAAAAAAGTGAAATTCACGGCACAGCCCCCGGAGTATCGGCTGGAAAGAGTCGAACACCAGGCCATGCTGAGTTTTGTTTTACCGCTGGCAAAACCACAGCCATTACAAGGTGCCAGCTTTCAGTTTTCTACCTTCGATCCCTCATTTTATGTTGATATGACTTATATTGAGGACTCCGATGCTTTTTTATCATCAGAACTGGCGACCCGCTGCCATATTTCAGTGCTGACCCCTGAACCGAGTGAAGAGATGCTAGAGTTTGCCGCATCACTGGATAAAGACGATGCGCCCCCGGAAGATATGGCGTTAGGTCAGCAATTTGCCCAAAAAGTGACGCTTCAATGTCAATGAGCATCCCTTCAAAAAGGGGCCGTTATCACTGGGAGCATTGCTGGCCACTGCTACTTTTTCTGGTTCTGGCGGGGGGCGCTTTATGTGCCCTCTGGATTTACTGGTCGCCAATTTTAGCGTTGTCGATCCAATGGCAGCGCCTGATTAATCAAGAGCTCAGTAGTTTGTTACGTCAGGTAGCTGAAAATCCGACACGGGCGGGGGTTATCTTGCTGGGGGTCAGCTTCGGTTATGGCGTCTTGCACGCTCTGGGGCCAGGACATGGCAAAATTGTTATTACTACCTGGCTTGCAACCCATCCCTCGAAACTAAAAACCAGCCTTAAACTGACTTTCGCCGCTTCACTGCTGCAAGGTCTGGTAGCGATTGGTCTGGTAACCCTATTGTTGGTGGTATTACAGCTACCCTCGCGTCAGTTACATCTGAGTAGCTTCTGGCTGGAGAAGGGGAGCTATCTGTTGGTCGGTGTGCTTGGCCTGTTGCTCTGTTTACGTGCTATCCGGCGATTACGGATATTGCTTCGTCGACAGCCGACATTTCGCGTTTTTACTCTCCAGCATACCCATGATGAGCATTGTGGCTGTGGTCACCAGCATGTACCCGATCCGCAACAAATCGCCGCGGGTGATGACTGGCGCGCTCGCCTGATGGTGGTGCTATCGATGGGAATACGCCCTTGTTCCGGGGCGATTATGGTACTGCTCTTCAGCAAAGTTATCGGGGTATTTAGCTGGGGTGTTTTATCTGCGCTAGCCATGGCGCTAGGAACCGCAATGACGCTTTCCGGACTGGCTCTATTGGTTCATGGCTGTCGAAATGTGGCTATCCGACTGAGCAAGAATCGCCCGCCCTTACTCTGGCAACAGGTCGGCTGGTCTTCACTTGCGCTGGCTGGAGGGGTGATACTGGTGGTGGCTGCTGTGGTGATGTGGCTCAGTGCTCAGCCGGTAATGCGAGGACTTCGTCCTTTTTAATACTTGAACCCTCCAGGAGGAGGGCTCAAGGCATGAACAGATAAGCTCTAACGCTTCAGCGCTTCGCTGAGTTCGTCACGCATTAATGCGAGCATAGATTTCACTACGCGCGGATTACCTGCCACGATATTACCCGTTAGCAGATAGTTATGACCGCCAGTGAAATCACAAACCAGGCTGCCTGATTCACGAGCCAGCAATTCGCCAGCTGCAAAATCCCAAGGTTTCAGACCGATTTCAAAGAAGCCATCCACTCGACCCGCTGCAACATAAGCTAAGTCCAGAGCAGCAGAACCGGTACGACGGAAGTCTGCACACTGGGTAAACAGTTTGCCGATGATATTGATATAGGTCGCTGCGTATTGTTTCTGTTTAAACGGAAAACCGGTTGCCAGAATAGTGCCATCGAGATCACGGGCATTGCTGCCACGCAGGCGATAGCCATTCAGCTGTGCGCCCTGACCACGTACCGCACTGAACAATTCGTTACGCATTGGATCATAAACAACAGCAACTTCGGTGCGGCCTTTAATGCGCACGGCGATAGAAACAGAGAAGTGTGGTAAGCGTTTAATGAAGTTAGTAGTGCCATCCAGTGGATCGATAACCCATTGCACATCCTGATCTTCACCTGCCAGTTCACCGGCTTCTTCGGTGATAATGGTATGTTTTGGATAAGACTTACGAATAACTTCGATAATCAGGCGCTCGGCTTCTCTATCGATGTTAGTTACAAAGTCATTGCTGCCTTTCTGGCTAGCTTCAACAGCGTCAGGTGTTTCATAGCTTTTGGCAATTAAATTGCCGGCCTTGCGCGCAGCGCGCACGGCGATGTTCAGCATCGGATGCATCGGTTTCTCTCACTGGATTTTAAAGAACGGGAAAACGGGGCGGAGTATAGCAGAGCGTTCGGAATATGTCCCAATGATATGGTAAGATATTGCTATATTCTTCTTCGGGCTTTGAATGACAATGCTGCAAAATGTACGAATTGTGCTGGTAGAAACTTCGCATACCGGCAATATGGGCTCCGTAGCCCGGGCGATGAAAACGATGGGCTTAACTAATCTTTGGTTGGTTAATCCGCTGGTCAAACCTGATTCTCAGGCGATTGCACTGGCCGCAGGTGCCAGTGATGTGATTGGTGATGCAAAAATTGTTGATACTCTGGATGAGGCGTTAGCCGGATGTAGTCTGGTGGTCGGCACCAGCGCGCGTTCTCGCACTTTGCC
>Ga0308165_1002991_pt1 | contig 18933 bp, 13 predicted proteins | sample PhyWR2_FD_201032 | JGI IMG/M metagenome (GOLD analysis project Ga0308165, IMG submission 201032) | Phyllosphere microbial communities from UC Gill Tract Community Farm, Albany, California, United States - DLSLW.R2 | ecosystem: Host-associated > Plants > Phyllosphere > Unclassified | place: USA...
TTCCAGAAGCGGCGCACGCCCATGAACAGCGCGAACACCACGAACAGGAACACCGGCGCGAACATGCCCACCAGCAGGTTGTGCGGGAACAGGCGGTAGAAGTTGCCGCCCAGATCGGCGCCCCACAGCGCGGCCAGGCCATTGCCCTGCAGCACCACGGCCAGCACCAGGAACAGCGTCAGCGCCGCGACCAGGGCCAGCGACAGCGTCAGGCCGTTGCGCTGGTAGAGGCTGCCCAGCGCGGGCGGCCAGGCGTAGTCGGCATAGGTCTTGCCGCGCACTTCGGCCATGGCCTTGGGAATGTTCACGGCGAACTCGTGCGGCGGCGCGTACTGGCAGGCATGCAGGCAGGCGCCGCAGTTGTGGCACAGGTTGGCGAGGTAGTGCACGTCGGCCGCGGCGAACTCGAGCCGGCGCGTCATTGCGGGAAACACCGCGCAAAAGCCTTCGCAGTAGCGGCAGGCATTGCAGATCTGCAGCGCGCGCGCGACTTCGGCTTCGGCGGAGATCGCCTGGATGGGGATGACCTTGGCACTTGACTTGGCAATGGCCACGGGCAGGCCGTTGGCCAGCGCCTTGGCGTCTTCGGTCAGGGATTGCAGGGTTTGCATGGCGGTTTCCTAGTCGTTGACGGCGCCAGCGACGGCTGGCTGGCCTTGTGCGGCCAGGGCCGCGTTGCGTCCGGCAATGCGGCCAAAGGCCGTGCCTATGGACATGCCCACGCCCGCCGTGTAGCCCTTGCCCAGCACGTTGCCGGCCATCATTTCGCCGGCGACAAACAGGTTGCTGCTGGCCCGGCCCGCAAAGCGCACGGCCGCGGTGTCGTCGACCTTGAGGCCCAGGTAGGTGAAGGTCACGCCCGGGCGCAGCGCATAGCCGTAGAACGGCGCGGTGTCTATGGGCCGGGCCCAGTGGGTCTTGGCGGGCGCGACGCCTTCGGTATGGCAGTCGTCAAGCGCCGTGTGGTCGAACCGGCCCACGCGGCAGGCTGCGTTGTAGGCGTCCAGCGTGCGCGTGAAGGTCGCGGGGTCCAGGCCCAGCTTCTCGGCCAGCTCGGGCAGGGTGTTGGCGGTGATGCCCGGGAACACCGGCGGCATGAAGCGGCCTATGGCCTTGGCGTCGATGATCGAATAGGCGACCTGGCCCGGTTGCTGGGCGACAAGCCGGCCCCAGATCGCATAGCGCTTGGGCCAGAAGTCCTCGCCTTCGTCATAGAAACGCTCGGCCTCGCGGTTGACGACCACGCCCAGAGAGACGCAGTCGATGCGCGTGCAGATGCCGCCGTCGTAGAGCGGCGCGCGCGCGTCGATGGCCACCATGTGGGCCTGGGTCGGATCGCCAATGCGGTCGGCCTGCTGCTCGTCAAGCATATGGCGCAGCAGCACGCCCTGGTTGTAGGCCGTGCCGCGTATCAGGAAATTGTCCGAAGGCCATTCGCCGCGCGCGTTCTGGCCCCAGGCTTCGCGCAGCCATTCGCGGTTGGACTCGAAGCCGCCGGCCGCGAGCACGCAGCTCCTGGCGGTGATGCGCTGGCCGCGGCTCCAGGCCGCGACAAAGCGGCCGTTGTCGATCTCGAGCCGGTCCACGGGCGACTCGTAGCGTATCTCGACGCCCAGCGCCTCGGCGCTGCGGAAGTAGGCGTTGACCAGGGCCTTGCCGCCGCCCATGAAGAAGGCGTTGGTACGCGCCACATGCAGCGCGCCCGACAGCGGCGGCTGGAAATGCACGCCGTGGCGGCGCATCCAGTCGCGGCAGGACGACGAGGCGCGTATCACCAGGCGCGCGAGGTGTTCGTCGGTGATGCCGCCCGTGACCTTGAGCAGGTCCTGCCAGAACTCTTCTTCGGGGTAGGCTTCGACGAGCACGTCCTGCGGCGCGTCATGCATGCAGCGCAGATTGCGCGTGTGGGCGGAGTTGCCGCCGCGCCATTCGCGCGGCGCGGACTCCAGCAGCAGCACGCGCGCACCTGCTTCGCGCGCCATCAGGGCGGCGCACAGGGCGGCGTTGCCGCCACCGATGACCAGAACATCGGTGTCCATGGGAATTCTCCTTGCAGTCTCTCTCGGGGGGGAGCTCAACTGTAGGAATCAATCCGCCCCCGGTGCAGGGGGCTTGGTGCATGGGGGTATCAGTGTTCGTGATGGATGGGCGAGGTGCCGCTCCAGGCGCCCGACTGCACCAGTTCGCGCACGCAGTCGACCAGCACCACGCGCGCGGCCAGCGCGGCCGGCGACAGCTCGTCCTCGGACAGGCTGCACAGCAGATTGGTGCGCTGCGCGTCCTTGTCGGTGATCAGCGCCGACTCGAAGCGCTGGGCCGCGTCCTCGAAGCGGCCCATGGCTGCCCAGGGCTGCAGCGACGAGCCCAGGCCGGCATCGACGGCGGCCATCACCATGGACAGCGAATCGACCTCGAGCACCACATGTGGCGTGAAGCGCGCCTGGGCAAACGCGGTGTCCAGCGTGCTGCGCAGGCCGTGCTGGCCCGTGGGCAGGATCAAGGGCTCGCGCGCGAGATCGGCCAGCGCCATGGACGCGGGCAGAACGCCGATCTGCGGGTGGCGGCGCGAGCGTATCAGGAACAGCCGCTCCTCGATCAGCGGATGGACCTGCCAGCGCCGGCCGCCCGGGCGCGACGGGCCTGACCTGGCCGGGCCTGACCCGGCTGGGCCCGACCCGGCCGGGCCGGCCTCGTTGCCATGCAGGCGCGAATCAAACAGCACGGCCATGTCGAGCGCGCGCGCATTGAGCATTTCGGCCAGATGGCCCGACATGCTTTCCACCATGTGCAGGCGCACGTCGGGGTAGCGCGCACGCATGGCCCGCATCAGCGGCAGCGCGAGAATCGTGGCCGTGGTCGGCGCCAGGCCCACGCTCACCGAGCCCGACAGCCGCGACTGCTGGGCGCTGCGCACCGCCTGGTCGGCGTGGCGCAGCGCGAGCTGGGCTTCGCGAAAGAACGCCACGCCGGCCTCGGTGGGAGCCACGCCGCGCGGCGTGCGCTGCAGCAGGCGCACGGCAATCTCGCTCTCGAGCCGCGTGATCTGCTGGCTCAGCGCCGACTGCACGACGTCGAGCTCGCGCGCCGCGCGACTCATAGAGCCCATTTCCACGATGCGCACAAAGTAGCGCAGCTGCCGCAATTCCATTGCTTGTCCTGTATTTGTCCCCACCACACCGTTGCGGGTGGCGCGCTGGGATAATCGCACACCTATGACAAAGCATCGGGTGGTGGTGGGCCTTTCAGGCGGCGTGGATTCGGCGGTGACCGCCTATTTGCTCAAGCAGCAAGGCCATGACGTGGTCGGCATCTTCATGAAGAACTGGGAAGATGACGACGACAGCGAATTCTGTTCGTCCAACGTCGACTTCGTCGACGCCGCGGCCGTGGCCGACGTGATCGGCATCGAGATCGAGCATGTGAACTTCGCGGCCGAGTACAAGGACCGGGTGTTTGCCGAGTTCCTGCGCGAGTACCAGGCCGGGCGCACGCCCAACCCCGACGTGCTGTGCAATGCCGAAATCAAGTTCAAGGCCTTTCTCGACCACGCCATGCGCCTGGGCGCCGAGAAGATCGCCACCGGCCACTACGCGCGCGTGCGCCAGAATCCGCAGAGCCAGCGCTTCGAGCTGCTCAAGGGCCTGGATGCTGCCAAGGACCAGAGCTATTTCCTGCACCGCCTGAACCAGGCCCAGCTGTCGAAGACGCTGTTTCCCGTGGGCGAGCTGCACAAGACCGAAGTGCGCCGCATTGCCGAGGAAATCGGCCTGCCCAACGCCAAGAAGAAGGACTCGACCGGCATCTGCTTCATTGGCGAGCGGCCGTTTCGCGACTTTCTGAACCGCTACATCAGCAAGGAACCGGGCTTTATCCTCGACGACCGCGACCGCAAGCTGGGCCGCCATCAGGGCCTGTCGTTCTACACACTGGGCCAGCGCCAGGGCCTGGGAATCGGCGGCATCAAGGAAAAGGGCGCGCAGCGCGGCGGCGGCGAGCACCACCCCTGGTTTGTCGCGCGCAAGGAGCTCGAGCGCAACGTGCTGCGCGTGGTCCAGGGCCACGATCATCCCTGGCTGCTGTCGCGGCAGCTCGATGCCGACAACGCCAGCTGGGTCGCGGGCGAGCCACCGGCGCCCGGCCTCTATGGCTCCAAGACGCGCTACCGCCAGCCCGATTCGCCGGCCGTGATCAGTCGGGCCGCGGGCGGTCGGGCCGCGGGCGCGAGCTTCCGCCTTGACTTTCCCGAGCCGCAATGGGCGGTCACGCCCGGCCAGTCGGCCGTGCTGTATGACGGCGATGTCTGCCTGGGCGGGGGCATGATCTCGGCCGTGGCCGCCTACTCGCAGGCCACGCCGGGCTAGGCAAAGCGGATTCCCTCGGTCTGGGGTTGCAGCTGGGCAAAGCACAGCTGCAAGGTCTGCGAGGCCTTGTGGAAGGCCGCGTCCACCATGGCCTCGTCGCTGCCCGCATGCTGAAGGTCTGTCTTCAGCTGCGCGCCTATGTTCGACAGCAAGGGGTCCAGCGCAATGCCCTTGTCGTTGAACTGCTCGCAAAGCTTGTGGAGCGGATAGTGCTTCCTGTCGACTTCCGAGCCGGCGCGCGCCAGATGGTTGCGGCCAAAGGTTTCCAGCAGCGTCGCGCCCTGCTTGTTGAACAGGTAGTCGATGTCCTCGAATTTCCTGGCCTCGAAATCCTCGCCCATCTTCATGCGGCCGAAGTCAATGGCCTTGAGGTGCACGCTGCCGGTTTCCTTGATCTCGTGCACCACCAGGTTGTGCATGTGCAGATCGCGGTGCGCGACCTGGTTCTTGTAGAGCACGCGCGCCATGTCGACAAGTTGCGGCAGCAGGCTGCTGGCCTGCTCGCGTGACAGCGTGGCAAGGCAGTTGTCCATTTCCGTGCTGGCAACATGTTTTGGGTCATAGATGTCGACCACGGCATAGGTGTGCTCCTTGCTGAGATCGGGGTGCAGGGTGCCGAGATCGGTGATCTTTTTTTGCGTCGAGATATAGCTGGCCAGTTCGGGCTTGTCGTGTGCATATTCCGCCAGCGCCCGTTCGCGCTCGAAGTCTTCTTCGCCGGTCTTGGTGTCGGCGCGCAGCAGGCCACTCGCGGCATCGAATTTCTTGTTGACGCCGCCGCCCTTGAAATTTTCATCCACCACCTGGGCCACGGCCGCCTCGGTGTCAAGCCGATACTGGCCAATGGTGGCAACCTGCTGCTGCAGCATTGCGGTGTCCAGGGGCTTGCCCATGATCAGGTAGATCATCTCCCTCTCCAGCGCATCAATGGTATCCGTCTTGATCTTCTGGCCATTGATGCTGTACTCCACCGTGTACTGGTCTGAGTCGCTGGGGTCGACGATGGTCAGGGTGAACAGTGCCTTGCTGCCGGGCTCGGCCATCTCCGACAACATGTTGAAGCGGGCGAAGTTGCTGGTGCCGCTGTCATGCAGCATCTGGTGCAGTTGCTTCAGTGCTTCTGCCTTGTTGTTGGAGCGGAAGAGGTCGAGAAAGCTGTCAAGATAGCTGAGTTTCGTGGCCTCCTTGGCGTCCTCGCCCATCAGCTTGGCGATGCGCGAGGCGCTCAGCGAAGTCAGCGCGGAATTGGTCGAAAGAGGGACACTCATGGCGTGGTTCCTTTTGAAAAAAGCGCGGAAACGCCCGCGTGGCGGGTCTTTCCCGCAGGGCATGGACCGCACGCTGGAATGCGTTGCGTCTCGCGCATTCCAGCATTGGCATCGGCTGCAGTTCCTCGAGCACCGTTGCTGCGGGGGCGCAAGAAATCCAGTACCTTGTCAAAGGTATTGAGCCCGCTCGCCTGCTGCAGGTCGCTGTCCGCCTGGCAATGCGCGATGAGCTCGGTGCCAGCCGCGGGCGTGGCGACATGGGAATGGCTGGGCGCATGTCGGTGGCAGCGTGGAAGACGTCCGCGCGCTTGGATCAGCCCGGGAGACTGGGCGCATCCAGCTGACCATGCACGGCAAACCGGAATTCATTGCGTATCGCGCACTGCAGCGTCGGCGCGGAATGGCGCGCCGGCCCGCCCGGAGGCAGCGTGATGGTGAGCGACGCGGTGAGCTCGCTGGTCTGCGCGCCCTGCGGGCTGCGCAGCTGCTGCGCATCCGCCCCGTACTGGGCGATGTCCCAGCTGGAGGTGATGGTCAGCTGCACGTTCTCGCCCTCGCGGCGCAACTGGTAGCGGTACTGCGGGGTGCTGTCGGCCAGTTTCAGTTGCAGGCCGTGCGGTTCCGGCTGGCGCAGTTGCAGCAGACCCTGGCTGCCGGGGTCCAGTTCGGCCAGCACCGGCGCACACAGCGCCTGCATGGCCACTGCGGGATCGAGGTAGCTGCTGACCTCGAGCATCAGCGCCTCGTTGCCGCCGCAGGTGTTGTAGAGCTTGCGCAACTCGGCACGGTCGGCCAGAGTGACGTTTTCGCCCCACCACAGGTTGCTGGCGCCTTGAAGGTTGTCCTTGCTGGCGTCGGCGTAGCCATAGACCCCTTCGGGAAAATCCAGGGCCAGCTGGCCCACATGCGCGGCATAGGTGTCGGCGAGCTTGTAGCCGGCCTTGTCGCTGGACTTGACCGGCCCGGGATCCAGCGCCTGGGTCATGGCCTGGGCCGTAGGGTCTGCAAGGCGCAGCTGCGCGTGGCTTTCCGATGCCAGGTGCAGCAGCTTGCCGGACACGATGTTGTGCGCGACCTGCTGGGTGGGGCCGGGCGGACCCCATGGGGACAGCTGTGCGGGCGAAAGCTGGTCGGCGATATCAAGCAGGGTTTCGCGGCGCGCGGCGTCAATCTGCCCCTGTTCAAATGCCAGGTCAACGGCATCCACTGCAGGCGCCGCGGACTGCGGCGTGCCGGGTAGCCCGAACTGCGTGGCAACCTGCTGCTTGATCAGCGCGTTTGCCCACTGGCTGTCGCTGGTGCGGGCGTCGGGCGTGGGCAGCAGCAGTGGTTTGCCGTCCTGCTTGGCCTGGTCGATGCCCTCCTTGAAGACCTCCTGGGCGTTTTTGCAGGCCGGCGGGCCCGCAGCGGTGTCGTAGATGCGACCGGCTTCGGCCAGCGCGCCCTGGTAGAGGCTGGTGGCGCCGGCCTGTACGCTGGGCGCCGCATAGTAGCCAATGCCCACCGCGGTCTGGATGCCGATTGCGCCCAGCCCCAGCGCGGCGCTGCCCAGCGTCGGAACGACCTTGGCGACCATACCGAGGGTGGCCGCGGCCGTCGCCTTGGTCACCGCCTTGGCGGCCGTGACACCGCCCTGGACATATTCGCCACTGGCCAGCTGGCTCTTGGTGTCCGAGTAACCATTGGCGAGGATTTCAATGGTATCGACCACGCTGCCGGTCACATCGATGGCGGCCTGTCCCAGGCCCACCACGGTGGCACCCAGTGCATCGAACGGTGCTGCCTGGGCCGATGTCTTGAAGTAGTCACCCAGCGATTGCTGGTAATTCTGGTTGCTGAGGAAGTCATTGCCCAGGCTGGCCAGCAGGCGAAACACCGGACGCTCGCTCTGGTCCAGCCCCGGCTGATCGATCACGGCGCGCTGCAGCACGTTCTTCACCAGATCGCCGGCAAAGCCCTTGAAGGGCATGCCGGCCAGCGAATTGTCCATGTACTTGGCAAGCGTCTCGAATGAATGCTGCTTGAGCATGGTGGCCAGCAGCTTTTCGGTGAACTGGGTTTCCGTGACGGCATGCGCCACGGTTTCCGCCAGCCCCACGGTGGCGAGCTTCGCGGCGAAGCCGCGTTCGCTGCCCGTAAGGAGCAGCTCGCATGTCAGGTCCTTGATCGACGCGGACATCTCGTTGGCTTTGTTGTCGAACAGGATCATGCTGGCCAGCGGCGCCAGGGTCGCGCTGCGCTCGCCGAGCCCGTGCTTGGCCAACTGCATCTCCAGGCCCATGTGCACGGCGTCGCGCAGCACCTTGAGCGCCAGGGTGTCGCGGTTGATGCCGCCGCCGGTCATGCGGTTGACCAGCGAGTTCAAGGTATCGAAGCGGTTGAGTGCCGCAAACGCCAGGGCCTTGACCCCGGTGCCTATCATGCTGCCGATCTGCATCGCTGTTTTCCTCGGCTGCTAGGCGCGTTGCATTGGCAGGTCGCGCGATGGCAAGGCGGCCGTCAGCGAGGGCGCCGCGCTCGGCTGGGTCGATGCACGCACCAGATGCGCCTGCCAGCGTTCAAGCTGGTTGACGAAGGACTCGACGGCCTGCACCGCCTGCGCGGGCGTGAGTTCGGCCAGCGCAATGCTGCGAAAGAACACGATGCGCTCAAGGTCGGGGTCATAGCCAAAATAGTTGCCGTCGGTGCCCATGCCGAACAGGTGCAGCTGCAGCACGCTGGCAAGCATGCGCGCGCGCAGTTCGGACTGCCATTGCGCCGTGGCAACGACCGGCGCGAAGACCTGGACCATGCGCGTCTGGGCATCGTGCTCGAACGTGACTTCCATGGTTTCACTGAACACGATGGTGCAGCCGCCCGCTTGGGCGGCGGCGCTGGTATCGAGTCGGGTGGCGGCACCGATTTCGTGCAGAAAGGTGGAAAACTCCATGCATGCTCCAGGTGAAGGCGAAAGGCATGGTTTAAGTAACACAGGCCGGCAGCGGGTTCCACGATCCGACGGCCGGGGCGGCATAAGCCAGCTTGAAAATCCGCTTGACGGGCAAGGGGAAAGCGGCGCACTTGGTGTACCGAGTCGTGCCGCCCCTGTCGCTGGACGACCGCGAGGCGGTCATCGCCGAACTCGGCTTCGATCAGCCCGTGCGCTGCAGGGCCAATGTGCTGCACGGCGAGTTCGGCATCTCGTACCGGCTCAAGCGGCCGTCGTCGAGGTCATTGCCAAGCGCCTGCCCGGGCCGCTGGGGCGGGCGCTGATTGCGGCGTTGCTGGCGACCTTTCTGATCGCCATCGCCCTGTACCAGGTCTTTGCCGTCGAACGGCAAGGGCTGCCATCCTTTGGCCGTGGCGACACGGTGGCGCTGGGCGGCTGGGCGGCTGGGCAGCTGGAGGCGCCAACCGACGCTCTTGCTGCGCTGCCTGCGCGACTTCATCGCGGCGTGCAGCGCAGCACAGCGCAGCGCTGTAGCCGCGGCCGGCGCCAGCCGGATGCTCACTCGTCCAGCAGCGGCATGAACCCGCCAAAGATCATGCGCTTGCCGTCAAACGGCATCTGCTTGTCCATGCCTTCGAGGCGCGGGTCCTTCATGGCTTCCTGGTTGACCCGGTCGCGCACTTCGCGCGACGGGTATTCGATCCAGGAGAAGACCACGATCTCGCCCTCGACGGCTTTCACCGCGCCGCGAAAGTCGGTGAGCTTGCCATCGGGCACATCGTCGCCCCAGCACTCCACGACGCGCGTCGCGCCATAGTCCTTGAAGACCTGGGCGGCGCGCTTGGCCATGTCGAGATATTGCTGCTTGTTGGCGGCCGGTACCGCCACCACGAATCCATCGACGTATTTCATGGAGTGCCTCCTTTGCAAAGGGAGGACCATGCTGTCACAGCCGGTAGACCAAGGTTGTAAGAAACCGCATCAGGCGGATGGCCGGCCCGCCCTCAATGATTCGGCGGGTAGCGGCCGGGGCGGGCACTGCGGTCGTTCAGGGCGGTGATGAAATCACCAATGCTCCAACCCACGAGGCCATCGAACAGCTGCCGTGCCAGGACATCGCGGTTGACCCAGCCGCCGGTCATGCGATCGACCAGGAAGTTCACTGGTTTGATGGACAGCAGCGCCTGCAACGGCAACGTCACCAGTCCCACGCTTAGTTTCACTGCATTGATAAAGGCTGACATGGATTGCTTCTCCCCCATTTAAATACGTTGAAGGGGCAATGCGCCGGCATGGCTGGCCAGGGTCGGCAGCGCTGCGTCTGGATGAATGGCGGCCTGCACCAGCTCGACCAGCCAGTGTTCCAGTTGGTTGACGAAGGATTCGACGGCCTGTATGCCCTGCGCCGGCTCGAGCGGGGCAAGTGCAATGCTGCGAAAGAAGATGATGCGATCGAGCAGCGGGTCAAAGCCGAAGTAGTTCTCATCGGTCGCGTGGCCGAACAAATGCACTTCCAGAACGCGGGCAAGCATGCGTGCCCGGGCCTCGGCCGACCATTCTCCGAGACACATGAGGGGCGCAAAGAGCACGACTTTCTGTTTCTTCTCGTCGTGCTCGAAAGTGACTTCCAGGGTGTCGCTGAACACGATGGTGCAGCCGCCGTCCTGGGCGGCGGCGCTGATATCCAGATGGGTCGCGGCACCTATGGTCTGCAGGAAAGATGGAAAGTCCATGGAACACTCTCTTTATCAAGGTGGAGTTGCTGGATTTTTTGTAACCAGGCGCGGGCACCGGTTCCATGTACATCTTTCCTGGCGGGCGCGGAAAAAAGAAAACCCCCGGCAGCTTTCACTGGCGGGGGTTGCAGCAGTATGGAATCTGCGTTTTAGAACGGGATATCGTCATCCATGTCGTCAAAGCCCGAAGCCGCGCGCTGGGGTGCGGGGGCCATCGGAGCCTGGGCGGGAGGGGCCATGCGCTGGGCCGGTGCGGCAGCGCGGGGTGCAGGCGCCGGGGAGGGACGGCGCGGCGCGGCTTCGTAGCCACCGCCGTTGCCGCCGTTGTCCCCATAGCCATTGTCGTCGCCGTAGCCGCCGCCTTGCTGGCCGCCGCCCATGCCCTGGCGGCTGCCCAGCATCTGCATGGTGTCGGCGCGGATTTCCGTCGCGTAGCGTTCCTGGCCCGTGGCCTGGTCGGTCCACTTGCGCGTGCGCAGCGAACCTTCGACATAGACCTGCGAACCCTTGCGCAGGTACTGACCGACGATTTCCGCGAGGCGGCCGTTGAACACCACGCGGTGCCATTCGGTCGCTTCCTTGTTTTCGCCGGTGTTCTTGTCGCGCCAGCGGTCGGTGGTGGCGATGGTCACGTTGGCCACCTGGTCACCGCTGGGGAAGGCGCGCATTTCGGGATCGCGGCCCAGATTGCCGACGATGATGACTTTGTTGACGGATGCCATGGATGAATAACCTCGAAAAATGGATAGCGCGGGCCAATAGATGAGGGGGCCCGTGCCAGATGCTTGGATTGCGGCTTCCCCCTCGGAGACGCCGCAGACGGGAGCATATCCGTTTGCCCAAGACTGCGGGCAAACCCGTGATATCGATAGGGGCCGGTGAATCAGTGTCCGCCGGCACCGGTCTTGCCCACTGGTTTCAGCGGCCAGGTCACGAGCAGCCAGATGGCCGTGAGCACGGCCGTGACGGCAAACAGGCCCGGCATGCCGGCCCATTTGGCAATCGCGCCGCCGAGCGCGCCGCCGGCAAAAAGGCCTAGCGACTGCAGCGTGTTGTAGCTGCCCAGCGCCGCGCCGCGCAGCGGCGTGGGCGCCATGCGCGAGACCAGACTGGGCTGGCTGGCTTCGAGAATATTGAAGCCGCAGAAGAACACCAGCATCAGCAGGCCCATGAGCCACGGCGAAGGCGCGCTGCCGCTGGCGGCCACCGCGCCCAGGCCCAGCTGCACGACCAGTACCAGCGCGATCGCGCCCAGCAAGGCCGTGCGCAGCTTGCCCTTGCGCTCCAGCGAGAACATGCCGCCCATGGCGATGAAGGACAGCAGCACGGCGGGCAGGTAGATCTGCCAGTGCGCGCCCTTGGGCAGACCGGCCTGCAGCAGCAGCGCGGGCACGGCCACCCACATTGCCATCTGCACGGTGTGCAGCACGAAAACACCCAGATTCAGGCGCAGCAGATCGGGCTGGTGCAGCAGCTCGACCAGGCGACCGCGCGGCGCGTCCTGGTGCTTGAGCGGCTCGGGCGGAACCACCCAGATGACCACGGCGACGCCGGCCAGCGCCAGCGCAAACGTCAAGGCAAACACACCCGACAGTCCGGCCCAGGCGGCCAGCAGGGGGCCGGCAACCAGCGCCAGCGCGAACATCAGGCCTATGGAGCCGCCTATTATCGCCATCGCCTTGGTGCGCACGGCGTCGCGCGTCTGGTCGGCCAGCAGCGCGGTGACGGCCGCCGAGACCGCGCCCGCGCCCTGCAGGCCACGGCCGACCATCAGGCCGGAGAGCGAATCGGCCAGCGCCGCCAGCAGGCTGCCGGCGGCAAACACCAGCAGGCCGAAAACGATCACGCGCTTGCGGCCAAAGCGGTCGGAGGCCAGGCCCAGCGGCAGCTGGAACAGCGCCTGGGTCAGGCCGTACAGGCCCATGGCCAGGCCGACCATTGCGGGGTCGTCGCCACCGGGGTATTTGCGCGCTTCCAGCGCAAACACCGGCAGGACCAGAAACAGCCCCAGCATGCGCAGGGCGAAGATCAGCGCCAGACCGCCGCTTGCACGGCGCTCCAGCGGCGTCATGGTGGGGGAGTCCGGGGCGGCCGGGGCAGGGGCGGGTGAGGCAGCCGAAAGGGGGGTGGTGGTTTGTGGCACGCGCAAAAATGCAAGTGATTGGAGGATGGCAGCGGTGGCGTGCACGGGAAATCCGGCACGCGGCCTGTGCAATAACAGGCCCGATTGTCCGTGATCTGCAAGTTCATCGCATTTCCGGGGCCAGGCTCACTATCATGCTAGGTTTCCCCGCATGGAGCGCCTGCGCCCGTGAACGACCCCACTCATCCCTCTTCCGAGCAGGTAAACGCCGCTGATGGCGGCCGCTATCTGGGCCATGCCCTGGCACAGTCGCGCATCAGCATCCGCGGAGCGCGCACGCACAACCTGAAGAATATCGACCTCGATATTCCGCGCAACCAGCTGGTGGTGATCACGGGCCTGTCGGGCTCGGGAAAATCCAGCCTGGCGTTCGACACGCTCTATGCCGAGGGCCAGCGGCGCTACGTCGAGAGCCTGTCGGCCTATGCGCGCCAGTTCCTTGGCCGGCTCGACAAGCCCGATGTCGACCTGATCGAAGGCCTGTCGCCGGCCATCAGCATCGAGCAGAAGGCCACCAGCCACAACCCGCGCTCCACCGTGGGCACGGTCACCGAGATCAACGACTACCTGCGCCTGCTTTACGCCCGTGCCGGCACACCCTATTGCCCCGACCACCAGCTGGCGCTGCAGTCGCAGACCATCAGCCAGATGGTCGATGCCGCGCTGGCGCTGCCCGAGGACACCAAGCTGATGGTGCTCGGGCCGCTGGCGCGCGACAAGAAGGGCGAGTTCACCGAACTGTTTGCGCAGCTGCAGGCCCAGGGCTATGTGCGCTTTCGCATTGACGGCCAGATCTACGAAGTCGAGTCGCTGCCGCAGCTGCAAAAGAACGAAAAGCATTCGATTGACGTCGTCATCGACCGCCTCAAGGTGCGCCCGGACGCGATGCAGCGCCTGGCCGAGAGCTTTGAAGCCGCGCTGCGCGCCGGGGGCGGCGAGGCCGGCGGGCGCGTGGTCGCGCTCGAGATGGACACCGGCGTAGAGCACTGGTTCAGCGCCAAGTTCGCCTGCCCCATCTGCAGCTATTCGCTGCCCGAACTCGAGCCGCGGCTGTTCTCGTTCAATTCGCCCCAGGGCGCCTGCCCGACCTGCGACGGCCTGGGCCAGAGCGAGACCTTCGATCCCGAGCGCGTGGTCGCGTTTCCCACGCTGAGCCTGGCCAGTGGCGCCGTGAAGGGCTGGGACCGGCGCAATGCCTATTACTTCACCATGCTTGAAAGCGTGGCCGCGCACTACGGCGCGGACATCGAGGCGCCGTTCGAGGAACTGCCCGAGCGCGTGCGCCAAGCCGTGCTCTGGGGCTCGGGCGAGGAAGCCATTGCCTTTGCCTACTTCACCGACAGCGGCAAGAACAAGACCCAGCCGCTGATCAAGCACCATCCGTTCGAAGGCATCATCCCGAACATCACGCGGCGCTACCGCGAGACCGATTCCAGCGTGGTGCGCGACGACCTCGCGCGGCTGCGCAGCACGCGCTGCTGCCCCGACTGCGAAGGCACGCGGCTGCGGCGCGAGGCGCGCTGGGTGCGCATAGGCGAAGGCGAGCAGCAGCGCGCCATCTATGAAGTCAGCCGCGCGACGCTGGCCGAAGCGCATGAATGGTTTGCCCAGCTCAAGCTGCAGGGCGCCAAGGCCGACATTGCCGACAAGGTGGTGCGCGAGATCACCTCGCGGCTGATGTTCCTCAACGACGTGGGCCTGAGCTATCTGAGCCTGGACCGCAGCGCCGAGACGCTGTCGGGCGGCGAAGCCCAGCGCATACGCCTGGCCAGCCAGATCGGCAGCGGCCTCACGGGCGTGATGTATGTGCTGGACGAGCCCAGCATAGGCCTGCACCAGCGCGACAACGACCGGCTGATCGCGACGCTGCAGCACCTGCGCAACATCGGCAACAGCGTGATCGTCGTCGAGCACGACGAGGACATGATGCGCGCCGCCGACCAGATCATCGACATGGGCCCGGGCGCGGGCCTGCATGGCGGGCGCGTGATGGCCCAGGGCACGTTTGACCAGGTGCGCGCCAACCCCGACTCGCCCACCGGCCGCTATCTCGCCGGAACGCAGTCGATTGCCGTGCCCGCGCGGCGCACGCCCTGGCTGCCCGTGGTCAAAGCCGCCGAGCCCGCAGCCGCGCCCGCGAAGTCGCGCTTTCCGGTCTCGCCCGCTGCGCTGCGCCGCGCCGAACGCCAGGCAGAGCATGTCGCGCGCCAGGGTGCGCTGCAGGCGATCACCGTGGTGGGCGCGCGCGGCCACAACCTGAAGAACGTCAGCGTCGAATTCCCCGTGGGCCTGTTCACCTGCGTGACCGGCGTCTCGGGCTCGGGCAAGAGCACGCTGGTCAACGACACGCTGTATGCCGAAGTCGCGCGCCAGCTCTACCGCGCCAGCGACGAGCCCGCGCCGCATGACGAAGTCGTGGGCATGGAGTATTTCGACAAGGTCATCAATGTCGACCAGTCGCCCATAGGCCGCACGCCGCGCAGCAATCCCGCGACCTACACGGGTTTGTTCACGCCGATACGGGACCTGATGGCCGAGACCGCGACGGCGCGCGAGCGCGGCTATGGCCCGGGGCGCTTCAGCTTCAATGTCGCCGGCGGCCGCTGCGAGGCCTGCCAGGGCGACGGCGTGGTCAAGGTCGAGATGCACTTCCTGCCCGACGTCTACGTGCCCTGCGACATCTGCCACGGCGAGCGCTACAACCGCGAGACGCTTGAAGTGCTGTGGAAGGGCAAGAATGTCGCGCAGATCCTGCAGATGACGGTCGAGGACGCCCATGCGTTCTTCCAGGACGTTCCCAGCATCGCGCGCAAGCTGCAGACGCTGTTGGCCGTGGGCCTGTCGTACATCCGCCTGGGTCAGAGCGCGACCACGCTGTCGGGCGGCGAGGCGCAGCGCGTCAAGCTGGCCCAGGAACTGAGCAAGCGCGACACCGGCCGCACGCTCTACATCCTTGACGAACCCACGACCGGCCTGCACTTTGCCGATATCGACCTGCTGCTCAAGGTGCTGCACCAGTTGCGCGACGCGGGCAACACGATTGTCGTCATCGAGCACAATCTCGATGTGATCAAGACCGCCGACTGGCTGATCGACATGGGCCCCGAAGGCGGCGCGGGCGGCGGCAACGTGGTGGCCACGGGCACGCCCGAGCAGCTGGCCGCGCACGAGGGCAGCCATACGGGGCATTATTTGCGGCGCTATCTGGGCTGACCCGCCCCCTGCTGGCTTGGCGTGGGCCTCTGCGCTGACAGTCGAGCCCTGCGGCGCAGGCAACCATTGCGGCGCCTTCGGTGTTTTTGCAAGAGGAGGTGGCTATGTCTCCCGTTGATTTCGTGGTGGTCGGCGCCGGCATCGCGGGTGCCTCGGTGGCCTGGCAACTGTCCGGGCGCGCCTCGGTGCTGGTTCTCGAGCGTGAAACCCAGCCCGGTTACCACTCCACGGGCCGCTCTGCGGCCCTGTATCTCGAGCACTACGGGCCGCCCCAGGTCCAGGCGCTGACGCGCGCCAGCCGCGCGTTCTACACCGCCCCGCCCGCGGACTTCATGCCCGAGCCGGTGCTCAGCCCGCGCGGCGCGCTTTATGTGGCGCGCGCCGACCAGCTCCAGCAGCTCGAGGCGGCCTATGCCCAAGCGCGCCTGCATTCGCCGGCCGTGCGCTGGCTGGACCAGGCCGAGCTGCTGGCGCTGGTGCCCAGCTTGCGCGCCGAGGTCATCGCCTGCGGCTTTCTCGACGAGAACGCGCGTGATATCGACGTGCATGGCCTGCACCAGGCGTTTTTGCGCGGCATGCGGCTGCGCGGCGGCCAGCTGCGCTGCGGCGCCGAAGTGGTCTCGCTGACGCGTGACGCGGCAAATGTCTGCTGGCAGATCGATCTGGCCGACGGCAGCCGCATTGCCGCCCGTCAGGTGGTCAATGCCGCGGGCGCCTGGGCCGACGCGCTCGCGGCGCTGGCCGGCCAGGCCCCGCTGGGCCTGGTGCCCAAGCGCCGCAGCGCGTTCACGTTCACCCCGCCCGCAGGTGTGCAAACGCGCCACTGGCCGGCCGTGATGGGCGTCGACGACAGTTTCTATTTCAAGCCCGATGCCGGCCAGCTGCTGGGCTCGCCGGCCAACGCCGACCCGACCACGCCGCATGACGTGGTGCCCGAGGAAATCGATGTCGCGACGGGAATTTTCCACATCGAGGAAAACACCACGCTGCAGATCCGCCGGCCCACCCATACCTGGGCCGGACTGCGCTCGTTTGTCTCCGACGGCGAGCTGGTCATAGGCTGGGACGCCCCGCCCGCGCCCGCTCAGCCGGGATTTTTCTGGCTCGCGGCACAGGGCGGCTACGGCATACAGACCGCCTATGCCGCCGGACTGCTGGCGCGCAATCTGCTGCTGGGCGAAGCGCTGGACCCCGGTCTGGCCGGCGAAGGCGTGTTGCCCGAAAGACTGTCGCCGGCCCGACTGCGCTGACGACCATTGCGCTTATCCACATTTTTATCCACAGGTTGGCGCGAGCGGCGCCGGCCCTGCGGCGGGTGCTGTCACAGCCATGCCATACGCCTGTCATCCCCGGCCCCTAGAGTCGTGCTTTTTTGCAAATGGGAACGAGATGAACACGTCGAAGACAGTGGTGGCGGCTTTTCTGGCAATCAGTCTGGCGGCATGCGGTGGCGACAACGAGGGCAGCAGTCCTGCCGACCCGAGCACGCCCACGCTGCCCACACCCGAGACACCGGCACCGGAGCAGCCCGCGCCCGAGACGCCCGAGACCGTGGCCAAGGTCTATCTGGAGGAAAGCTTCGAAGGCCTGACGGCGCTGCCGGCCGGCTGGTCGGCGCTGGCCGCCAACCGCGGCACGGTGGCGGTGCGCAACGGCAGCCTCTACATTGACGGCCGCGCCAACGACACTGCAATGACCTCGGTGGCGCTGCCGGCATCGCTGCAGGAGCTGAGCAACTACCGCATCGACGTGGTGTTCACGCTCGAGTCGCCCAACAACACCGGGCGCTGGGGCAGCGTGATGTACCGCACCTCGAGCGCCAACGGCACCATTGCCTACGACCCGTATTACCAGTTCGCGATCCGCGCCAATGCGACCGCCGCCAACGGCACCGAATTCGCGCTGCGCAAGGGCGGCAGCTGGGCTGTGGCCGGCACCAAGGCCTTCTCCGAGGCCATCGATCCCGCCAAGACCTATACCGCGACCGTGATCGTGCACGGCAACCGCGTGCGCCAGTACCTGAACAACACGCTGACGCACGATATGACGCTGGACGCGGCGCTGGCCAAGGGCGGCATAGGCCTGCAGACCGCAGGGGCCGTGATGCGCGTCGACAGCATCAAGGTGACCGAGCAGCTGACCGCGCTGCCCGATGTCAGCAAGGTGATTGCCGTGCAGGACACGGGCACGCGCGCCGCGATGGCGCCCACGCTGGTGCAGCCCATGGCCGCGCGCACGCAGCTGGCCGGCAGCGGCGCGAGCAATGCACTGTTTCGCATCGACAGCAGCCTGAACCTGCGCAGCGACAGCGGCGAAAGCCTGGCCTCGCTGGCCCATTACCTCGCGCAGGCCGATCGCCTGACGATTCCCGTGCTGCGCATTGCCGACGCCGCCACGGTGAGCGCGCTTGCGGCCTTTGCGGTGCAGAACGATCTGGGCGACGTGACGCTGCTGTCGGACAACGTCGAGCTGCTGGCGCAGGCGCGCCAGGCGATCCCGGCGGTGCGCACGGCGGTTGATTTCTCGGCCTTGACCTCGCTGGGCAACAAGGACATCTTGCAGGTGGTCAGTGCCACCAACCGCGCCAAGGCCAAGATCGCGGTGCTGCCCGCGGCCATGACCAACCGCACGACCGTCGCCCATCTGCAGCGCCTGCTGCTCACGCCCTGGGCCGTGTCCAGCGCGGCGACGCCTGCCGCGGCCGCCGAGGTGCTGGTCACCGGCGTCAACGGCGTGATTGCCGCCGATGCGGGCGTGTACACGGCGGTGCTCAGGAAGCTGCCCGCGCATACGCTGCTGCGCAAGCCGCTGGTCACTGGCCACCGCGGCATGCCATCGACCACCGACGAGAACACGCTTGAAGGCGCGCAGGCCGCCGTTGCCGCCGGCGCGGATGCGGTAGAAAACGACATCTACATGACCACGGACAACCACCTGGTCATCATGCATGACGACACCGTCGACCGCACCACCACCGGCAAGGGACGCATAGAGACCATGACGCTGGCCGAAGTCAAGGCACTCAAGACCAAGGTCGGCGGCTATGCGGTACCCACGCTGCAGGAGTTCTTCACGGCCTTCAAGGGCCGCAACCTGAGCCACTTCATCGAGCTCAAGAGCAGCACCGCGGGCATCGTGCCGCTGCTCAAGCAGGAGCTCGAGAAGGCCGGCGTCAAGGACCAGGTGGTCGCGATCTCGTTCAGCGGCGACCAGCTCAACCGCATGGCCGCGACGCTGCCCGAGATCAGCACCGGCTTTCTCAACAGCAATGTCGACACCGGCG
>Ga0308165_1002992_pt1 | contig 18883 bp, 13 predicted proteins | sample PhyWR2_FD_201032 | JGI IMG/M metagenome (GOLD analysis project Ga0308165, IMG submission 201032) | Phyllosphere microbial communities from UC Gill Tract Community Farm, Albany, California, United States - DLSLW.R2 | ecosystem: Host-associated > Plants > Phyllosphere > Unclassified | place: USA...
AACCGACTTTAAAAACGCTAAAAATCAGCCGACTGCACACTTTAAGCGATAATCAGTGCACATTTTGAAGCGAAATGAGTGGTCATTTTGGTCAGGAATGAGTGGCCACTTTTCGGATAATCCCCAATGTGATCCTTACTATCAAAAAAATGTCTATAATCATTTTTAATGCAAGTGAGAAAAAGGAGCAAAAAACTTGATAAATTAATTGATTATTAGTATCTTATAGTGTAATCAAAGAAGTATTATTTATGTCAGATATCTTTTTTTTCGACTCATTTGCAAAAGGGAAACAAAATAAAAAAGTTTCCAAAAGCTTGGAATGCGTTATCTATACAAGGGTTAGTAGTAAAGAGCAGGCTGATAATTTAAGCCTGGGAACCCAATTGAAGGCATGTATGCTATACGCAGAGAAATTTGGGTTTAATATTGCCGCTCAGTTTGGAGGAACCTATGAAAGTGCTGAAAACGATGAGAGAAAGCAATTTACCGCTATGCTTTCTTTTGTGAAAAAATTCAAAGGAAAAATATCTTCTATTTTAGTGTACAGCCTGGAAAGGTTTTCAAGAAATGATAACTCAATCTGGCTAAGCGGGGAGTTGAGGCGTTTAGGGATAGAAATAATTTCCGTAACACAACCTATTGATACCTCGAGTGCTTCGGGTCAGATGCAACAAAAGTTGTTGTTCCTGTTTGGCGAGTTTGATAATCAATTGAGAAAGCAAAAATGTAGTGCAGGTATCAAGGAAATGTTACTGCGTGGTGATTGGCCGACTAGTCCCCCATTGGGATTTGAAATAGACAGGTCGAAGAATAAAAGACAGATTGTTATAAATGCCAAAGGAAGGCTCATTCGCCAGGCCTTTGAGTGGAAAGGCTATGAAAATGTGTCGAATGAGGTGATTCGGGATAGGTTGGCTCAGAGAGGACTTAAATTGATTCATCAGCGTATATCAGAAATTTTTAGAAATCCTTTTTATTGTGGCTTAATGGTGCATAATATGTTAGAGGGTCAGGTTGTTGTCGGTAATCATGAAAAATTGGTCAGCAGGGAACTTTTTTTAAAAGTTAATGGCATACTTGATAAGGTATCTCATGGTTTTTCTCTCAATGAAGAAAATGTACATATCCCTTTAAAACGCTTTATGATATGTGCCGAATGTGAGAAGCCCTTGAGCGGCTATCTCAACCGCAAAAAGAATATTTATTATTATAAGTGTAAAACCAAAGCATGTTGTAATAACAAGAATGCAGACTCTCTTAATTCCAGATTTGCAGAAATCCTCGATTTCTTTAAGATTGATATTGCCAGGGAATACATCGAACTATTGGTTGAGCAGGTTGCTGCAACATTTAACCAGCTGACCCAAAATAAGCAGGAGGATCTTTTAGAGTTGGAAAACAACCACCGGGAAATAAAGAGGAAAGTAGAACGATTAGAGGAGAGGTATATTGAAGAAGATCTCAGTCAGGAGCTTTACAAAAAATATCACGAGAAGTATTCAGAAGAAAAAAAGGAAATTGAGCGGAATTTGCTTGTCCTCTCAAGTAAAAGTTCGAACCTAGTAAAATGTGTTAGGTTGGCGATAGATTATGCCACTCAGCTACCTTTAAACTGGCTTTCTGGGGACTATCATACCAAGCAACAACTGCAAGCATTACTGTTCCCTAGTGGTATGAGTTACGATAAGAAAAACGATAAAGTTCGAACCAGTGAGATAAATTTAGTCTTTTTGTATATTGCTCATTTTCAGCAAATTATTCTTAAAAAGGAAAGAGGCATACCAGAATTAAATCTGAATTATGCCTCTTTCGCCGATTCGGTAGCGGGGAGCAGGATCGAACTGCCGACCTCAGGGTTATGAATCCTGCGCTCTAACCATCTGAGCTACCCCGCCGGGTTTATATTTACTTTAAACGTAAATACGGGTGGTTATTTTTAAGAGCTGCAAATATAGAATAAATATGCGTTCTATTAAAAAGAAATGTGAAAAAACATTTAAGCCCTTAATGCTCAGTAAATTTGATTATTTTAAGTAGGGCGGAGATGCCCGTTTTACAGGCTGAATTTTGGCTTTTTTCTAAGGTAGACACCTTTTGAAGCGCAAAAGACTGTTGATTGTTTAGAATGTACTGTTTTTGGTCGCCTAAACTAGCGCAGGAATATTAAGATAATGCAATTGAGTTAAATTGGGGCTAAATTATTGTGAATTAACAGTGTTTGGAGCTTAAAGGCTGCTAATTCGGGGTAGTTTGGTTCGGTATTGTAGAAAAGGGTCTTGAGATAGGTCTTTTGAACATCGATTTGGTACAAAATAAGGTCGGCGTAGGACTTATTTTTGTATCAACGAGGGTATACTCAGTCTAATTTGGTATCAAACTTAAGTGAAATGTCTTTTGTCCTTTAACTTTTAAAGGAAAGGTGCCGATAGGCGGATAGGGGTTTGCCTTGGGTGCAGGCTTGCCTCGGTTGCCACCGAAGGGCTCTTTCTTTTCTCTTGATAGAAAAGAAACAAAAGATCAAGGCTTGGATCTGATGTTGGATAAGCTAGTGGAAACTTTAATTTCAACAGCGGCTAGGAACGAAGAAAAATCGTTCTTGCCGCTGTTTTGGTTCGGTAAGTTTTGTTGGGACTGTGCACAAGTTTCAACAGCTTCTCCTTCCATCATATCCTATGCCGGATAGCATGGTGCAGATAGCGTGGTGCGGATGCAGGGTGCGCAATGCAAGTTCGATCACTTCTCTTCAACCCTTCCCCCTTCAGGGGAAAGGTGCCGATAGGCGGATAGGTTCTTTTATACACCTGCAGTGCGTTAACAATTGAAGCGGCATCCTTTTTGGATATCAGCGTGAGCGCAGGAGAAGGGCAGCCAAAAAGATATAGCGGAAAGTGTGTTAAAACGCCCAAATCATAATATCGTTAATCGAATTCCGGTTATAAAAAGACCCTGAAATGCCAATAACCAATATTCAATAACCAATGGCTAATGAATTTCCGCTCTTTGCCCTCTGCTCCATGCTAACCAATTCACCAATGGCTAATGAACTTCCGCTCTTTGCCCACCAAACGCTTCTAAATGCGGGTGTTAATTATATTGTTGCAGATATAGAATAAATTACCTTTCTTTAGAAAAATAATATTAAATAATAGTCCGGAAATTATCCTGGTAGTGTACTAACATGGCAGAAAAGAAAAAATTTACACTCGAGTACGAAGTTAGATCGTCGCCAAGAATATTGTATAGTTTTATAAGTGAGCCTAACGGTTTATCGCAATGGTTTGCCGATGACGTAAATTTCCGCGATCAGGTATATACCTTTACCTGGGATGATGAGCAATTAAAGGCAAAACTGGTTTCTGTAAAAGAGAATAAACTGGTTAAGTTTAAATGGCTCGACGATGAGCCGCAATGCTATTTTGAAATGGAAATTGTGCAGGATGAGCTAACCAATGATGTAGCCCTCTCGATTACTGATTTTACCACTGATGAATTACTTGCAGAGAAAAAGTTAATCTGGGACAACCAGATCGATTACCTCATTAGTGTTTTGGGTGCATAAAATTACCTCCGCATTGTTTACCTTTGTAAGGTGAAAAAGATACATCTTCTGTTAATAAAGGCATTCATAAGGCCATTCATTGCAACGTTTTTTGTAATGATGTTTATCCTATTGATGTTCTTCCTGTTTAAATGGATTGATGATTTAATAGGAAAAGGTTTCGAATGGTATACCATTTTGGAACTGATGTACTATGCCTCGGCCGCCAATGTATCTATGGCCCTGCCGCTTTCTGTGCTGCTTTCTTCCATCATGACATTTGGTTCGCTCGGCGAAAACTATGAGCTCGTGGCCATTAAATCGGCAGGTATTTCATTACAAAGGGCCATGAGGCCGCTATTTGTGGTGATCCTGATGCTTACCGTAGCCTCTTTCTTTTTTGCCAATTACATGCTGCCCAAAGCCAATTTAAAATTCGGCTCCCTTTTATACGATATCAGGAACAAAAAACTTACTTTTTTAATTAAACCTGGCGTTTTTAACAATGCCATTCCGGGTTATGCCATCCGTGTCGACTCTAAAGAAGACGACGGTACCCTGCACAACATCATGATTTATGATCACCGTGAAAATAACGGTATCCCGAAAATTATCCTTGCCAAAGAAGGCAAGATGAGTAAAACCTCCGATGGCAAGTTTTTAGTGCTTAACCTTAAAAATGGGGTGCAGTACGAAGAGCAGGCTTCTAAAAACGGGATGTATAACCCAAGGCAGGTTTTTACGCGGAATCGCTTTAAGGCAACAGAACCCCGTTTCGATATGTCATCTTTTGATCCTAGCACTACCGATCCCAATGCTTTTGGCAACAGCACGCCAATGTTAAACTTAAAGGGGATTGTAAAAAAACGCGATTCGCTTATCAGGCAGCTCGATACCTTAAAAATAAGAACGATTGTCAACTATACAAGTAATTTTAAGCAGTTTAATACCACAAAAGGGTATACCAAAATAAAAGCGGTACCTAAAAAGATAAACGATGTGATCCTGAAGAGCATTCCAAATGGATCGCGCAAACTGGCGCTCGATAATGCAACCAATGTTGTGGCCAACATTATGCAGCAATTACCCAACTGGGCACCGCGCCAAACTGATTTAACCGGCGAAATTATTTTTGCCACCGTGGAGTATCAGCGTAAGTTTACCCTGGCTGCTTCCTGTATCTTGTTATTCTTTATCGGGGCACCATTGGGCGCCATTATCCGAAAGGGAGGTATGGGCTTGCCCGTTGTTGTGGCCATCTGTTTTTTCCTGGTATACCACATCATCACCACGGTGGCCGAAAAATCTGCACGCGAAGGAAACCTGAACCCCATCTTCGGGATGTGGATTGCAGTTATCGTACTGTCGCCACTGGCCGCCTTTTTAACCTATAAGGCCACCGTAGATTCGGCCCTTTTTGATGTGAATTACTACAAGCAGCTTGTGCTTAAAGTGTTTAAAAAGAAGGAAAAATAGTGCCTGTTTCCTTTACTTACAAATGATATTTTAATCCAAATAATGCTTAATAAGGTTGTACATTTGTACGGGTTTATTGTTGCCGCATCAATTGATTTTAACGCACCTTAAGCACGGTTTACCCCATAATGCTATATAAAATGCAAACAAAATTAAACACAATAGAAGAGGCCATCGCAGATATAAAAGCTGGTAAAGTGATTATTGTTGTAGATGACGAGAATAGAGAAAATGAAGGTGATTTTTTAACGGCTGCCGAAAATGCAACCCCCGAAATCATCAATTTTATGGCTACCTATGGTCGCGGTTTAATATGCGCACCCCTAACAGAAGAACGTTGTAAGGAGCTAAACCTTAACCTGATGGTGGGTAAAAATACAGCCGCTTACGAAACCAATTTTACCGTTTCGGTAGATCTTGTTGGCCATGGCTGTACCACGGGGATTTCGGCGAGCGACCGCTCTAAAACCATGCTGGCGCTAGTTGATCCTAAAACGAACCCAGAGGAACTGGGCAGGCCCGGACATATTTTCCCGTTAATCGCCAAGGATGGTGGCGTTATCCGCCGCGCGGGTCATACAGAAGCTGCAGTAGATTTAGCGCGTTTGGCCGGAATGAAACCAGCAGGTTTGTTGGTGGAGATTTTGAAAGAAGATGGCGAAATGGCCAGGCTTCCCGATCTGTTTAAAATTGCCGAACAGCACCAGTTAAAAATTATCTCGATCGAAGATTTAATCGCTTACCGTTTAACCATGGATAGCTTGATTAAACAGGAGGTAACCATCGATTTACCGACCGCTTGGGGCGATTTTAAAATGACCGCCTATACCCAGTTGGATAATAATGCCACTCACCTGGCCATATCTAAAGGTACCTGGACAGCCGATGAACCCATTTTGGCACGTGTGCACAGCTCTTGTGTAACCGGCGATATTTTTGGTTCATGCCGTTGCGATTGCGGCCCTCAGCTGCACAAAGCTTTAGAAATGATCGAGAAAGAAGGTAAAGGTATTGTGGTTTACATGAACCAGGAGGGAAGGGGCATCGGACTGATCAATAAATTACGTTCGTACAACTTACAGGATGCCGGTTTTGATACCGTAGAAGCTAACATTAAGTTGGGCTTTAAAGGCGACGAACGCGATTATGGTGTAGGCGCCCAGATATTACGGTCAGAAGGGGTTACTAAAATGCGCCTAATGAGCAATAACCCCACCAAAAGAGCAGGCTTAATTGGGTATGGTTTAGAAGTAGTAGAAAACATTCCGATCGAAATTGCCAGCAACGTGCACAACGAGCGCTACTTAACCACTAAACGTGATAAGATGGGCCACTCGATTATGAAAGGGTAATTATAGAGGCGTTTTGCGTTCAGCGGAAAGCGTTTTTTGGTAAGGTGCCTATATAATTAAAAGACCAACATTGAACATTTGTTTGATTGTTGGTCTTTTTTGTTTTGTTGTCGTCCTGAGCGTAGCGAAGGATCTGTTTTTGATAAGCACTACACCTCTCGTGAGCTACTAACTTTGATTAGGTTGTGGTAGAGCTTAGGGGCTGTAGTGGTTTTTCGGTTAGAGATGCTTTGTTACGCTCAGCATGACAACGCCCTAAAAATCGGTCGTCATTGCGAACAGAAGCGTAGGGATTTGCATGAGCGTGAAGCAATCTTTCTGGTTAAGATACATCATAAAAAATAATTTAGTGGGAGAGATTGCTTTCCCGCGAAATCGGGAAGAACTGCCAGCTGAAAAAGCCTTCTCGCAATCACCCTCTCTGCGACCTATCCTCTTTAACTTATTTTTTTTCTATTGGTCGGTGTGTCACCAACCAGAAAATAAGGTTGTGGGGATACTAAGTTGCGGTAATGGTTCTTAGCTTGGAGATGCTTCGCTGCGCTCAGCATGACAATATGCAATTAATTGCTCCATTCAAAATCACAAACAATTGGCCACTCCACCAGCTCCGGAAGTAGCAGCCTATGGCACCAGGACTCTGGACTCTGGACTCTGGACTCCGGATTCCCAACTCAAACCTCCCAACTCAAAACTCCCAACTCAAATCCTACCTCCTCTGGTTTCCCTTCGATTGGTTAATAATCGCATCCCTGTTAATAGATTTGTTCGTTTTAACGGGTGCTTCACTTTGTTTGCGTTTTAAGTTCCGGCGGTAAGCACCAGAAATTTTCTGGATAAACTCTTTAAATGTATCAAACTGCTGCGTGTATACCAAACCGAACGAAGTCACATTGGCGGTTGCACTAATCCCGCTGTTTAAGAAAATGCTCTGCTGTGTAGGCGGTTTATTGGCGGCTTTAACCGTTAAACTACCATCTTTTTTCAAGAGGTAAAGTGCTTCAACCTCACTGCCTACATTGTTATTGTTGAAGCTGATAATGGTAAAATCGTTTATGCTGTTGCGGTCTACAATACCGGCATTAATAATTAAACGGTTATTAAAGAACTTGAATGAGGCATTGGCTTCACTTAACGAACGAACGTTAAGGTCGACGAAGTTTAGGTTTAACGAAGAAAGTACATTGTTAAACTGGTTAAATACCAGCTCTGTAGCGGTACTTGTTGCTGTAGAACTTAATTGGTTCCCGATCGATTGACCACCATTGCCCGGCGCAAAACTTCTTCTGATAATCAAACTGAAAGCCTGTAAGTTCAGGTTGTTCTGATCGCTGAAATAAGTCTGTAACTCTTCCTTGATTGATGGTTGCGCAGGGAAATTGATATCCAGCTTAATATCCGGTTTTAGCAGTAAGCCTGTTAATCCCATTTCTACCTCTGTATTTACCCTTTGGTTGGCATTGCTGCTCGCATCGCGGTTGGCTGCTTTATAAAGGTCGTTTAAGCTGGCCCTTAACGCATATACTGCTTTTAAGTTGATCTGTGCGGCAGTGGGGTTCCCTGTCCAGCGGATGGTTCCACCCTGCCTGATTTCGAATTTCTTATTGATCACCTCCTGGGCAGTAAAATCAAAACTTCCGGTTTCGATAATATAATCTCCAGACATTTCGAAATCGCCAAAACTGTTAATGTTCAGGTTCAGGTCTGCATTACCCTTACCGCTTAGATTACCCAGTGTGGTAAAAATGTTGGCCGTAGTGTTCTGATCGATGGTTAATTTAAAGGTTAACGTTAAGCCGTCGAAATTGGTTTTCTTTTTTACCAGTACTGTCGAATCGCGGCTAACAAAATTAATGAAATCTTTGTCCGATATCGTTTCAGAACTATTTAAAGGCAGGTTAAATACCGTTCCCTTTTCTGTTTTCGCCTTAATATCGATTTTCATTTTATTGGTAGGCCCCTTAAATGTAAATACACCTGTACCATATGCCCTGCCGTAGTACACCGAATTGTCTTTAGCGGTAGTGTTTAAGGCCATTAAACTTTTGGCGTCTACTTTTACATCCAGGGTAGGGTAATTGATATCGTTCAGATCTACCGAGCCGTTAGCAGTAGCCTCATGGCCCTCCAGATCGTTTAAAGTGAAATTGTCGAGTTTAATTACGCTGTTGTTTACTTCTACCTTATCGGTAATCACATAGGTGGTTTTGAGGTAGTTTACCATCAGCTGTCCTTTATCCAGCGATAAGCTGCCGTTGATTTCAGGTTTATCCAACTTTCCTTTTACAGTTAAATCTGCTGAGATGTTCCCTTTCAGGTTCGATACCAGCTGCTTTACAAATGGCTCTAAAACAGTAAGTTTGCTTTCGTCCATTTTTACGGCCAGGTCGATTTCCTTTTCTTTTAAATCAAGATTTCCTGTTAGTTTAAAGGTTTCAGAACCGTCGGACACGATGCGCGTAAATACATTGATCTTTTTGCTCTCATTGTTATAAGAAGAAGTATCGGTTAAAGTACCAATATTGATGTCGTTGAAGTTTAGCGAATCAATTTTTAAATCATCGGTTACCCTTGGTGCTTTTAATATGCCGTATAAATCGGTTGTACCGTTCAAATTTCCGCCCAGTTTCACACCAAAACCTTTGGTAAAAGGATTAAGGGTTTTAAGGTTAAAATCTTTAAAGCCAACGCTGATCAGATCCTTAGGGTCTTCCGAAATCAATCCGTCGATGATGAGCTGCTGCTTTCCGTTGGTGAGGTCGAAATTGCTGATTTCAGTTTTGCCATTGTTGAGCACAATACGCACTTTTTCCTGGATGCGCCATTCTTCACTGTTAATTTTAAGGATTGATGGCAGTACGCTTAACCTGGCGGTGGTATCCTGGTTTTTGGTAAACTCTACCAGTCCGTTTAAATCGAGCTGATTGGCCTCATCCGAATTCGACATTTTTACGTTGAAGGCCAGGCTGTCATTCCGCAGGATATTGGAAATATTTACATCTTTGATAAACAGACTGTCGTTTATCTGCACCCGGTCTGAAGTTACGATCAGTTGGAGCTGTTGCGTGGTGGTATTTTCATCGAGGATGATATTGTTTACCACAATGCCGTTGTATTTTAATTTCCTGACAAAACCATTCAAGGTAGCGGTGTTGTTCCGCGAGTCGAAATCGCCGGTTACTGTAGCCCCCTCTTCCAGCTCCAAACCCGGTGCAAAAAGCTGTGCCAGTGGTTCAAACTTTTTAACCATCAGGTTAAACTGGAAAATCTGGTTTTTGTACTTGATGATATCTGCCTTTAACGAAGGGATGTAGGTTTTTGCGATTGCCTTGTAATATGAAACAATAGAGTTTAAATCATACTCGCCTTTGATACTGGCATCTAAAATATCAGAACGGATATCGAGCACGCGGTTAGCCCCTGTGCCATTGGCCGTTAACTGAACCGAATCTACACTGTAAATGCCTTTGGGGTTCTGTAGCTTAACCTCTTCGATCAATAGCTTGCCCGATATGTTGTTTAGGTTGGTGCCCGAAAAGTTGGTGGTAAATTTAGCATCTACCATTAAAGAATCTTTTAGCAATTTTAAGGCTTTTAAACGTGCCTTGGATATGGTAGCATTAAAGTTAAACACCGGCAGTTTGGGGTTCAGGTTTACACCGCCGTCGAATATTAGCTTTACGTTGCGGTCGTTAATGCTCAGCTTGCCATCGAAATATTTTTTATCAAAAGTACCATCAATCTTTACGTTATGGTACCTGTAATTGTTAAAGTCGATATAATCTACATCGCCGTTAATTTTTTCGGTTAAATCTTTTAGTTCCGTTCCGCGGCCTTTAACATATAAAGAAGAACTGATGCGCCCTAAACTGTTTTCATCGATCAGGTTGCCCAGGTTAAAATCGTAACTTTTTACATTTCCGGTGTAAGATGGGATATCGTTTTTATCGATTTTCATGTTCACATCCGAAACAATGCGCCCCAGTTTGGTTTTAAACTCACCATAGGCAATAAAATCGTTCTGGAAACCCGTAAAACTGCCGTTAAAATTGATATTGCCAAACTTGTTAACAATTGAGGGGATCATTTTCTTTTTGCTGTTGGTGATGCCTCCCAGCACTTCATCAAGATCGGCCTTGTTTGTACCTGCCATTTCAATGTTCAGGTCCATAAAGGTTTCTCTCCACTTTGGCAGTCCTTTTAAGATGAAATCGCCTTTAATATAAGTGGCCTTTCCCGTTTTTATCGATAGTTTTTTGGCCTTAAGGTTGTTCACCAATCCGGTAATCTGTCCGTCTACATCCAAATCGAGCTTCATGGTGTTCAGTTCGGGTGCAAAAAAGGCTACATCCCTGGAGGTGATATGGCTGTTTTTGAAATTGGCCTTCATCCGAACATTGTCGATATAGTGGTTAAAATCTCTATAGGTTTTAAACCGCATCTGGTAATAATCGGTCAAGCGGCTCTGATTGGTTTCTAACAGAAGGTGTTTCAGTTCGATGGCGTTGCTATCGATGGTGGTTTGTGCGGTTAGGTTTTTAAGGTAAAATCCGCTGCGCTCTCTAAAAGTGAGGTTTTTGATATTGGTTTTAACCAAATGATTTTTGGTGTCAAGGCCTTCAAAAATTCCGCTCAGCTCTTTAACATCAACATTATCGAAGTTTACACTTTTGCCCTGAGTGGTGTCTTTTGCCCTATAATTGATATACCTAAAAGCAAACTTATTTAAGATAATGCGGCCGACATTTACATCAAATGGCTTACTTTTCTTTTTCTTTACAGTGGGTTTACCAGAATCGAAGTAGTTTATAATGAAATCGAGATTAGAAGACTTATCTTTGAAATCCTTTAGGAAAAACTGCCCATTGTTAATCTGAACGGTATTGATATCTATAATTTTTTTATCTATGGATAATTTATTGATGTCGACCATAAATTGCGGTGTGCTCAATAAAGTATCTTTTTGTAAATCGAGCACCAATAAATCTTCTAGTACGATTGATTTAAAGGGTTTGATGTAAAGACTTTTAATTGATATGGTGGTTTTAAGCTCTTTTGATAAATATGCAGCCGCTTTCTGAGCAAAATAAGTTTGAACAGGCTTAAATTGCAGAGAAAAAATTACAAGCGCAAGCAGCAAAATTATTGATGCGATTACCCAAAGGAGTATTTTAAATAGTTTTTTAATAATTTTGCAGCTTAAATATTAATAATTTGTCTGTTATACTTGCTATCGAGTCCTCTTGCGATGATACATCTGTTGCTATTTGTAACAACGGCAAAATTACTGCCAATGTTATTGCAAACCAAACAATTCATCAAAATTATGGTGGTGTTATTCCCGAATTGGCTTCGAGGGTACATCAACAAAATATTGTTCCTGCCGTACAACAGGCTTTAATAGACGCTAAAGTTACAAAACAGGACATTAGTGCGGTCGCTTTTACACGTGGGCCTGGCCTTTTAGGATCATTACTGGTTGGGGTTTCTTTTGCAAAATCTTTTGCACTAGCCTTAAATATACCTTTAATTTCTGTTAATCATATGCATGCGCACATTTTAGCGCACTTTATCGACGATCCAAAACCTAATTTTCCGTTCCTGTGCCTAACTGTTTCGGGCGGGCACACACAGATTGTATTGGTAAAAGATTATTTCGACATGGAAATTGTAGGCGCAACACTGGACGATGCCGCCGGCGAAGCTTTTGATAAAACAGCGAAACTATTGGCCCTGCCTTATCCCGGTGGTCCATTGATCGATAAACACGCCAAACTGGGGAACCCGTTGGCTTTTAAATTTGCCGAACCGCAGATTGCCGATCTTAATTTCAGCTTTAGCGGTTTTAAAACGTCGATTCTGTATTTTATCCGCAAACAGGAAAAAGAGAACCCGAATTTTATTGCCGAGAATTTAGATGATATTTGCGCTTCGGTTCAGCACAGTATTGTGCAGATTTTGTTGAATAAGCTTAAGAAAGCTGCAAAACAATATAATATTACCGAGGTGGCTATTGCCGGTGGGGTTTCGGCAAACTCGGGCTTAAGAAACGGCCTGCAGCAAACCGCCGATGAACTTGGCTGGAAGATTTATATCCCTGCGTTTCAATATTGCACAGATAATGCCGGAATGATTGCCATTGCGGGTTATCAGAAATATTTGAAACAGGATTTTGTAGGCCAGGATGTTTCGCCAATGGCACGGATGGAGTTTTAGGGTGATGGATCGGTTTATTGGTCATTAGTTCATGCCGGGCGGTAATAGCTTAAATCGGTTAACTGACTGCGAACTTCGGATTGAAGACCACTTAACTGACGCTAAACGCCCATCCCCAAACGCCTAACTGATTAATCTATTAAACTTCCGACCTCGGACATCCGACTTCGGATAAAACTATTAAATAATATATATGACTGGAGCATCGTTAATATTTTGGATTGTTTGTGCGATACCACTTATCGGCATTTTATATTGGCTGATCAGAAATGATAAGAACAAACTGAAAGGGAGTTGGGGCGTGATCATCTTAGGTGCACTGGTAATCGCTGCACTTTTGGTGATTGTATATGTGACCAAAGATTTTAATGCTATTTTTAGTCAGAATTAATTGGATTAATAATTGCGCAGACTACTGTTATAAGTATTGTCTCTCTTCATCTGTATCTTTTGATATGAAATAATAAACCCCAAAAGTTTTTGTTTAACTTTTGGGGTTTACTTCAAAATAGGACAGCTTTTTTGAATTTATTTTAAAATGGCATATGCAGTTTATTTTTCTGCCAACTTATCACCGGTTACTTCTGTTTTAATCTTAATTTCCAGCTCTTCTGCCAGTTCAGGATTGTCGCTTAACAATTGTTTTACGGCATCTCTACCTTGACCAAGTTTGGTATCTCCGTAAGAGTACCAAGATCCTGCTTTTTTGATAATTCCAAAGTCGACACCTAAATCCACAATTTCTCCGTTTTTAGAAATACCTTCGCCAAACATTACATCAAATTCTGCAATGCGGAAAGGTGGAGCTACTTTGTTCTTAACGATTTTTACTTTAACGCGGTTACCGGAAACCTCATCAGAATCTTTGATCTGTGAAATACGGCGGATATCTAAACGTACCGAAGCATAAAATTTTAATGCATTACCACCTGTAGTGGTTTCAGGGTTACCAAACATAACACCGATTTTATCACGCAACTGGTTAATAAAGATACAGCAACACCCGGTTTTAGAAATCGTACCAGTTAACTTACGTAGTGCCTGACTCATTAAACGGGCGTGTAAACCCATTTTACTGTCGCCCATTTCACCTTCAATCTCACTTTTAGGAACCAATGCGGCAACAGAGTCGATTACAATCACATCAATTGCACCAGAGCGGATCAAATTATCAGCAATTTCTAATGCCTGCTCACCATTATCTGGTTGAGAGATTAAAAGGTTATCAGTATCTACACCTAACTTCTTAGCATAAAACTGATCAAAAGCATGCTCAGCATCTATAAATGCTGCAATGCCGCCTTTTTTCTGTGCTTCGGCAATAATATGCGTAGCCAAAGTTGTTTTACCAGAAGATTCCGGACCATAGATTTCGATTACACGGCCTTTCGGAATACCGCCAATGCCCAAGGCAATATCTAAACTGATTGATCCGGTAGAAATAAAATCTATCGGCTCAACAGCAGTATCGCCAAGTTTCATAATGGTACCTTTACCATATGATTTCTCTAGTTTATCTAAAGTAAGTTGTAATGCTTTTAATTTATCTGGATTTGCAGTGCTCATTTCTTTTTTCATTGATGGCGTAAATATAATCGATTATCGGCTAATATGGTAAAATGTTGATATCTATAATACTAATATATTTAGCTAAGGTAATTGTTTTTTAGCTAATGTCAATAGTAAAGTGAAAATAAATTTTTAAGCTTTTAATTTATCTCTTTCCTGCTGTGCAGTTAACCGTTCGAAATAGCGGCACATGTAAGTTATTTCACATACCTCACATTTAGGGCTTCGGGCCACACAAACATAGCGCCCGTGCAAAATAAGCCAGTGGTGGGCAATATGGATATCATGTTCTGGCAGGTGTTTAACCAGGTCTTTTTCTACCGCTAAAGGCGTTTTTCCATTGGTTAATCCCAAACGGTTGGCCACGCGGAAAACATGCGTATCAACAGCCATGGCAGGTGCATTGTAAATGACAGAGGCAATTACGTTTGCAGTTTTGCGGCCAACGCCGGGCATTTTCTGCAAATCGTCTATCCCTGATGGTACCACATCGTTAAATTCGTTCAGCAGGATATTGGCCATACCCACCAGGTGTTTGGCTTTATTGTTAGGATAACTGATACTTCTGATATAATCGAAAACAATATCAGGAGTGGCTTCTGCCAGTGCTTTCGCATTTGGAAAACGCTGGAAAAGGGCAGGGGTAACCATATTTACCCTCTTATCTGTACACTGTGCAGAAAGGATTACCGCAACCAAAAGCTGGTAAGGGTTATTATAATGTAACTCGGTTTCTGCATCAGGTTGCTTGGCCGAAAAATGTTCTACAAAAAGTTTGTAGCGTTCTTTTTTAAGCATGTGCAAATATAGATTAAAGATGTAGAATGGAAGTGCTAAAAGGTAAAATGGAATACAGCTTATAAGATCAATAGCACTATTGAGCTAATTAACTGCAAAAGTGTTATTAATATATCAGGACTTGGAGAATTAACCCAGACGTAAAATACAGGTGTTCAAAAACAATTAACATGCGACTGATTTACTGTTTATAAAGCTGTCGCACATATAATTTTAGTGCATCACCACATATTTTTCCTTACTTTCTGCTGTTTCGGTTACAGGTTTTGAGCTGTTGCTTTTGATTAGCCAGAAAGCAAAGAAGGCGCCAACCAAGGCCATAGCTGCACCAACATAAGCTGGAGAAGTATAGTCGAAGCCATAAACTAATGGAAGTCCACCAAAGAAAGCACCCAATGCATTGCCAATGTTAAAACTCGCCTGACTGGCAGAAGCGGCCAACATTTCCGAACCTTTGGCACTCTGGATCATTAACATCTGGATTGGGGCAGCGAGTGCGAAAGATACCGCACCGGTAACAAAGGTCATGATTAGGGCCAACGGCTGACTTGCCGATACAAAATGTACAATAATTAAAGTGATAACCATTGTTAACAGTAAGGCTCCAGATGCTTTGGCTGGCGAAAATTTATCGGCCAGTATTCCACCGATGTAATTTCCGAACAGCATGCCCAAACCGGCCAGCATTAAAATATAGGTTACCGCATTAGGAGAGAAACCCGCAACGTCTGTCATTAGCGGGGCAATGTAGCTGTACCAGGTAAATAAGCCACCTGTTCCGATAGAGATCATGAAAATGATGATCCATGCTTCTCTTTTCTTGAAGAAACCCAATTCGGCTTTTAAATCACGGTTTTTAGTTGCTTCTAAGGCTGGTAGCCATAATTTTAAACTTAATAACGTAACCAGACCAACAAATACCACTACCGCAAAAGATATACGCCATGAAAAATTGTGACCGATGAAAGTGCCCAAGGGTACACCCACAATATTGGCGATGGTTAAGCCCATAAACATTAAAGATACCGCTTGAGCTGCTTTGCCCTTTTCGGCAACTCTGCTGGCTACAACCGATCCTACACCGAAAAATGCACCATGGGGCAACCCTGAAAGTAACCTGGCAATAAATAAGGTGTCGAAAGTTGGTGCAAATGCGGAGAATGCGTTAAACACTGTGAACATGATCATCAAGGCAATTAATATCATTTTTGGTGGATATTTGCCAGCAATCATAATTAATAAGGGTGCGCCAATAACAACACCTAATGCATAGGCAGAAATTAAATGACCGGCCTGTGGGATGGTTACGGCTAAATCTTTTGAAATATCGGGTAAGAGGCCCATCATAACAAATTCTGTTATGCCGATGCCTAAACCGCCTAAAGTGAGTGGGAGCAAGTTCTTGTTCATTGGTGCTTAGTGTTAAAATTACACTATGCAAAGGTAAGGCTTTTGTTTTAGGGGATTGTAAAAATTAGGCCATTAAAAAATGCGTATAGGATAATGTATAGTTTTATTTTCTGAATCTGAGCTGAATTAATTATTTGAATTTATCAAGTTTACGATAACCTTAACCATCATTTCTTTTTCATCAGCTTTACTCTCTGCAATCATTAGTGTTAAAGCTACAAGTGCATTATCTGCAACACGCTTAGAACCGTCACTTTTATATAGTATTTTATTCTTATCTAAAAACCAAACAAACAGATATGCAGCAATACGTTTATTTCCATCAGAGAAAGAATGGTTTTTTACAACGAAGTACAATAGGTTTGCTGCCTTTTCTTCGATGCTGGGATATAAATCTTTTCCGCCAAATGTTTGATAAATAGTTGCTACCGAACCTTTAAACGACTCATCTTTTTCGTTGCCAAATAATGAACTCCCACCAAATTTATTTTTTAGATTCTGTATTGCTTTTATGGCTTCAGCGTAGTCAATTACAAATACCTCTACTGAAGTAGTTCCTTCAATGGCCAACAGTTGATGGTCATATTTATCTAAAATATCTAAGGCGTAGGCGTAGTCTGTTATCACTTCCAAGAGGCCCGTTGCCTCATCAGAAGTAAGTTTTTTACTTTCTAATACATGACTTAATAGGTTAACTGTGTTTTTTAGTCCTGATAGTTGCTCTGCTTGTAATTTTAGATGTTCTTCATTAAGCGAATAGCCTTTAATTAGATATTCTTTTAATATTTTATTTGCCCAAACGCGAAATTGAGTTCCTTCCCTAGATTTGACCCTATAACCAACTGATATAATTACATCTAAACTAAAAGTTGCTATTGGTTTGTCTGAATTAGCAATATGCAAAAAATGCATATTGCTTTTTTTGTCTAGTTCTTCTTCTTTAAAAACGTTATTGATATGCCTGGAAATAACAGACTGATCTCTATTAAATAGATTTACCATCTGAGATTGGGTAAGCCATATTGTTTCCTTATGCATAGTCACATCAATAGCGGCTTGCCCATCTTTAGTTTGGTAAATGATAATTTGATCTGTTTCCATAACATTAATTTTGAACATAAAGATAGAAAATCTTAAATAGGGGCAGAATGGAGAATTTGTTGTTAAAAGACTTAAGGGGGGTATGAAGTAATATGGCAGGGCGATTGAACTTATTGCCCTCAAGGTGCTTGAATCCTAAAAATCCTGTAAACTCATGCTATGCACTCAAAGCGTATAATGGACGATAGTAAATGTACGATTGAGCGTCTTGCTCTTAAAATCTTTTCATCTTAAAAATCCTGCTTCGAGATGTAAAATGTATAATGGAAGATGTGAAATGTACGATTAGCCGCAAAGCTTTTAAAATCCTGATTAAAGATGTAAGAGGTAAGACGGAAGATGTATGACTGAACACTTTGCTCTTAAAATCTTTTCATCTTAAAAATCCTGCTCAAAGATGTAAAAGGTATAATGTAAAATGTATAGCCGAACACTTTGATCTTAAAATCCTTTCATCTTAAAAATCCTGTAAAAAACAACCGCGCAGTACTCAATTGCAAAAAAAAAAGCTTGCCCCACCCTGTGAGACAAGCTTTTTTGGCTCGTGTAAAGTCTACTACTTTTTTCTGCTATAAGCTAAAATCTTGTTGATGGTTTCATCTTGAGGATTTTTAGCCAGCCTATCTAACTTACCTTTTATTTGATCATAAAATAAGTCGATTTCTGCGTCAGATTCAATATCAGTTCTTGGCTGAAACATGTTAGGTGTAGGTAAATTTACATTTGTTTTTGATGTAGAGGTTTTTGTCATAAGCAACTAAATGTGATAAGTTTTATAAACTTAACGATAGTTCAGATGCTTTATTTCAACCCCTAAAAATTTTTATGTAACATTTTTACTACCCTTTGTAGGTCATCTCCTTTGTTTTAAGCATTTTACGCAGATTGCTCAATGCATAACGCATACGGCCCAATGCGGTATTGATGCTTACATCGGTTAAATCGGCTATTTCTTTAAAGCTTAAATCAGCGTAATGGCGCATAAGAAGCACTTCTTTCTGCTCATCAGGCAATAAATGGATCATGGCTTTTAAATCTTTATGTGTCTGATCGCGGAGCATTCTGTCTTCTGCGCTTTCATCATAAAAGTGTAGCATATTGAATACATCCATTCCATCAGCACTTGTGATGATTGGTGTCCTTTTTTCTTTCCTGAAATAATCTATAACCAAATTATGCGCAATACGCATTACCCAAGGTAAAAACTTACCTTCTTCGTTATATCTTCCTGATCGCAGGGTGTTAATTACTTTTATAAAAGCATCCTGAAAAATATCCTCCGCCAGATATTGGTCCTTAACCAATAAATAGATAGAGGTATAAATTTTACTTTTATGCCTTTTTAAAAGTTCCTGCAATCCATTCTCGTTCCCGGCAATATATACCTTTACCAGGTCCTGATCATTATATGATTGTAAAT
>Ga0308165_1002993_pt1 | contig 18883 bp, 20 predicted proteins | sample PhyWR2_FD_201032 | JGI IMG/M metagenome (GOLD analysis project Ga0308165, IMG submission 201032) | Phyllosphere microbial communities from UC Gill Tract Community Farm, Albany, California, United States - DLSLW.R2 | ecosystem: Host-associated > Plants > Phyllosphere > Unclassified | place: USA...
GGCGCGGTGTCTTGAGCAACGGGGATCGACATGGTTTCAGACTCGCTCGATGGCGTGCTCGCCGAACAGGCCGGCGGGACGGATATACAGGAAGGCCAGGGCCAATACATAGGCGAACCACGGCGTGATGCCGCCGCCAATCAATGGGCCGATGTACACCTCGGCGAGGTTCTCCGCCGCGCCGACAATCAGCCCGCCGACAATCGCCCCGCCAATCGAGGTAAACCCGCCGATGATCAGCACCGGCAAAGCCTTGAGCACCACCAGCGACAAGGAAAACTGTACGCCCTGGCGCGCGCCCCACAGCAGGCCAGCCACCAGCCCGACGATGCCCGCCACCGCCCAGACGATCTGCCAGATGCGGTTGAGGTTGATGCCGATGGACAGCGCCGCCGTGGTGTCATCCGCCACCGCACGCAGCGACACACCGATGCGGGTCTTGTTGAACAGCAGCGCCAGCACGGTCACCAGCACCACAGCGGCGGCGGCAGCGATCAGGTCGAACTGGCTGAGCATCAGCGGGCCAACGAACAGCGGCACGTCGTCGATGCCCAGGTCAAGGGCGCGCACCTGGGAACCCATCAAGCCCTGGGCCAGGCCTTCGATAATGAACGACAGGCCCAATGTGGCCATAAACAGGGTGATTTGCGAACGGTTTACCAGCGGCCGCAGCACCAAACGTTCGATGAGCAAGGCGCCGACGATCATCACGATCACTGTCACCAGCAGCGCCAGGGCAAACGGCACGCCTTGGTCATGCAGGCTGACGAATGTCAGCGCGGCAAACAGCAGCATCGAGCCCTGGGCGAAATTGAACACACCACTGGCCTTGTAGATCAGCACGAAGCCGATGGCAACCAGCGAGTACATGGTGCCGGCGAGCAGGCCGCCGAGCAGGGTTTCGAAGAAGAACGTCATGCGTTTACAACTCCCAGGTAGGCCGCGATCACCTCGGGATTGGCCTGCACGTCGGCTGGTGTGCCGTCGCCGACCTTGCGCCCGTAATCGAGCACCACCACATGGTCGGACAGGCCCATCACCACGCCCATGTCGTGTTCGATCAACACCACGGTAGTGCCGAGGTCGCGGTTTACGTCGGCGACGAAGCGCGCCATTTCCTGTTTTTCTTCGGCATTCATGCCAGCCATGGGCTCATCCAGCAGCAACAGGCTCGGCCCTGCGATCAACGCCCGGCCGAGTTCCACGCGCTTTTGCAGGCCGTAGGACAGGTTGCCCACCAACACATCGCGATGGGCTTGCAGCTCAAGGAATTCGAGAATGCCCTGGGCCCGCAGCCGGAATGCTTCGGCTTCTCGGCGTGCACGGGGCAAGCCCAGGGCCTGTTCGATAACGCTGCTGCGCATGTGGCGCGACAGGCCGGTGAGAATGTTGTCGAGCACGCTCATCTTCTTGAACAGCGCGTTGTTCTGGAAGGTGCGGCCAATGCCCCGGCGCGCGGCCCCCAAGGGGTCGATGCGGTGGAAGTGCTGGTCTTCGAAGACGATCTCGCCGGCGTCGAAGCGATACACACCATTGAGCACGTTGAGCAGCGAGCTTTTACCGGCACCATTGGGCCCGATCAGCGCGCAGATTTCGCCGCGCGCCACCTCGAAGGACAAGGCATTGATCGCCTTGACGCCCTTGAACGACAGCGAAATATCCCGCACTTGGAGAATGGCCTGGCTCATGCGATGTCCCGCTTGAATTCCGCCAGCCACGCCGGCGAAGGGGTGGATTTGACGGGTTGCCAGATATACGCCAGTCGCTGGAAACCCAGGAGTTTGCGCACGCGGTTTTTCAGCAGGCGACGCAGGCCGCTTTGAGGATGGGCGATGGCCCAGTCGCAGAGGCGCCGACGCCAGGTGCCGTGGGGCGCCAGGCGGCTTTCGATCTCGTCGGCCAAGTGCTGCAGGCGTGCGGGCGACAACAGCAGGCCGGTGGGAGCGACTTCACTGCGATCACGTCGCGCCGACGCCAGGCTTTCCGGAAAGGCCAGGCCATGGCCGCTGTTCAGCCACTGCTCCAGGACCACCGCCAGGCCGCCCTGCCAATGGGTGCCCTCTTCGCTCCACAATGAAGTTTCGCCTGTGGGGTGCCACCAACGTGCGATGTGTTGCGCGGGCGCCAACGGACCGAGCAATTGGACGAAGTCCAACAAATTGGCCGACTGCCAATGGCGCACGGTCTGGCGGTTCTGCACATAAGCATGGGTGGGGCGAATGCGCCACAGGTGCGGCTGGAGCGCCTCGGGTTCCAGGTCATCGGCCAGGGTCAGGACCTGCCCGCCGATGGATTGCGCCGCCAGCGCCAGCAACAATAGGTTCGGCTCGAACGCACCGCTCAGGGCCAGCCGCGAGTGCTCGCCGAAACCTTGCTGGCGCAAGCCATCGGCCAGGCGCTCGACGTCACGCAATGCGTCAATCCAGCGCCACGCGTACCACTGCCCCTGGCGCTTGTGGCGCAGGGCGGTGTGCAGCGGCGTGATCTGCGCCCAGTGCTGCAGTTGTTCCAGCGCCTTGGGCAGGTTGCCGAGGAGTTCGGCAGGCCATTCCAGGACCAGCGGACGTTTGAGTTCGTGCACGCTCATAGGGGGGGTTGCTCCTATTGGGTGGTGTGCGTGCGGTGGTCCGCTGGCGGGTATCGATCAAACAATAAAGATCAAACGGTGGGAGCTGGCGTGCCTGCTCCCACATTGACCGAGGTGTTTCAATCAGAGACGGGTGGCTTTGAGGTCGCGGTAGCTGGCGCCAGGATGGTTAGAGGCCAACCTCGCACCGTCGCCAAACAACTTCTCGCGCAAGGTGCCCTGGGCGTATTCGGTCTTGTACACACCACGCTTCTGCAACTCCGGCACCAGCAGGTCCACGGCGTCGATGAAGGTTTCATGGGTCAGTGCATAGGCTAGGTTGAAGCCGTCGACATCGGTCTCTTCGACCCATTCCTGCAACAGGTCCGCCACGGTTTCCGGGCCGCCGACAAACAGCGGGCCAAAACCGCCGATGCCGACCCAATCGGCCAGTTCGTTTGGCGTCCAGACTTTGTTCGGGTCCGCCGTGGAGAAGGCTTCCACCGCCGATTGAATCGCGTTGGTGTGCACGTGCTTGAGCGGTTCATCAGGCTTGAACTGGCTGAAGTCGATACCGGTCCAGCCAGAGATCAGCGCCATCGCACCTTCGTAGCTGACGTAGGATTTGTATTCGTCAAACTTGGCCTTGGCCTTGGCGTCGGTTTCACCGACGATCACCGTCTGCAGGTTGAAGATCAGGATCTTCTGCGGATCACGCCCGGCTTCGGCGGCGCGGCGGCGGATGTCGGCGACCGTCTTTTTCAGCAGCACCTTGGAGGGCGCGGCGACGAATACGCACTCGGCCTGTTCAGCGGCAAACTGCTTGCCACGGCTGGACGCACCGGCCTGGTAGAGCACCGGCGTTCGCTGCGGCGACGGCTCGCAGAGGTGAATGCCGGGCACCTGGAAGTGTTTGCCGACATGGCGGATTTCGTGGATCTTGCTCGGGTCGCTGAAAATCCGGCGCTCACGGTCACGCAAGACAGCGCCCTCCTCCCAACTGCCTTCCCAGAGTTTGTAGCAAACCTCCAGGTATTCCTCGGCGTAGTCGTAGCGCGCGTCGTGTTCGGTCTGGGCTTGCTGCCCGAGATTCTTGGCGCCGCTTTCCAGGTAGGAGGTGACGATGTTCCAGCCGACGCGGCCCTTGGTCAGGTGGTCGAGGGTGGAGAGACGGCGGGCGAACGGGTACGGATGCTCAAAGGACAGCGAAGCGGTGAGGCCAAAACCCAGATGCTCGGTGACCAAGGCCATCGGCGCGATCAGCGACAGCGGATCATTGACCGGCACCTGCGCGGCCTGGCGAATCGCAGCATCGCCGTTGCCGTTGTAGACGTCATAAATACCGAGCACGTCGGCGATAAACAGGCCGTCAAACTTGCCTCGTTCGAGGATTTTCGCCAGGTCGGTCCAGTATTCCAGATCCTTGTACTGCCACGAACGGTCACGCGGATGGGCCCACAGTCCCGGAGATTGGTGGCCGACACAATTCATGTCGAAGGCATTCAAGCGGATTTCACGGGACATCAAAGCACTCCGTTGAGGTGATAATTGCCGACGACCTGGTATTTCCAGCGCAGGGGGTCGTCGAGGGTCGACGGCAGTGCGGTGCGTTGCCCGGTGAGTTCGAATTCGGCGTTGCTCGCGGCGATCAGGGCTTCGGCGGCGGCAATTTGCGCTTCGGTGGCGGCCACCGGGCTGGGGTGGGTTTCGGCGCGTTCCAACAGGGCAGCGGCGACATCGACGCGGATCTGTAAGTCGCCAAAGCGGCTGATCACGTAAGGGTCAGCGCTTTTCTCGACATGCCGGCGGGTGCTGTCCAAGAGTTGGCGCGCAAGGCTCAGTGCGGTCATGGTTAAGCTCCTTAGTTCCAGGCGTGGCGCGCGGGTTTCACGCCGTTGAGCACGAAATTACCGATCAGGTGATATTTCCAGCGGGCCGGGTCGTGCAGGGTGTGGGTGCGCGCATTGCGCCAGAAACGGTCGAGGTTGTGCTTGCCGGTGACCGAGCGGGTGCCGGCCAGTTCGAAGAGTTTGCTGCTGGCGAGCAAGGCTGTTTCGGCGGACAACACTTTGGCCTGGGCGACGACCAGCGAGGCATGGGCGACGGAGTCTTCACTCGGCTCGGCAAGGGCGCGGTCCACCGCCTGGCCGGCCTTGGCGAGGATGGCTTCGGTGCCGTGCACCCGCCATTCCAGGTCGCCGATGGCGGCGATGGTGAACGGGTCTTGCCAGCCGTGATCCTGCTGGCTGTCGATCCATGGGCGTGCCTGGCGCGCGAAAATCTTCGCCTGTTCAAGGGCACCGAGGGCGATGCCGGTATCGACGGCAGCCTGGATAATTTGCGAGATCGGGCCATCGGCCGTGGGTTGATCAAAGGCCAGGTGCGCAGGGACTACCGCGCTCAACGGCACGGTGACGCCATCAAGGGTCACGCCGCCGCTGGCGGTGGTGCGCTGACCAAAGCCATCCCAATTGTCGATCACGGTCAGGCCTGGTGCATCGCGCTCGACAAAGCCAATGAACGCCTGGCCGTGTTCGTTATTGCCGACCGTAGGCACGATATGGGCAAACAGCGCGCCGGTGCAGTAGAACTTCTCGCCGTTGATTTGCGCGGTTTCACCGTGGAAGCGAATCTGCGTGTCGAAGGTGCCGGCGTTTTTGCTCTTGGCTTCGGAGAAGGCGTTGCCGAAGCGGTAGCCCTGGAGGACTTTGCCGAAGTAGTGCTGCTTTTGTGCCTCTGTGGCCGTTTGCAGCAGGATGTCCACCACGCCCAAGTGGTTCTGCGGGATCTGCCCCAGGGACGGGTCGGCGGCGGAGATCAATTTGATCACCTCGGCGACCGTCACATAGGACACTCCTGCGCCGCCGTACTCTTTGGGAATGGTGATGCCCCACAGGCCGCTGGCAGAGAATTCGTCGAGTTCGGCCACCGGCAGGCGACGCTCACGGTCGCGCGCGCTGGCGTCGACAGCAAACCGTGCGGCCAGGCGCGTGGCGACTTCGATGGCTTCCGCGTCCGAGCGGATGACATGGGCAGGGTGTTGAGGGTGGGCTGACATGGGCCGACTCCAGGCTCCGAGGGGATACTGGAGTGATTGCAGGAGTCGTGCCTGAATCTAATCGCCAATAAAATCAGCGAGTTGCTGGCAATTAAGCGCAGTAGCGCGTAGTTCAAACCAGCAAAGTGTCCATCCACTGTTGCCGGGCGAACAGTTAGATCACCACGTTGCGCACAAACCGCACAGCCACGTCGCCGTCATTGCGATAGCCATGGACGTGACGGCTGGCGAACATATAAAACTCACCGGCGGCAACGCGCTTCTCTTCATCGCCCACCAGCAATGTGAGGCAGCCGTCGAATACAAATAGCTGCACGCTCCAGCCATCCGGGTCGGGGTCGGGACTGTAGCGATCACCTGGCTCCAGTTGCATTTCCCATAATTCGACCTCACGCCGCGCCGTGGCCTTCGCCAACAGCACCGCTTTGCTCCCCGGAATTTCACCCGCCCAGGCCAGTTCGTTGATGCGGCTGTGGTCAGGCGCATCCGGGGCCTGGATCAGGTCACTGAAGGCTACGTCCAACGCTTCGGCGACACGGTCGAGGGTGGACAAGCTGACATTCTTTTCCCCTGCCTCGATGGCCACCAGCATGCGCCGGCTGACCCCGGATTTTTCCGAAAGTGCGGTCTGGCTCAGGTCGGCGGCGTGGCGCAGGCGACGAACGTTCTGGCTGACGTGCTGCAGGACCGAAGCCCGGTGTGGATTTTCTTTGTGCACTATATTGCTCAATGGGTCGGTGTGCGCAGTATACTGCCCAGCGTGCGGCGCATTGTGCGGTCCGTGCCTTTCCCTTGCAAGACCGAGCCGCCATGACCACCCCAAACTCCCCTTCGCGTTTCAACCGCTTCAGCAAAGCCGAATGCATCCTGGTGGTGATCACCATGATCTGGGGCGGCACCTTTTTGCTGGTGCAGCATGCGATGACCGTCAGCGGCCCGATGTTTTTCGTCGGCCTGCGGTTTGCGGCGGCGGCCATCGTGGTGGGGTTCTTTTCCTTGCGCACCCTGCGCGACCTGACCCTGTTCGAGTTGAAGGCCGGGGTGTTTATCGGCGTAGCGATCATGTTTGGCTACGGATTGCAGACCATTGGCCTGCAGACGATCCTGAGCAGCCAGTCGGCGTTTATCACCGCGCTCTATGTGCCCTTCGTGCCATTGCTGCAATGGCTGGTGCTAGGGCGGCGCCCGGGGTTGATGCCGAGCATCGGTATCATGCTGGCGTTCACCGGGCTGATGCTGCTGACCGGGCCGGCGGGCGCTTCGCTGAATTTCAGCCCTGGTGAAATCGCCACCTTGATCGGGGCGGTCGCGATTGCGGCGGAGATCATCCTGATCAGTGCCTTTGCCGGCCAGGTGGATGTGCGCCGGGTGACCGTGGTGCAACTGGCCACGGCATCGTTGCTGTCGTTCCTGATGGTGGTGCCGATGGGCGAGGCATTGCCGGGTTTCTCCTGGCTGTTACTGTTCAGCGCAGCGGGCCTGGGCTTGACCAGTGCGGTGATCCAGGTCGCCATGAACTGGGCCCAGCAAAGCGTATCGCCAACCCGAGCCACGTTGATTTATGCCGGTGAGCCGGTGTGGGCAGGCGTGGTGGGGCGAATCGCCGGGGAGCGCTTCCCGCCGATTGCGATGGTGGGCGCGGCGTTGATTGTGGCGGCGGTGATTGTCAGTGAGATGAAGACCAAGGGGCAGAAGGCCCTCGAATTGCGCGATGAGCGGGAACAGGAACAGCAGGGATAAGGTCCGAATGCTTGCAGTGGCTGTCAGATCGCCATCGCAAGCAAGCCCGGCGCCTACAGAGGGCGGTGTGGACACTGGAACAGGCTCGCTTGAAACAAAGCTAAATGAGCGGTTTCGGCCTACCTTGTAGGATCCTGCCACATCTTGCCGTTTGGTGATCGTGAAAGCGGCACGTATGATGCATCCCAAACTTCCGCAGATTAGAAGCCTATGTCCCTGATAGTTCTACTGCTTCTGCCGTTTATTGGCAGCTGTCTGGCGGCCTTGCTGCCGCACAACGCACGTAACACCGAATCCCTGTTGGCCGGCCTTGTCGCACTGGTCGGTACTATTCAAGTCGCCCTGCTTTACCCTCAGATCGCCCACGGTGGCGTGATCCGCGAAGAATTCATGTGGTTGCCCAGCCTTGGGCTGAACTTCGTGTTGCGCATGGACGGGTTTGCCTGGCTGTTCTCGATGCTGGTGCTGGGCATCGGCACGCTGGTGTCGCTGTATGCGCGCTATTACATGTCGCCGGACGACCCGGTGCCGCGCTTCTTCGCGTTTTTCCTGGCATTCATGGGCGCCATGCTCGGGCTGGTGATCTCCGGCAACCTGATCCAGATCGTGTTCTTCTGGGAACTGACCAGCCTGTTCTCGTTCCTGCTGATTGGCTATTGGCACCACCGCGCCGATGCGCGACGCGGCGCATACATGGCGTTGATGGTCACCGGCGCCGGCGGCCTGTGCCTGTTGGCGGGCGTGATGCTGCTGGGGCATATCGTCGGCAGCTATGACCTGGACCGGGTGCTGGCGGCGGGCGATCAGATTCGCGCCCATTCGCTGTACCCGGTCATGCTCGCCCTGGTACTGATCGGCGCCCTGAGCAAAAGCGCCCAGTTCCCCTTCCACTTCTGGCTGCCCCACGCGATGGCGGCCCCCACGCCGGTGTCGGCGTATCTGCATTCGGCGACGATGGTGAAGGCCGGCGTGTTCCTGCTGGCCCGCCTGTGGCCCTCGCTGTCCGGCAGCGAAGAATGGTTCTGGATCGTCGGCGGTGCCGGCGCGCTCACCCTCCTCCTCGGCGCCTACTGCGCCATGTTCCAAAATGACCTCAAGGGCCTGCTGGCCTACTCCACCATCAGCCACCTCGGGCTGATCACCTTGCTGCTGGGTCTCAACAGCCCACTGGCTGCCGTCGCAGCCGTTTTCCATATTCTCAACCACGCCACGTTCAAGGCCTCGCTGTTCATGGCGGCCGGCATCATCGACCATGAGAGCGGCACGCGGGACATCCGCAAGCTCAGCGGGCTGGTCAAGCTGATCCCGTTTACCGCGACCCTGGCGATGGTCGCCAGTGCGTCGATGGCCGGCGTGCCGCTGCTCAATGGATTCCTGTCCAAAGAGATGTTTTTTGCCGAGACCGTGTTTATCTCATCGACCGCGTGGGTCGAAATTGCCCTGCCGCTGATTGCGACGATTGCCGGCACGTTCAGCGTGGCCTATGCCCTGCGCTTTACCGTGGATGTGTTCTTCGGTCCGCCTGCCACCCATCTCCCGCACACGCCCCACGAACCGCCGCGCTGGATGCGCGCGCCGGTCGAGTTGCTGGTGTTCACCTGCCTGCTGGTGGGGATCTTCCCGGCTCAGGTGGTCGGTTCGATCCTCGCTGCCGCCGCCCTGCCCGTCGTCGGCGGTGAACTACCGGAATACAGCCTGGCGATCTGGCACGGCTGGAACGCGCCGATGATCATGAGCCTGGTGGCGATGTCCGGCGGCGTGGTGTTGTACTTGCTGCTGCGCAAGCAACTCAAGCGCGGTCGCTTCAAATACCCGCCCATCATCAGTTACTTCAACGGCAAGCGCGGCTTCGAGCGCAGCCTGGTAGTGATGATGCGCGGCGTGCGCAAGATCGAAAAACGCATCAGCACCAAGCGCCTGCAGACTCAACTCTTCCTGCTGGTATTGGTGGCGGTGATCGGCGGCATGATCCCGATGCTCAACAGTGGCTTGAGCTGGGGCGATCGCCCGAAAATCCCAGGCTCCATCGTGTTCGTGACCCTGTGGCTGCTGGCAATTGCCTGCGCCCTGGGTGCCGCCTGGCAAGCCAAGTACCACCGGCTGGCGGCCCTGACCATGGTCAGCGTGTGCGGCCTGATGACCTGCGTGACCTTCGTGTGGTTCTCGGCGCCGGACCTGGCGCTGACCCAGTTGGTTGTGGAAGTGGTCACCACCGTGCTGATCCTGCTGGGTCTGCGCTGGCTGCCCCGGCGGATAGAGGAGGTGTCGCCATTGCCGAACACCTTGCGCAAAGCGCGGATTCGACGGGTACGCGACTTCCTGTTGTCGACCGTGGTGGGTGGCGGCATGGCGTTGCTGTCCTATGCGATGCTGACCCGCCAGACGCCCAACGATATCTCCTCGTTCTACCTCAGCCGTGCCCTGCCCGAAGGTGGCGGCAGCAATGTGGTGAACGTGATGCTGGTGGATTTCCGCGGCTTCGACACACTGGGTGAAATCACCGTACTTGGCGCCGTGGCGCTGACGGTATACGCCCTGCTGCGCCGCTTCCGCCCGTCCAAGGAAAGCATGCAATTGCCCGCGCAACAGCGTCAGTTGGCGCCGGACGTGGCCACCGACCTGGTCAACCCGCGCCAGGCCAGCGACACCGCCCTGGGCTTCATGATGGTGCCGGCGGTGCTGGTGCGCCTGCTGCTGCCGATTGCGCTGGTAGTGTCGTTCTACCTGTTCATGCGCGGGCACAATCAGCCAGGCGGCGGGTTTGTCGCGGGCCTGGTGATGTCCGTGGCGTTTATCCTGCAATACATGGTTGCCGGCACGCAGTGGGTCGAGGCGCAGATGAGCCTGCGGCCGATGCGCTGGATGGGCTTTGGCCTGTTCTCGGCGACGCTGACCGGTCTCGGCGCACTGTTTGCCGGGTATCCATTCCTCACCACCCACACCTGGCATTTCAGCCTGCCGGTGCTCGGCGATATTCACATCGCCAGCGCCTTGTTCTTCGACGTCGGCGTGTACGCCATGGTCGTAGGCTCCACGCTGCTGATGCTCACCGCCCTCGGTCACCAGTCCGTGCGTGCCCATAAACCGAGCAACCAGGCCAAAGTAGTTGCCGCAACGGAAGGAGCCGCCTGATGGAAGAAGTCATCGCAATTGCCATTGGGGTCCTGGCCGCCTCCGGCGTCTGGCTGATCCTGCGGCCACGGACGTTCCAGGTGGTGATGGGCCTGTGCCTGCTGTCGTACGGGGTCAACCTGTTCATTTTCAGCATGGGCAGCCTGTTTATCGGCAAGGAGCCGATCATCAAGGACGGCGTGCCACAAGACCTGCTCAACTACACCGATCCGCTGCCCCAAGCGCTGGTGCTCACCGCCATCGTGATCAGCTTCGCCATGACCGCGCTGTTTCTGGTGGTGCTGCTGGCCTCACGGGGCCTGACCGGCACTGACCACGTGGATGGCAGGGAGCCCAAGGAATGAATTGGGTCAACCAACTGATCGTCGCCCCCATCCTGCTGCCGTTGCTCACCGCCGCACTGATGCTGATGCTCGGCGAAAAACGCCGTCCGCTGAAGGCCAAGATCAACCTGTTCTCCAGCGTCATCGGCCTCGGCATCGCGATCCTGCTGTTGTACTGGACGCAAAAAGGCGGCCCCGGCTCGATTGGCGTCTACCTGCCGGGCAACTGGCAGGTGCCATTCGGCATCGTGCTGGTGGTCGACCAACTCTCGGCGTTGATGCTGGTGCTTACCGGGATCATCGGTGTGAGCGCGCTGCTGTTCGCCATGGCCCGTTGGGACCGTGCCGGCACCAGCTTCCATGCACTGTTCCAGATTCAGATGATGGGTTTGTATGGCGCATTCCTCACGGCGGACCTGTTCAACCTGTTCGTGTTCTTCGAGGTGCTGCTGGCGGCGTCCTATGGTTTGATGCTGCACGGTTCCGGCCGTGCGCGGGTGTCGTCGGGGCTGCATTACATTGCGATCAACCTGCTGGCCTCGTCGCTGTTCCTGATTGGCGCGGCGATGATCTACGGTGTCACCGGCACGCTGAACTTCGCGGACCTGGCGCTGAAAATCCCGCTGGTGCCCGAGGCCGATCGCGGACTGTTGCACGCAGGTGCCGCTATCCTCGCGACCGCGTTCCTGGCCAAAGCTGGCATGTGGCCGCTGAACTTCTGGCTGGCCCCCGCCTACTCCTCGGCCAGCGCGCCGGTGGCGGCGATGTTTGCGATCATGACCAAGGTCGGCGTGTACACCGTGCTGCGCCTGTGGACCCTGTTGTTCTCCGGCCAGGCCGGTGCATCGGCATTGTTTGGCGGCGATTGGCTGGTGTATGGCGGCATGGCAACCATCCTCTGCGCCGGTTTGGCGATGGTGGCGGCGCAGCGGCTGGAGCGCATGGCCAGCTTGAGCATTCTGGTGTCGGCGGGAATCTTGTTGTCTGCCGTCGGTTTCGCTCAACCCAGCCTGACGGCGGGGGCGCTTTTCTATCTGGTCAGCTCGACGTTGGCGCTGAGTGCGCTGTTCCTGCTGGCTGAACTGATCGAACGTTCGCGCTCGGCCAATGACCTGCCACTGGATGAGGAAATCGATGCGTTGCCCAAGGCCATGGAATCCCTGCATCCGCGGCCCGGCGTGAACCTCGACGATGAACAGAAAGCCGTGGTCGGCCAAGTGATTCCCTGGACCATGGCCTTCCTTGGCTTGAGCTTTGTTGCCTGTGCACTGCTGATTATCGGCATGCCGCCGCTGTCCGGGTTTATCGGCAAGCTCAGCTTGTTGAGCGCGCTGGTCAATCCGCTGGGCCTGGGTGTCAGCATTGACGCGCCGATACGCCCGGCTGCCTGGGGCTTGGTCGCACTGTTGATCCTGTCTGGCCTGGCCTCGCTGATCGCTTTCGCCCGCCTGGGCATCCAGCGTTTCTGGACCCCGGAAGAGCGCCCTTCGCCGCTACTGCGTCGCTACGAGTGCCTGCCGATCTTCTTCCTGCTGGGTCTGAGCATCCTGCTCACCTTCAAGGCCGAGCCGTTGATGCGCTACACCCAGGACACAGCCGTCAGCCTGAACAACCCGGAACACTACGTGATGGCGGTGATGGCCACGCGTCCGGTGCCAAGCCCTGAAGCCAAGACCGCCGCGCTGGAGGTGCAACCATGAAGCGCCTGTTCCCTGCCCCGTGGTTGTCGCTGGCGTTGTGGTCGTTGTGGCTGGTGCTGAACCTGTCCGTGAGTCCCGGCAACCTGCTGCTGGGCGCCTTGCTGGGCTTTCTTGCGCCATTGATGATGGCGCCGCTACGCCCCTTGCCGATCCGCATTCGCCGCCCTGGGGTGATCATTCGCCTGTTCTTCCTGGTCGGCCGCGATGTAATCATCTCCAACCTGCAAGTGGCCTGGGGTGTATTGATGTGCGGCACACGAGCGCCGCGGTCGCGCTTCGTCAAGATCCCCCTGGACCTGCGCGACCCCAACGGCCTGGCTGCGCTGTCGATGATCACCACCGTGGTGCCCGGCACTATCTGGTCGGAACTGGCGCTGGACCGCAGCATCCTGCTCTTGCACGTGTTTGACCTGGAGGACGAAGCGCCCTTCATCGAGCACTTCAAGACCACCTACGAACGGCCCCTGATGGAGATCTTCGAATGAGCGCCCTGCTCTCCAATGCGATCCTGTTGAGCCTGTTCCTGTTCTCGCTGGCCATGGTGCTGACACTGATCCGCCTGTTCAAAGGCCCGTCGGCCCAGGATCGGGTCCTGGCGCTGGACTATTTGTACATCCTGGCGATGCTGATGATGCTGGTGCTGGGCATTCGTTATGCCAGTGACACGTACTTTGAAGCGGCGCTGCTGATTGCGCTGTTTGGCTTCGTGGGCTCGTTTGCCCTGGCGAAATTCCTGCTGCGTGGGGAGGTGATTGAATGATGCCGTTATGGGTGGAAGTGATCGTGGCCGTGCTGCTGGTATTGAGCAGTGTGTTTGCGTTGATTGGCGCGATTGGCTTGCTGCGGATGAAAGACTTTTTTCAGCGCATGCACCCGCCGGCACTGGCCTCGACCTTGGGCGCATGGTGCGTGGCGCTGGCGTCGATCATCTACTTTTCGGTGCTCAAGTCCGGGCCGGTGTTGCACGGGTGGTTGATACCGATTTTGTTGTCGATCACGGTGCCAGTGACCACGTTGCTATTGGCCCGCACCGGACTGTTCCGCAAGCGCATGGCCGGTGATGATGTGCCGGCCGAGGTCAGCAGCCGCCGCTGATTCATCAAGCGAACACCCTTAAAAAATGTGGGAGCGGCTTGCTCGCGAACGCGGTGTGTCAGAAACACATACAGTGACTGATACTCCGCTTTCGCGAGCAAGCCCGCTCCCACATTGGGTTGTGTATCAGACATAAGACCTGATGTGCGCTGCCAATTCCGCCAGTTCAGCATCATCCGCCCGCACATAATCGTGGGACGAGATATAGCCCTCGTACGCCTCGAAGAACTTCTCCACCTTGGAGCTGATCGGCTTGAAGGTACTGTCACACCCCGTCCCGTGCATGGGAAACAACTTCGCATGCAGGTGGTCCACCCCATACCCTTCCAGCATCATCCCGGTGCGCGCCACATCCGGAAACGCCCGGTCGATCTGCAACGCGGTCTTCTTCACCGCTATCGCGAGCCCGGCCAACACTTCATCCGACTGCGCAAACGCATAGCTGCCGTAATGCTGCTTGGGGATCACTACGCTGAAACCCGGCGTATTGGGGAAGATCGACAAAAATGCCATATGCTGGTCGTCTTCCCACAGGATGTGCGCCGGGGAAGTCTTTTTAACGATGCTGCAGAAAATACATTCCATTTGAATCACCGCCAGTTGGGTCGTGGCGACCATCTAAAGCCAGGATCAGGCGGGCGTCAAAATAAATGCGCATTTTCCGAAATGCCCCAAGGACGTATGCGATGAGCAAAACCTACACCCCCGCCACCGCCGCAGCCGATGTCGAAACCACCCTCGCCTGGCTCGGCGGGCGCTGGAAGCTGATCATCCTGTTTCACCTGTTCGGCGGCCAGGTGCAGCGTTATTCCGACCTTGAACGGCTGATCCCGGATATCTCACAGAAGATGCTCGCTCAACAATTGCGCCAGCTCGAAGCCGATGGTCTGGTGCAGCGCACGGTCTACCCGGTGGTGCCGCCCAAAGTGGAGTACCGCATGACCGAGTGGGGCCAGAGCCTGTGCCCGGTGCTGGATGGCCTGCTCAAATGGCAGGCCGCCAAAACGACACGCTAGACCGTGGGCACGGTGCCGCCGTCGATCACGTACTCGGTACCGCTGATCGACGCGGCGCGGGGCGAGACCAGGAAAGCGATCAAATCAGCCACTTCCTCAGGCTTTGCAGGCCGACCCAAAGGTATGCCTCCCAGCGCCTGCATGATGATCTGCTTGCCACCTGCGTAATCGGTTCCGGCTTCGTCCGCCAGACGCTCTGCCAGCGCGACCGCCGCATCCGTCTCCACCCAACCCGGCGAAACCCGCACGACCCGAACGCCCTTGGGCGTCACTTCTTTCGACAGGCTCTTGCTGTACGTCGCCAACGCTGCCTTTGCAGCGGCATACGCCGTGGTCGATTCCGGCAACGGCAACTCCCGCTGGATCGACGTGACATGAATGATCACACCTGCCCCACGCTCGACCATGCCCGGCAACAGCGCCCGATCCACGCGCACCGCCGCCATCAGGTTCTGGTTGAGCGCATTCGCCCATTGCTCATCATCGAGCACCGCAAAACCACCGCCCGGCGCACTCGAACCGCCGAGTACATTGACGATGATATCCACGCCGCCAAATTGCTCCTTCACCGCCTGGGTAGCGCTGGTGCAACCGGCGGCAGTGCCCAGGTCGGCGGCGATGAAATGCACACCCTCGGGTGGCGAAACCACCGCCGAACGCGCGACCGAAACCACCTGGGCGCCCTGCGCCTGCAACACGGCAACCACGGCCGCACCGATACCTTTGGTGCCACCGGTGACCAGCGCGCGAAGGCCTGTTAGTCCGAGATCAAAGCTCATGGAACCTACTCCTGGTTAAAAGAAAACCCAGGATAGGAACGGGACGAACAGGCCACAAGAACGCACGAAAAGGTAATGGGCTCACTCAAAAGTAAGTGTCCGGATTCATGGGGCCTGCGCAACACACCCAACAGAAGGAGCCGGCTTGTCCACCTAGCGATGCATCGGGTGGCAATCGATGCGCTCGCCGTTACAGGATCTTTGCACCAAATCTGTTCAGGCGTGGCATCCAATGATCCAGGATGTCCGCAGAGGCCAGCACATGATGTGCGCGCCCGATCAGAAGCCGACGTGGCACGAAGCTGATGTACCGCGAGTCATCGCTGTTATCGCGGTTGTCCCCCAGCATGAAATAGCTTTCGGCCGGCACCACCACCGGCCCGAAATCACGCAACGCGCGCACCGTCGGCATGAACTGCACCGTGCGCTGACGGTTGGCCACCCACTCATTCAGCTTGATCCCCGGCACCGTATGGCCGGGAACAATCGGTTCGCTGATGTCTTGCGCATCACTGTAGGTAGCAGGCACGCCGTTGACCCACAACACTTCATCTTTCATTTCCAGGGTGTCACCGGGAATGCCGACAATGCGCTTGATCAGGCGCATGCCATCCTTGGGCGACGAGAACGTCACCACGTCACCGCGCTGAGGGTTATCGAGCCTGGCCAGGGAAATGTCCGTGAGCGGCACCTTGAGGTCATACGCCACCCGGTTCACCAGCACCACATCGCCCTCCAGCAAGGTCGGGCGCATGGAGCCAGAAGGAATGGGGTTCCAGTCAGCCAGGGACGTACGGAAAACGCCGAAGCACATCCAGAAAATGATTGCGTAACGGTAACGGATCAACCAACTTCGCATACATCCTCGCACTGCAGAAAGGGGTGTCAGGGCTGCTTCTTAGACGCCCGGTTGTTGCACGCGGGGATTAAATTAACATTAGCGTCCAAGCGCACTAAAAGGAGTTTCCGCCATGGATATCAAATGCTCAGTCTTCATCGCAGCGAGCGTCGACGGCTTCATTGCCCGTCCGGACGGTGATATCGACTGGTTGCATCGACCCGAGTATGAAGCCAGCGAGTTGAGCGGCGTGACCTATGAAAGCTTTATCGCCACGGTGGATGCGCTGGTGATGGGGCGCAAAACCCTGGAGAAAGTGCTGTCTTTTCCCGAGTGGCCCTATGAGGGTACGCCGGTCATTGCGCTCTCCCATCAGCCTCTGCGGATCCCTGCGCATCTGGAGGGCAAGTTGGAGGTCATGGCGGGAGACGTCACCTCACTCATGGCAACGCTAGCCGAACGCGGTATGAAGCACGTCTATATCGACGGCGGCCAGACAATTCAGACGTTTCTTGAAGCAGGCCTGGTCAATGAGCTGATCATTACGCGTATCCCGGTTGTGCTGGGGCAAGGTATTCCACTGTTCAACCAGCTTGGCAGTGAGCATGCGCTGCACCACGTCGGAACCTACGTGTCGGACAATGGTTTTGTTCAGAGCCAATATCAAGTGAGGGCAGGCGCTCGCGCCGCGCAATAGGGACTGGAGTTCAGGATGACTCAACACATTATTGTCATTGGCGGCGAGTCCACCGAAGACATGACCCGCATGACGCGTATCGATAAACACATCGTCGCGTCATCAGGCAAAACGCACCCTAGCGTGCTCTATATCTCCACCGCCAATGGCGATGACCGAATCAAGATTTCCGATTTCACTGCCAAATATGAAAGCGCTGGCTGTCGCGTAACCTCGCTGGCATTTTTTATTTCACCCTTCCCCAACGCCAATCATGTTTCATCACTCTTTGAGCAAGCCGACATCATTTACGTACCAGGCGGAAATACCCGCGCCATGTTGGCGGTCTGGCGCGAATTTGCTGTCGTGGACCATCTGAAGAAGGCCTGGGAAAACGGCAAAGTCCTGTGCGGTGTCAGTGCAGGCGCCATTTGCTGGTTCGAGCATGGGCATTCCGACTCAGGGGGAGCGTTTGCGCTGGTTCAGGGCCTGGGATTGCTGCCTGGAGCGCTGTGTCCGCATTTCAGCTCAGAAGCAGGAAGGGAAACCTCGTTTGTCGAGCTTGTTCAGCTTGAGGGGATACAACCCGCGTACGCGGTCGATGATGGCGTCGCTTTGCATTTCAAGGACGGTAAGTACCACGAGACGATCTATAACGACGCAGCGAGTAACGCCTATAAAGTCAGTACAAGGCCCCCCTACCTAGCACAGGTATTGCAAACTTCAGGCGAGTAAGCGAAGCAAGGAAATTTCCGACAGCAGTCATTTGGCTTTTGAGATCGACGGCAATCCTCGCAGCGTGGCCTTGGGAATGTGTCGGATGCTGGAGGGGATCCAGCTAATGATGGATAAAACACTAAGCCTCAAAGACCATTCGACTCACACATAAATCTGAAACCGAAGAGTTCGCAAAGTGCGCACGGTAAAAAATGTGGGAGCTGGCTTGCCTGCGATTGCAGCAGGTCAGTCAACATTTCCGGTGACTGACACTCCGTCATCGCAGGCAAGCCAGCGCCCACAGTAGATCGAGTGAGCCGTTAAACGGTGTGCAAAAAAACGCCCCGAACCAGTCGGGGCGTTTTTCATTTAGCGTTTACCGATCAAGCCTGATCAGCCAACCGCCATGTCGTCCCACCCTTGCCGTCTTCCAACACCACACCCATCGCGGTCAATTGGTCACGGATACGGTCGGACTCGGCCCAGTCTTTGTTGGTGCGCGCAGCCAGACGCGCCTGGATCAACGCATCCACTTGCGCCGCATCCACACGCCCTTCAGCGCCGGCTTGCAGGAAGTCATCGGCTTCCATCTGCAACACGCCCAGCACGCTGGCCAGCTCTTTCAAGCGTGCCGCCAGGCCCGCCGCTGCATCAAGATCGCTCTCGCGCAGGCGGTTGATCTCGCGCACCATTTCGAACAGCACCGCGCAGGCTTCGGGGGTGCCGAAGTCGTCGTTCATGACTTCGGTAAACCGTGCCACGAACGCTTCGCCGCCAGCCGGGGCAACGGCGGGCAGGCCTTTCAACGCATGGTAGAAACGCTCCAGGGCGCCTTTGGCGTCCTTGAGGTTGTCTTCCGAGTAGTTAATGGCGCTGCGGTAGTGGCTGGACACCAGCAGATAACGCACCACTTCCGGATGGTACTTTTCCAGCACGTCGCGGATGGTGAAGAAGTTGTTCAACGACTTGGACATCTTCTCGCCGTTGATCCGGATCATCCCGCAATGCAGCCAGGCATTGGCGTAAGGCTTGCCAGTGGCCGCCTCGCTCTGGGCGATCTCGTTCTCGTGGTGCGGGAATTCCAGATCGTTGCCACCGCCGTGGATGTCGAAGGTGTCGCCCAGGCAGCAGGTCGACATCACCGAGCATTCAATGTGCCAGCCCGGGCGGCCCGGGCCCCATGGCGACTCCCAGCTCGGCTCGCCGGGCTTGACGCCCTTCCACAGCACGAAGTCGAGGGGAT
>Ga0308165_1002994_pt1 | contig 18882 bp, 18 predicted proteins | sample PhyWR2_FD_201032 | JGI IMG/M metagenome (GOLD analysis project Ga0308165, IMG submission 201032) | Phyllosphere microbial communities from UC Gill Tract Community Farm, Albany, California, United States - DLSLW.R2 | ecosystem: Host-associated > Plants > Phyllosphere > Unclassified | place: USA...
CTTTTTGAATCTCTTTCAATTTATCTGGTGTTACATCATTTCCTTTAGGATCGACCACTTTCATTCCTTCTATATGATGGCGCATCCCACCACGAAAAGCAGCCAAATATTCTTGACGAAGTACTTTTTGCTCTTCCTTTTCTTTCGCAGTTAATTCTTTTTCTTTCGCTTTTTTAGCAAGTTCATTGATACGGTTCATTTTTTCTGTTGATAACATCTATTTTGGCCTCCTTATTTTAAAAATTTAATCGGCATATTTCAAGCTTTTTTGAAAGACTAGCCCTGTAGCTAGACAAGTTTACTTTCCATGTCTATCTTATAAGATGAGCACAAGAAATACAACTATATTCTTATTAAAAATCAGAAACGATTGTGTTTATTTATAGAAATTCCGATTCCCTACCTCAGATATTTTCCCTTGTGATTCACAGAAATATACTTTCTAAAAAAAACACGAACGCTTGTTTGATTCCTGTGTAAAACTATGGTACACTAAAAATATAAATCGAAAGAAGGTGCGGGTTGTGGTGAAACGTACAGACACAAGACAAATCGAAGTATTAAAATATATATATGAACAGGTTGAGCTTAAAGGTTATCCCCCGACCGTAAGAGAAATCGGAAAAGCAGTTGATCTTTCCTCAACCTCAACCGTTCACGGACATTTAGCACGATTAGAGAAAAAAGGACTCATTTTACGTGATCCTACAAAACCAAGGGCAATTGAATTGACCGCAGACGGACTTGAAAGAATCGGTGTGAGACCGACAGTTATCCCGATGCTTGGTGTTGTTACAGCAGGTGAGCCAATCTTAGCTGTAGAAGAAGCTTCTGATTTTTTTCCTCTTCCACCTGATTTAATGGCTGAAGAAAATGCTTTGTTCATGCTGACTATCAGAGGTGAAAGTATGATCAATGCTGGTATTTTAGACGGCGACCAAGTTATTGTTCGTAAACAAAGCGCGGCTTCAAATGGTGATATAGTGATTGCAATGACAGATGAAGATGAAGCGACGTGTAAACGATTCTTTAAAGAGGCAGACCATGTTCGTTTACAACCAGAAAATGATGCATTAAAACCGATTATTTTGAACAACGTAAGCATTTTAGGCAAAGTTGTTGGCCTATACCGCAATCATATTTAAATAACAAAAAAACATACTAACTATTAGTATGTTTTTTTGTTATCTTTTCGTTTGAATTAGACAAGATCTTTTAATCCGCTGTGACCTTACGTTGATATGTTTCAAACTGATACGCATAACCATTTGCTTCGTCTTGTTCGCCTGCGCTTAAATTAATCAATGTCCAATCATCCCAATCTACAAAAGGAAATTTTGTATCTCCATCAAACGAATGATAGATAACTGTTCTATACAATACGTCACAATATTGCAAAAAATCCTCGTATACTGCTGAACCACCCGCAATAAACGTAATACCAGAAAACGTTTTGGCATAATCAAGAACTTCATCCACAGTATGAAAAACAATGACTCCTTTTGCCTGATAGCTTTTGTCTCTAGTTAGAACAATCGTTTGACGATTTGGTAACGGCCGAGCGCCCATCCCCTCAAAAGTTTTTCTTCCCATAACAATGGTGTTGTCTTCAGTCATTTGTTTAAAAAATTTCAAATCATTTGGCAAATGCCAAGGTAATCGATTCTCTTTACCGATTGTCCCTTGCTCATCTTGTGCCCATATGGCTGCTAACATTGGAGAACCCCTTTCGAATTAAACGGCAATTGGTGCCTTGATTGCTGGATGAGGATCATATCCTTCAATTACAATATCGTCCATTTCAAATTCAAAAACTGATTTTTTATCTTGATTCAATTTTAGTGTAGGAAACGAACGAATGTCTCGAGTCAGTTGTTCATTCATTTGGTCAATATGATTCGTATATAAATGGGCATCCCCCAAAGTATGAACGAAATCGCCCACTTCCAAACCAGTTTCATGAGCAATCAAGTGAGTCAATAGTGCGTAACTAGCAATATTAAATGGAACGCCCAAAAAAACATCTCCACTACGTTGATACAACTGGCAACTTAATTTCCCATCATTTACATAAAATTGAAACATCGTGTGACATGGTGGTAATGCCATGGAAGGGACATCTTCTGGATTCCAGGCGGACACGATCAGGCGTCTAGAGTCAGGTGTTTGCTTGATCATATCGATAACATTTTTAAGTTGATCAATAAAGTTGCCTTCTTTCGTTTCCCAATGACGCCACTGAGCTCCATAAATATTACCTAATTCACCATACTTCGCTGCAAAATCATCATCAGACAACATATTATTGCAGAATTCTTTGTGCTCTTTTTCATAACTTTCTTTAAATACTTCATCCGTTAAAACACGACGACCAAAATCAGTCATATCCGGCCCATTATAGTCATCACTTTTAATATAACGCTCAAAAGCCCACTCGTCCCAAATATGGTTGTTATGCTGTAGGAGATAACGGATATTTGTATCGCCTTTTAAAAACCACAAAAGTTCGCTTTTGATTAAACCAAAAGGAACTCGTTTCGTCGTCAATAAAGGAAACCCTTTTGATAGGTCAAAACGCATTTGATGTCCAAAAATACTTCGTGTTCCTGTCCCTGTGCGATCTTCTTTTAAGTGACCATCGGTTAAAATTTTGCGACCTAATGCTAAGTAAGCCTCTTCCATAATTACTGCCTCCTAATTTTCTGCAAATTCACTCAAGTATTCCCAACGTTCCATTTTTTCCTCAAGTTCTTGTTCTACAATAGATAACTCTGATTGTAGTTCTTGCAATTTAGTAAAGTCATCCCCTTGATGGTTCATCTCTTTTGCAAGCAGAACAGCTCGATCCTCAAGTACTGCAATATCAGCTTCGATTGTTGCCCACTCTTTTTGTTCCATATAAGTTAATTTCTTTTTTTTCTTTTTTTCAGTTTCTTTAATTGGTTTCGTTTCATATTTAATAGTTTTCTTCGACTCTTCTTTATTTCCAAGTAAGTATTCACTCATAGAACCGAAATAGGTCACTATTTGACCGTCTCCTTCAAACACAAGTAATTTGTCCATTGTTTTATCAAGGAAATAACGATCATGGGAAACGGCAATTACAGCTCCTTTAAAGGTTTGGAGATAATCCTCTAGGATCGTTAGAGTATCTATGTCAAGATCATTTGTTGGTTCGTCCAATAATAACACATTTGGCTGTCCAATCAGTAGTTTTAATAAATACAAACGACGTTTTTCCCCACCAGAAAGTTTCCCAATCACTGTTCCATGCATAAAACGTGGGAATAAAAAGCGTTCTAACAATTCAGCAACACTAATTGTTGTGCCATCTGTGCGCCGAACTTGTTCTGCAGCTTCCTGTAAGTATGAAATCATCCGTTGATTTGGATCCATTGCTTCATTTTGCTGTGTGTAATAGGCTAAACGAACCGTTTCTCCGATAGAGTACAGACCATTATCTAATAGCAAACGTCCAGCTAATAGATTCAAAAGAGTGGATTTACCTGCGCCATTTTTTCCCGTGATGCCTATTCGATCTTTTGCCTGAATTAGTAAATCAAAATCTTTTAAAATTGTTTTTTGTTCAATTTGATAACTGCCGGTTTTGATTTCTAAGACTTTTTTTCCCAATCTTTGTGTCGCGATATCTATCTCTAACTGGCCTTTTTGATGTACTTGGTGAAGATTTTCTTTAAGATCATGAAAACGATCTTGACGGGCTTGTTGTTTCGTGCCACGAGCTTTGACCCCCGCACGCATCCATTCTAATTCTTGCTTATATAATTGTTTTCTTTTTTCCTCTTGTTCAACACCAACACGTTCACGTTCTGCTCTAGCAATAATATAAGCTTCGTAATTGCCTTTATATTCATGTAACTTTCCAAAAGAAAGTTCAAAAATTCGATTGGTTACTCTATCTAAAAAATAACGATCATGCGTCACCATTAAAATAGCGCCACGATAGCCATTCAAAAAGCTTTCTAACCAGTTGATCGCCTCATAATCTAAATGGTTCGTTGGTTCATCCAATAGCAATAGATCAGGCGATTCAATCAAAACTTGGGCTAAACTGACCCGTTTTTTTTGTCCGCCGGATAGCTCGCCGATTTTTTTATGCAATGTTTCGATTCCTAATTTTTGTAAAATGATTTTAGCATCTGTATCAGCTGTCCACGCATCTTCGGTGTTCATTCGTTCTTCTGCTTGTGCATATTGCTTTTGTGCAGCCTCACTAAGACCATCTTCCCCTAGTGCCAGCAATGCCAGCTCATAATTTTTTACCGCCTGTATAGTCGGTGTATCACCTTGGAAAACAGCTTCTACTACTGTCAATTCAGGATTAAATTCTTTGTCTTGAGAAAGATAGCCGATTTGATAATCACTTGGTTGTTGAATGGCAGAAATATCGCCATCACCACTATCTTTGCCAGCTAGAATATTCAACAAGCTAGTTTTTCCAGTGCCATTTGTCCCAATTAAACCTATACGATCTTTATCATGGATGTAGAAAGAAATAGCATCAAATAATGTTTTTTCTCCATATGTTTTAGTTAAATTGTTTACTTTTAACTCATTCATCTGCTCACGCCCTTTTCATCCTGCTTATTGTATCAAAAAAATGTAAAAAAAAGAAGCTAGTTTTCTTAGTCCGCTTCTTTTTTTAATTCTCTGGTCAACTTTCTCAATGGAACGCCACCAGAAATGTCATTGATTGAATAAGATTCAAGTAAGTTAACATTTTTTCGATATTCATTTGCTTCAAAAGAAGAAATTTTTTCAGAAATTTCATATTCATCGATCACTCGCCGCTCCTCTTGATAGCCAATTATAAGTTCTTTTACATAATTGGATTGAGAACGAACGAGAAAAGAATCAATAAAGGTACCATCTTCCAATCGATGAGCAAGTTGTAATCGTCCCTCAATGAAGAAACGAATAATTTCTTCATCATAAACACCTTTTAAGTTATCTAAACTTTTTAAGATTACTTCTGTATTTTGTAAAAAGACTTGGCGTACATTTTCCAATTCTTCTATTTGAAATTCTCGCCGATTTTCTTCATCTTTTTTAGCCCAAGATAATTTAGGATGAACAAAAAATGCTATAATTTGGCGTACAAACAATAACCAAAAACCAATAATAGAGAGCAATTGTCTCGCAATCGAACGTTCCATCCTGGAAATTAGGCGCTCATACAAACGATAGCCTTCGATTCCGATTTCCTTTTGACGAAAACTTTCTTCTAAACCATCACGTTCAATCGAGACAATTAGCGCTCGCAATTCTTGGACTTCTTGTCGTTGTTCCGATGGTAATTGCTCGGTATATAATTCTTTGACACGATCTTGATAGTTTTCGATCACAACATTCATTTCGACATGAGGATCTTCCTTGTTGATTTTTTTAAGCCGTTCAATCACGTCCTGCAACAATGTGATTCCTTGGACATTCGTGCTTTCTACTTCGTCAGATTCTGTTAAAAACGGTAAAACAAGAATACCGCCAACTAATGTGACCAAAATCACACAAGCAGTAATGAACAATAGCAGAGAACGTTCAGGAAAATCATTACCATTAATTGTCAATGGCAAAATAAAAATCGTTGCTAAACTGACGGTTCCTTTAACACCACCAAATGTTAGTATCAGCATTTCGTTCATTGATTGCCATACATTCTTTAGGCCGTTTTTTACACTATAAATCAAGAAAATAGAGAAAAAACGAGCAGCGAATAACGTGACACTTAAAATCAAAATAACGACCATCAAGAAACTATTAGAGTATGTTTCGCTATTCCAAATAGGTGAAAAAACTTGAGATAGTTCAATACCTAAGAAAAGAAAAACTAACGCATTCAAGGTAAATGTGATCGTTCCCCATGTACTTTCTGAAACATTTGAAAGTTCTGCTTCGAATAATGAAACCTTTTTAAAACTAGCAGCTTGCATAACACCTGCTACAACGGCCGCAATAATTCCAGAAACATGAAACAGCTCTGCAACCATATAAGCTAAAAAAGGGAGTAATAGTTCTAATAGTAAGTAACCCGTAACATCTCTTGCAGATGCTTTTTCTAGGATCATCACGACTTGTCGTTTGATCATTACTAAAATCGCGCCTACGATCGCACCGCCAATACTAGAGACAATTAAGGTGATACCAGCATCAGCTGCTGAAAAACTACCAGTTAATAAAGCCGCTAACGCAAATTGAAAAGCCGTAACGCCAGAAGCATCATTGATCAGTCCTTCACCTTCTAAAATATGCATTGCTTTATGCGGGATCTGAATCTTTCCAGATAAAGAACCTACAGCTACTGCATCTGTAGGCCCCAGTGCTGCACCTAAAGCGAAACAAGCTGCTATCGGCAAAGCAGGTATAACCATATGTAATGCCCACCCCACACTTACAAGTGTGATCAAAACCCCTATGAACGCTAAAAATAATATCACACTAAAATTCTTCATCGTAGCAGAAATATCATTACGTTCTCCTTCTCGAAACAATAATGGTGCAATGATCATTACCAAAAATATTTCTGGTTCAAACGTTATTTCACGTCCCATATCTGTTACTCCAATCAAAACGCCAACAATTATTTGTACGATTGGCAATGGAATAATTGGTACAATTCGATTAAAGACATTTGAAAAAGTAATGGCTAAAACAAAAACAATAATTAAAGAAACAAACTCCATCTTGTATCCCCCTTATAAATTAATGATTGAGTTGTTTTCCTAAATACCGTAATAATTTTTCTTTTTTACAGGTAATTTTTTTCTCAATTAATCCAAGTTCTTTTTCTTTATCACATAACTCTAGCTGAGCACGACGGGCTTCTAAACGTAATAATTCAGATTTGATCAATTCTATTTTTTTATAGTTCAAAAAATTTCTCTTTTTTATATGCCGTTCCCATTCTGCTTTTTTCTCTGGGGGTAATGCTTTATATTTTTCACGTAATTCAGCAATTCGTTGCTCTATTTCTTTACTCACAACAATACTTCCTTTCAGAATTTCTCTGCACATTATAGCAAACAGTTTAAGAAATACCTACTAAAATTGACTATTATTTAAAAAAATCTTTTTGAATAGAATTTCTGCTAAAAAAATTAAACAGTAGGTGAAAATAAAGTTCTTGTGTTGTCTGTTATTTTCCTCCTATGGTCTTGATTTAAGTATCTTCTTCAACTAAAATACTGATTTCAGTCTCTTCATTCAAGCGTTCAGAAAGAAAAGCTAGTAAATCTTCTAAGGGTATAGAAAATTTCATCATCGGTCCACGACGCCCATTTTTGAAATAATTTAAACGGATTTCTTGCTTCTTAAGTAACAAAGCCATCTTATCTATATCTCGATACAACACACCGTTCCTGTCGAATGGCCCTAAAATAAGCCGATCTTCAGAAAGACCTTTTGTATCCAATAAAAAACTCAACATCAACAAACCAGAAAGAATTCCCCGAATTCTTTGATCCATTGTCTGCTCTGTTATTATTGTGATGATTAGGATAAATCCACTGCACCCAATCACTAAAGCATAAAAAATTGTTCTTTTAAGACTTTTAATCAACACACTATCTCTGACCAAATACAAATAAATATACATAATCACAACAAACGCTGCAAGTAATAAAGTAAAAAAATCTATAACCAAAATATACTCCTTTTAAAAATGAACTTTACTCTTTTTGTTTACACTAAAAACAAAACAGATATAACTGGGTGAACTAGTTAATCCTTTTTATTTAATTCTGTCAATTGCTGATTGATTTTTTTTATTTTGTCTTTACAAGCTAATATATCACGGATCATCTGATCTCTTTTAACACCAAGTGGTAAACGATTAACTACTTGATAATATGCAGCGAGTAGTTGAACTTGTTTCATTTTTTCTTTTTGTAAGCGTTCTTCAGCTAGACTCATCCACTCGCCTCCTTTTCTTTAAGTATACCTTACTTTTAAAAGAAAGTGACATTTGAATCGTTATTTTTTATCAATAATCGACCAAAAAAGTCTGATTTAGTTGTTATTGTATCACATTATTACTTTTTTGGTTATTTTAAGAACATGCTTTCTGTTTTGCTCATTTGATGAAGAAGAAATAAGGATGAAACAAAAGTCAAAAGTAACTTTGTTTCATCCTTATTTCTATTGTGCTGAAATACATAACGCAATCGCTTTTTCACCTAAATGTGTCCCGATAACTGGGTTAAAATGACCAATTTCAATAATTGCATCTGGATATTTTTTTTGAAGTTTTATTTTTTCTTCTTCAGCAACCGTTAAATTATTTGCATGAATGACATATAATTTGACAGGTCTGTTGATTTCTTTGTCACGTTTGCCAATGATTTCTTCTGCACGAGCAAAGGCTTTTTTAGTTGAACGAATCTTTTCAAATAGAACGATCTTACCATCTTCAAAAGTCAAAATCGGCTTAATCTTCAATAATCCAGCAATCAAAGCCGCTCCATTTGTTAATCTACCGCCTCGTACTAGATTATTTAAATCTTCAACAATCAAATAAGCGTAGGTGTTATCGCGAATAATGTCTAATTTAGCAAATATCTCTTCCAAACTAGCCTTTTCTTTCACTAAATCTAACGCAGCTTCAACCATATGCCCCATCGGTACGCTTGTGATTTTCGAATCATAGGGATAAAGTGTTATCCCTTCAATCGAATCAGTTAATGAAAATAATGTATTCACGAAACCTGAAATACCTGATGAAAGATGGATACTAATGATCGTATCATACCCTTTAGCAGCAATATCTTTGTACAATTCAATAACCTCACCTAAAGCCGGTTGAGAAGTTGTCGGAAACTCATTGCTATTATTCAATAAGTTGTAATATTCATCAGCTTCGATATCGATACCTTCGTTATATATCTTACCATCTAAAATAACAGGGATGGGAATAATAAAGAGATTGGGCGAATGCTTGATTCGCTCAGGTAAATAAGCTGTACTATCTGTCACAATAGCAATTTTCATTTTGTAACCTCGTTTCAGTAATTTTGCACAGTATAGTTAAATATAGCATAAATCAATCCAGAATTAAATAAAATACTTATTGTCCAAGGAAATTTTGAACAGCGGTTTGATTGGTTGCTAAATCAATTTCTAGCACACTTCCAGCGTAATCATAGTCAACATTGCTCCAAGAATTTTCAACTGGAATCGTTAGTCGTTCAATCCCGCTACCACCTTTTAGGATCAATGACGGTCCATTTTTCAACATGAAACTAGTAGGTACATCTGTTGACATGTAGCCAACTAAACGGCCCAATGACTCAGGAGTCCGAAGTAGTGCTAAAGGATTTTTCAATTGGCTCATCACAGCCGTCATTACTTGTTGTTGACGACGAACTCGACCAAAATCGCCTTCCTCATCTTTTCTAAAACGAGCATATTGTAAAAGTGTATGCCCATCCATTTTCTGCTCACCTTTAAAAATATCTACACCATCTAAATTCAACTCTTTTTCCGCATCCATTTTGACGCCACTCGGGAACATTGAATCAATGATCTTTTCAAATGATTGAAAATCAACTTTTGCATAATACCTACACTGAATATTAAAATTCTCTGCTAAGGTTTGACGAACTAAATCTGCTCCTCCTAGTGCGTAGGAAGCGTTGATTTTATTGGCATCATATCCAGGAATATCAACGAAAGTATCACGCATAAAGGAAATCAACTTAGGTTTTTTAGAAGGTCCGTCTAGTTGTAAAACCATGATCGTATCTGCTCGACCAGAATCTTCACCTCTCGTATCACTACCTAGAATCAAAATATTATTCGCACCATTTTCACTTTTTACACCATTAAATGTTTCAAGTGCTTCTTTAGGTAACGAGTTATCATTTTCGGCATATGATTTTCCTTTAAAAAAGAAACCTACTGCTAAAACAAGCAACAATACGAAAAATAATAAAATTCTTTTAGGCCAACTAAACCGTCGTTTTTTTCTTATTTTTTTCGGTTTCTTTCCTTTTTTAGACAGTGGGTTGGGATGCCCATTTGGATTATTATTTTGCTCAAATTGCTGATTTGGTTCATTTAATGTTTCTTGTTCGTTATAATGACTATTTCTAGGTTCTTCTGTATAATTTTTTTCTTTTCTAGGATTAAATTTATTTTTTTCTTCTACTGGTTTTGCTTTATCATGTATATGTTTATAGCGATCCACACGGCTCATTATGTCCACCTCATTTTAAATTAACAACAATTATAAGCATACCTTATTTTACTAGAAATTCCTATTAGATAGTTGAAATTTAACAAAAAATAAAAAGACCTTTTCAGATCTTTATACTCCGTTAATTGGGTGAATAGCATAATTTCCGAATATTTTCACCTTACCACCCATCAAACGTATTTCTTCTAAAGCATTTTCTATTAATTGTTGCGGTTTTTGAACATTGATATCGATCAAAAAGAAATATTCACCGAGTGTTGTTTTCAATGGTCGAGATTCGATTTTGCTTAAATCAATCTCACGCCAACTAAATACAGCTAATGCCTTATGCAAAGCACCGGGAATATTATTGGGCATCGTTAAGGCAATCGTTAATTTTTCTTCATTTGACCCGATAGGCAATTCAATTTTCTCAGCACCTATTACCCAAAAACGCGTTTGATTGATCGCAACATCCTGAATATCTGTGCCAACAATAGCTAAATCATACATTTCTGCAGAAAGTTTGGGTGCAATCGCCGCAATTTTTTGATCGGGATGACTTGCAACATAATTGGCAGCATAGGCAGTAGACGGTGTTGCTTCAAGCTCTGCCATTGGAAACTCGTTACGGATAAATTCTTGTGATTGTGCTAAAGCTTGAGGATGAGATAAAATTTTTGTTGCATCCTGCCAACTATCTTTGTTACTTCTGGCCACCATTAATTGTTGATAGATTGGTAAAACAATTTCTGCCCCTACCGGGATCGTTGTTTGGTGAAACAGATAGTCTACGGTTGTATTGACAGATCCTTCAATTGTATTTTCAATTGGGACAACTCCAAGATCAACTTCGCCAAACTCAACGCCTTTGATACAAGCTGGAATTGAATGATACGATACCAACTCTTCATCAGGAAAAGCTGTTTTAGTGGCGTTATGTGTAAAGGAAGCTTCTGGACCTAAAAAACCGACTTTCATTGTCTCACCTACTTAATATTCTCTAAAATTTCTGATACAATTTCTTCTGGTGTTCGATCATCTGTTGCAATTACTAAGCTAGCACTTTCTTCATAAAAAGGAATCCTGGGTTCAAACACTTCTCTGATCTCTTCAGGAGATTTCGATACAACCAGTGGTCTGATTGTCGTGTGATCTTGTTTCAACCTAGGAATGAACACTTCTGGCTTGGTTTGTAAATAAACAACAGGCGCCATTTGTTTTAGTAAGGTTCGATTTTCCTCTCTCATCACGATTCCACCACCTGTTGAGACTACTTGATCATGATCTAAATAGCGTTTTAAGACATTCGTTTCTTTTTCTCTAAAGGCTTCTTCACCATGTAAATCAAAATATTCTTGGATGGTCATCCCAATTTCTTCAACGATTTTATCATCAAAGTCGATATGCTCCATCCCTGTTTCTTTTGAGAGTAATTTACCTACAGTGGTTTTTCCTGCTCCCATAAAACCAATTAAAATAATCCCCTTCATCTTTGTGCCTCCATTTATTGATATAGTTTAGCCAAGTCATCAAAAAAGCTTGGATAAGAAACAGAAATTGCTTCTGCTTTTTCTAATTCTACTGTGCCGTCTTTTACTAAAAGGGCGGCAATTTGCAGCATCATGCCTATACGATGATCACCGTAACTCGTAACTTTTGCGTTATGTAAAGCGGTGTTACCATGAATGATCAAACCGTCTTCCGTCGGCTCGATATTGGCACCCATTTTATTTAGCTCAGTTGCAACAGCATCAATACGATTTGTTTCTTTTACTTTCAATTCTTCAGCATTGCGAATAATTGTTTTCCCCTGTGCTTGGGTAGCCAATAAAGCAATAATTGGTAATTCATCGATCAATCTAGGAATGATTTCTCCACTGATTTCGATTCCTTTCAATACACTCGTTTCCACAGTTAAAGTACCAGCTTTGTTTGCTTTATTGCCAGTTTCTTTGATTGTTAATTTCCCACCCATTTGTTGAATAACATCAATAATACCTGTCCGTGTCGGATTTAAGCCGACATTATTCAAAATAATTTGACTATCTGGAATAATCAAACCAGCTACTAAGAAGAACGCCGCAGAAGAAATATCTCCTGGCACAATCACTTCTTGCCCATTTAGTTTTTGCGGCCCTTTTAGCCTAATTTCTTTTCCTAAAACAGTAATATCACCACCAAACTGACGAATCATATCTTCAGTGTGATCTCTTGTTTTTTCTTTTTCTACAATGACTGATTCACCATGGGCTTGTAGTGCAGCGAATAGAATTGCTGATTTCACTTGTGCGCTGGCAACTGGCATGTGATATTCAATTGGTTGTAAGTTTTCTGTTCCTTTGACTGTAAGTGGAGGAAATTCTGTTCCATCATGTCCTGTACAGCTTGCACCCATCTGATTGATAGGTAACATCACTCGATTCATTGGACGTTTTGCAATAGAATGATCGCCGAACAGTTCCGTAACAAAGGTTGTTCCAGCTAAAATCCCCATAATCAAGCGGATCGTAGTGCCAGAATTTCCGACATCAATTGCTTTTTTTGACTGCTTTAAACCGGAAAAACCAGTTCCATAAACAGTAATAACTTCCCCATCATCTTCGATTTCCACTCCTAAATCTTTAAAAGCTTGTAACGTACTTAAACAGTCGTCACCACGTAAAAAGTTTTTAATCGTCGTTTTCCCTTGTGCAATGGCTCCGAACATAATGCTTCTATGAGAAATTGACTTGTCACTAGGAATATCGATACTACCATTTAAACTCACTTTATTGATTGCTAATTCCAAAAAATCCCTCCTAATTTTTAAATGTTTGTTGCCTCATTCAGCTTATTTTTCATAAGTTAGATAAGTTGTTTCCTTTTCAATCAATTCTTTTGCTCTTTCTAAATCGTCCTGTCTTTTAAAGGTTAATTGTAAGATACCATAAATATCTTCCCGAGTTTCAAGAATTTTCAAATTAATTAATGAAAGTTTTGCCTTACCCAGTAAGCCTGTGATCTCTGCAATCACCCCTGGAACATCAGGTACGTCAACAAATAAATCATAGAAGGCTGGAATTGCTCCTTCTTTATGCACAGGCATTTGATTTCTAGTTTCTTTCGCTTCATAGAAAAATTGGAAAATCGCTTCCTTGTTTTCAGTCTGAAGCCAAGTTGTGACTTGCTGCATCTCTTTTTGCCAAGATATCATCAATGCTAATAAGGCTTCTTTATTACTCAATAAAATATCCGTCCACATTTGTGGATCAGAAGAAGCAATTCGAGTAATATCTCGAAAACCGCCCGCGGCTAACTGTCGTGAGCGTGGATGCGCTTCATTAAAAATCTTACTTTGGTTCACTAAGCCCGCTGCAATAATATGAGGCAAGTGACTAAGCATTCCTGTAATTTGATCATGCTCTTTGGCTGTAAGAACCACAAATTTTGCTCTTGTTCCTTGCAATAGTTTTTGCAATTCCTTGACTTGCTTTTGTTTTTCCGGTTCTGAAGAAGTTAAAATATAGTAGGCATTTTCAAATAAATTTTCATCTGCCGCAGTCACCCCAGATTTATGTGAACCCGCCATTGGATGACCACCAATGAAAGATTTTAAGCCAACTTTTCGAGCAGCTTCAATGAGTTCTAATTTAGTACTGCCGACATCAGATATAATTACGCCACTTTTTAATGGCAATGTTCCAAGTAAGCTTAATTGTTTCAACATGCTTTTAACAGGAGTACACAAAATAATAATATCTGCCTCAATCGCAGCTACTTTTATAGAGGTACCTTTTTCATCAATTATTTTTCGTTTTAAGGCAAAATCTTCCGAAGATTTTTGACTATCTATCCCTATAATTGTTACCAAAGGGTGCTCTTTTTTTATGCATAATGCTAACGAACTACCAATCAAGCCTAAACCGATGATCAATACCTTTTTATTCATTCCACGTCACTCTCCATCTTATATTTTTGATTAAAACATTTGAGTATAGCGACGGTATGATACAACTTCCTCTTTCATTTGTTCAAAGGCATCACTACCAAATTTTTCCAGCATTGCTTGGGCAATTTCAGTTGCAACAACAGCCTCACAAACAACACTAGCAGCGGGTACTGCTGTACTATCAGAACGCTCAACGCTAGCCTTATAAGGTTCTTTTGTATCAATATTAACACTTTGCAGCGGTTTATATAAGGTTGGAATAGGCTTCATAACCCCTCTAACGACGATTGGCATACCGTTTGTCATACCTCCTTCAAAGCCGCCTAAGTTATTAGATGTTCTTGTATAACCAGTTGCTTTGTCCCAAACAATTTCATCCATAACTTGACTACCAGGTCTGTAGCCCATTTCAAAACCAAGCCCAAATTCAACTCCTTTAAACGCGTTAATACTAGTAACAGCTTGAGCAATTTTGGCATCTAGTTTCCGATCCCATTGAACATAACTTCCTAGACCAATTGGTACGCCTCCGACCACCACTTCAACAACCCCGCCGATGGTATCCCCATTTTTCTTAGTTTTGTCAATTAGGTCGCGAATAGCTTGTTCAACGGAAGGATCAAGTACACGTACATCTGAGTTTTCAGAAATCTTTTTAATTTCTTCGACAGTTAAATTATCAGGGATCTCCGCTTTAATCCCACCTAAAATGGCAACATGCCCAGCAACCTCAATGTCCAGTTCTTTTAGTAGTTTTTTAGCAACCGCCCCGATTGCAACACGCATCGTCGTTTCACGTGCTGAAGAACGTTCTAATACATTTCTAAGATCAGCATGTTGATATTTGATACCACCAACTAAATCTGCATGGCCAGGACGTGGCTTGTTTACACGGCGGATTTTCTTCTCTTTTTCATTGACTTCTTCAATTGACATAACAGACGTCCAATTTTTCCAGTCTTTATTTTCTACAACAAGCGTAACTGGTGAACCGAGTGTTTTTCCATGGCGAATGCCTGACGTGATTCTTACTTGATCTTTTTCAATCAACATTCTCCCGCCACGACCATAGCCACCTTGTCTTCTAGCTAATTCTGAATTAATATCTTCTGGTGATAACGGTAAGCCCGCTGGTAAGCCTTCAATAATGGCTGTTAATTCTGGGCCATGTGATTCTCCTGCAGTAATAAAACGCATCTAAATTCCTCCTAGTCTAAATAACTCTTCATTTGTTCAATTGGAATACGAACGATTTTGGCTTTTCCAATCGTTTCTAATAATATAATATTGATTTTCCCGCCACGTGCTTTTTTATCATGTGTTAATGCCAAGTACAGTTGATCTTGATCCCAAAGATCTGATTGAATCGGTAGCTGAAATTTTTGAATCATTTTATTCAATTGTTTTGTTGTACCTGTTGGCGTTAATTGCTTATTTTCGGCAATTCTTGTGATTTGGCTCATCCCGATTGCAACACCTTCACCGTGAGTTAAATTGCCATAGCCAACAGTATTCTCTAAAGCATGACCAATTGTGTGACCAAAATTCAGTAGTAGCCGAACACCATTATCAAGTTCGTCTTCTTCTACAACTTTCCGTTTGATTTTACAGCAAGCAGCGATGATTTCAGTAGCATGTACTAATAAGTCATGTTCATCCGTTAATATCTCTAATTTTTGCCATAACTCTTCATCGGCAATCGCAGCTGATTTAATGATTTCAGCAATCCCTTCTCGAACTCTTCTGACTTCTAATGTGTTTAATGTATCCGGATCAATCAAAACACCATCTGGTTGCGCAAAGGTTCCGACTAAATTTTTAGCCTTTTTCGTATTGACGGCTGTTTTTCCGCCAATACTGCTATCAACTTGAGCTAATAAGGTCGTTGGAACTTGAAGAAAATGAATGCCACGCATATATGTCGAAGCAACAAATCCAGCCAAATCACCAACAACACCGCCGCCTAAAGCGATGATGCCGTCACTTCTTGTCAGCCCTTCATCGGCAAGGAAATCATAAATTTCAGCGGCAACGCTTAAACTTTTACTTTGTTCTCCTGCATCGATTACAAAAGTCGTTGGATCAAAACCAGCTTCTTCCAAACTTTTTTTCACTTTATTTCCGTATAAAGGTTGAACATTGGAATCTGTAATGATCACGATTTTCTGCGGAGACCATAATGTTTTGGCCCACTGTCCAATACCTGACAACAACCCTTTTTCAATCGTCAAATCATAAGCATGATTTGGTAAAGTTACTGTAAGTTTCATTTTTTTCAACTCCTGTTTTTTTATAAAAGGATTCTAACAGATTGATATGATCAGCCGAGTGCATTGATTTCTTTCATTGCTTTTTCAATAATATGAACTTCTTCCATCATACGCATGTAAGTTTTTTCATTTAATGATTGAGGTCCATCTGACCAAGCATTGATTGGATCTGGATGGATTTCAACAATCAATCCATCAGCTCCAGCTGCTACACCAGCTCTTGCCATCGAAGGAACTAAATCCCAAATCCCTACGCCATGACTTGGATCAACAATGATTGGAAAATGGCTTAATTTTTTAATCAGTGGAACAGCACTTAAGTCAAGGGTATTCCGGGTTGCGGTTTCGTATGTGCGAATACCACGTTCAATGAATATCACATTAAAATTCCCTTGGGCAGCGATATATTCAGCTGCATTTAACCACTCATCAATTGTACCAGAAATACCACGTTTCAAACCAATTGGTTTACCTGTTTTTCCGACAGCTTGTAATAATTTGAAATTTTGCATGTTTCTAGCACCAATTTGTAAAATATCACTGTATTCAGCGATCATGTCGATGTGGGCTTCATCCATTACTTCAGTAATGACTTTCATATCAAATTCATCGGCCGCTTGACGAATATATTTTAATCCTTCTTCTTCCAATCCTTGAAAAGCATACGGGGATGTTCTTGGTTTAAATGCCCCACCACGCAAAATTGTTGCGCCTCCTGCTTTAGCGATTCTAGCACATTCGCGGATCTGATCTGAGCTTTCAATTGAACAGGGGCCTGCCATCATTGTCATACTACCGTCTCCAATTTTGACACCATCAACATTCACTACTGTATTTTCTGGATGAAACTCACGACTAGTTAATTTGTATGTCAATGAAATTCGCACTGCATTTTCAACGCCATCATAACTATTAAATGCGACATCCTGCATTTTTCGTGTGTCTCCAACCAAACCAATGATGGTTTGTTCTTTCCCTTCACTTAGGTGCACTTCCAACCCTTCTTTTTTTACTCGTTCGATCACTGATTTAATTTGTGCCTTGGTTGCTTCTGATTTCATAATTACGATCATTATTTTGCTCTCCTTCAGTAAATACTAATTAGTTATTTTCAATAATTGGTTTAACAATTTCTATTGGCATTTCTTGTCCTGTCCATTTTTCAAATGCTGCGGCACCTTGATAAAGTAACATGCCTAAGCCATTATTTGTTTTCGCACCACGCAGACGAGCTTGTTTGAGAAATTCTGTTTCTCTTGGCGTGTAAATGACATCGCAAACCGCTAAATCTGGCCGTATGATTGAAAAATCTTGAATCGGCGTTTGAGTTTCTAATGGTTTCATACCTACGCCAGTTGCATTCAATAATAAGGCACTCTCACCAACATCTCTCGCAAGTGCTTGGTCATCAGATAAATCATGAAGTGTGATCATACATTGTGTATTTTCAGAGATATACGCTAGTTTTTCCATGATTTTGTCATAAAAATCATCTTTTCGATTATACACCGTAATTTCTTTCACACCATCCAAAGCCGCTTGAACGATAATAGCTGTTGCAGCTCCACCAGCACCGATGATCGTCATTTTTTTCCCAATGATATCAACCTCTATATCTTGCAAGCTTCTCATAAAACCAATGCCATCTGTATTGTGACCAGTTAATTTTCCTTGCTCATTCGTGATTGTATTGACAGCTCCAATGAGACGGGCAGCTTCACTCAGTTCATCCATATATTCAACCGCTAAGATTTTATTGGGCATCGATAGATTCGCACCGATCATTTCTAAATTTCTGATTGAATCAATGGCTTTTTCCAATCCTTGTGTATCTACCTCAAAAGCAAGGTACACAGCATCGATTCCTAACGCTTGAAAGGCTGTATTTTGAATCATAGGTGAAACACTGTGACGGATTGGTGTAGCAAATAACGCAGCTAGCTTGGTATGACCTGTGATCTTATTTTCCATCTAAAAATCCTCCTCAAAGATTTTTTTCTTCAAACAAAAAAGGTATTCACGTAAATTTTCAGAAAAATCTACAGTGAACACCTCACAAAAATTGGTAATATAAAAGCCACTATAGATTTTCTCATCTACGCGGCTGAAAGTCATCTCAAAATCCCCTAGCCATCATAGATACAAACTTGCTAGCTTGCATCCATAATGTTATGAATACAAACTCATCTAAAATAGCTAAAGTAATAATTATTCAGTTGTATTTGGTTATGCTTCATCGTTGTCATATGAATCACTCCGTAACTGATTTATTTAAGAATTGTTCTCAGTATATCTCTAAGAATGCCCAGTGTCAACCATTTTTTTCTTTTAAATTTAAAATAATCATCTTTTTTAGTGAGAAATCTTGAAAATAAAGATTTCTGACTATTATCTTTAGTCAGTTTTGTCAAAATTTATTATGGAGTAACTTTTAAAATAATCTTCCCTTTACTTTTGTTACTAGCCATATATTGATGAGCTTCTTCAACATT
>Ga0308165_1002996_pt1 | contig 18880 bp, 13 predicted proteins | sample PhyWR2_FD_201032 | JGI IMG/M metagenome (GOLD analysis project Ga0308165, IMG submission 201032) | Phyllosphere microbial communities from UC Gill Tract Community Farm, Albany, California, United States - DLSLW.R2 | ecosystem: Host-associated > Plants > Phyllosphere > Unclassified | place: USA...
GTTTCTGAAATACTCTCCCCGTTTTTTAATGTAAACCGCATTGGTGGCAAAATCAATCGGCAATGAATTGACCGCAGGAAATATGATGTGGTAAGAAAGTGAAAGTTTGGCAGGCCTGGCTTTATAAATATCGTAAGAATAATAGTTTAAATACAGTACTTCATCTGGTGAAGACTGATAGGAACGTGAACCAGAGCCCCAAAACTCATCGTCATCATATCTTTTTACATTATAAGGAAAAAAGCCTACAGAATCTTTGTTTTTATTGATAATACCCAGTTCATAATATGTACTGTCTTTGCCATTTCTTTCCAAAAAATCAGGCCTAACAACCGTGTTTTGATTTGTAAACTTAAAATCACGTGTATTGCGACGGCTTGCATAATCTTTCTCCAGAAGTTTTTTAACCAATTTCCCGTTTAAATCAAAATAAAAGATGCGCGAACCTACAAAAACGGCGATATAATTGATATTGTTTTCCTTCTCTAGAGTAAAACCATAAAGCTCAGATTTATTTTTGTCGTTTTTATCTTGTTCTATATTGCTTGCATTGATTTTAGATCTGTATTTGCCATCTTTTCCGAAAATTAGAATAGCCTTGGTATCATAATCAAAAACAACATAGTTATCCTCAATAATTTTTAATTGGCTGATACTACCAAAAAGACTTTCTTTAGTGGTTTCGAGCGGAATAAATTCTACTTCGCTAAAGATCTGTGAAACAGCTGCGCCACGCGCAGTTTGAGGGTCGATACGTAGGGTAAGCATTTCAGTGCTATCTATTTTACCTTTCTGCGCCCAGGCTGCAGTAGAGAAAAATAAAAACGCCGAAAGGAAAGCGCGCATTTTCATTCGTATTGGTTAGAGGTTAATATTAGTTTAAATGTATCCGATTGAGCTTTAGCTACGCCATCTGATGAGCGCATAATTAATTCCGGCTGACCTGATAAATATTCTTGGAAATTAATCAATTAAACAATTAGTTGATTGCTAACTTTAATATTTTAACAAGTTTTAACAGCTAAGTTGCAGAATGGGATAATATCTAGCTGAGCCAGGTTAAAATGCGGGTAATTTAGTTTTGACCTTCGGTATCTTCCATAATTACTATATTTGTTCCTATGACCAAAGAAAATATTCAGGATTTAAGGGACAGAGTAACGTCGCTGAGGAGGTATCTTTGACGTTGATGAGCTACTTTACGCCATTCGCGAAGAAGAAAAATTAACAATGGCGCCCGATTTTTGGGACGATCCAAAAAAGGCAGAAAAAATTCTTGCCGAAATCAGTTCTAAGAAAAAATGGACTGATGGCTTTAATCAAACCAATAATGCTGTTGAAGATGCGGTAGTAATGTTTGAGTTTTTTCAATCAGGAGATGCTTCCGAAAAAGAACTTCAAGATCAGTTCGAGATCAGCAAAATTGCTGTAGAAGAGCTGGAGCTTAAAAATATGCTGCGGAGTAAGGAGGATCAGCTTTCTGCCGTGTTACAGATTACCGCTGGAGCCGGTGGAACCGAAAGTTGCGACTGGGCCTATATGTTAATGCGTATGTATATGATGTGGGGAGAAAAAAACGGGTATAAAATTACCGAACAAGACAGTCAGGAAGGGGAGATTGCAGGCATAAAATCGGTAACACTTCAATTTGATGGCGATTTTTCTTACGGTTATCTGAAGGGCGAAAATGGGGTGCACCGTTTAGTGCGTATATCGCCATTTGACTCAAATGCCCGTAGGCATACCTCGTTTGCATCGGTATATGTTTATCCTTTGGTTGATGATACCATACAGATTGATATTAACCCGGCGGATATAGAGTTCGAAACTTTCAGGGCTGGTGGTGCCGGTGGGCAGAATGTAAACAAGGTAGAAACTGCCGTGCGTTTATACCACAAGCCATCTGGAATTATTATTAAAAACCAAGAGTCGCGATCGCAGTTGCAGAATAAAGAGAATGCCATACGGTTATTAAAATCTCAATTGTACGAAATTGAAGAACGCAAACGCAATGAGGCTACTGCATTGGTAGAAGGATCGAAAAAGAAAATTGAGTGGGGTTCTCAGATCAGAAGCTACGTGCTGGATGACAGAAGGGTAAAAGATCACCGTACCAATTATCAAACTTCAAATCCAGATGCCGTTTTAAATGGTGATATCAACGATTTTTTGAAAGCTTATTTAATGGAATTTTAAAATTTAAAATATGGCAAAATCATCCATCCTTATCATGTTATTGTTTATGGCAGTTAACTATTCGAATGCCCAAGAAGTTGTGCCCTTGTATTCAGCTGAAATTCCGGGCGCTAAAACCACACCCGCCGATTATGTAGAAAATACCGAGGTACGTGCCAATGGTACCCTGAGTGTTACCAAAGTATCAGTGCCTACCTTTACGGTTTTTTTAGCGCCAAAAGATATCGCCAACGGAACAGCTGTAATCATTTGTCCTGGTGGTGGTTATGGTGCACTGGCATTCAGTCATGAAGGAACAGATGTAGCCAAAAGATTTAATGCCATTGGCGTAAGCGCTTTTGTGTTAAAATACCGTTTGCCAACCGATTTGATTATGGTTGATAAAACCTACGGCCCTTTACAAGATGCACAACAGGCCATTTATCTCATTAGAAAAGATGCCAAAAAATATGGTATTAAAACCAATAAAATTGGAATCATGGGTTTTTCGGCAGGTGGTCACTTTGCATCAACACTGGTTACGCATTATAACGATCTTAAAATTGCTGATCCAGAAAAGATAGATTTAAAACCAAATTTTGCGGCGTTAATTTATCCTGTAATCAGCTTTGAAGAATCGGTGCATACAGGAACAATGAAAAATTTATTAGGTCCAAATCCTCCTGATAGTTTAAAACATTATTTCTCAGCCAATAAAAACGTAACAAAGAAAACCCCTCCAACTTTCTTTGTACATGCTAAAGATGATAAAACGGTTCCTTTCGAAAATAGTGTTTTAATGAACGAAGCTTTAAAACAAAACAAAGTAGATACCGATATTTATCTTTATGAAAAAGGTGGTCATGGCTTTGGTTTAATTAATAAAACTTCAGAAGTGGATTGGTTTAACTTGCTGGCTGCGTGGATGAAAAAAGAGAAATTTTAATATCTTTGCTGATATTTTAACCTCTTAACCATAAATTTTAATGCAAAAAACACTTAAATGTGTAATGGTGGCCTTTGTAGCCATCGTTGCAATAGCGAGTTGCAAGAAAGAAATTAATTTTAATGCCAAACCCGATCCAAGTGGGAATGGCTGTAAACTTACTAGTTTAAAAGCAGAGCTTGATCTTTTAGGAAGTTATACCATCGCCTTTTCTTATGATGCTTCAGGTAGAATTTCCAAAGCAACTACCGGTGCCGAAACCAATACTTATGTGTATGCGGCTAATAAAATTACAGCAACTGACGAAACTGGTTATAAGGCCGAAATTGTACTGGAAAATGGCAGGGCCGTATCTAGTGGTAGTGCTGGTGCAATTGTGGTTGGTGGCGTTTCTTATGAATACACCCGAAGGTATACCTACAATTCAGATGGGTATTTAATCCAGGTGAAAAATTATTATAATGGTAATTTGTCCTCTACAGATAATTTAACCTATGCAAACGGCAATCTGGTTAAGGCGGTTTCGGTAGATGCAAACCTCGATTATACAGAAACAACAACCTATACTTATTCAACTGACATTGCGGTGAATACCTACGAAATTTCGGATCCACTTTCTTATCATGTCGACTATTTTCCTGGTGGTTATTTTGGCAAACAATCAAAAAATGTACTGTTGAAAAGTTCGACCAAAACAGTTGATGAAAATGGTGATCCACGTACCGAACAGGTATTGAGCTATACTTCTCAATATGATGCAAAAGGTAACGCCACTGCGTTAAGCTTTACAGCCGTATCTAGTTTTTATTCACAAAACGGACCAGTTGAAACAGAAACATATAATGCTAAATATAGCTTAACTTATACGTGTAAATAAAGTCAAAAAACTCCAAAAAGGCCCGGTTGCAATTTTGCTTCCGGGCCTTTTTTGATTCTTGATATTAGCAATAGGATTTAAATTCCTTTTATTGTCTTATCGATTACATCCAGCAAGCCATCCGTATAAGCATCATCGGTGAGTTCCCAGAACATGATGCCGTTTAATTTTTGATCAATAACATATTTTGTTTTTAATGAAATTGATTTTGGATCATCAAAAGTAGCGAGATATTTTGTTTGTGGATTATAATAGTATGGAGCCTGCGCCTGGTCGTCCCAATAATAGCTATATCCATTTTCGACAGAGAACTGTTTTTTAAAATTTTTATAAGAAGCCCCGCTGATAAATTTGGTTGGCTGATATAAACCCTGGTTCGCATCAGCAGTATTTTCGAAAATCCGGGCATAAAATGCAGCGCCGAGTGCAATTTTCTGTGCAGGTACGCCTAAACCGATTAATGCTTTTACGGCATAATCGCCAGATAGTTTTTGTTGCGTGGTGGCATACAATGGTGAATGGTGACCGCTTGTAGTGGCATAACCGCTTACCAGATCATAACTCATTACATTAACCCTATTTACCAGAGGCATTACTTTGTCCCACTCAAAACAAGAATCGATACAGTTTTGGGTACCACCTGCTGCAAAACTGATTTCTGCCTTTTTGCCCAATTTTTTGCGGAGTTCTTTAATCAGTAAAGTGAAATTATGCTTATCGTCTACGGCGTATCTGTGTCCGGGAAAACCCATTACTGCAGGATATTCCCAATCCATATCAATGCCATCGGCATGGAAAAAATCAAGGATTTGTTTGGTGGTTTTGGCAAATGTTTTCCGTCCATCTGCCCTGCTAAATACTTCAGAACAGGCTGCACAACCACTCCATCCACCCATGGCAATCATCACCTTTAAATCTGGATTACGTTTCTTCAATGCGATCATCTTTGTAATCAAAGCAGAATCTTTAGCCGATCTAATGTTTAAACTATCACCTTTTAAGTGCCCAAAGCTATAAATTAGGTGACTGAGTTTTTCTATCGGAAAACTATCTATAACCGAATTTTGCCCCGTATAATAAGCAATAACGTTAGGTTTAACTGTTTTTTGTGCTTTTAGCTGAATACTGAAAAATAATGTCAGAATAACAACTGCAATAAAACGAAATGCAATAGGCTGATGGTTTGGGGTTCTTTTGCGCACGGGTTTGGTTTGAAAGTTTATTTTTCTGCAATAATATCCTGCAGTTCGTTTAATTCGGCAACTTTTTCTGTAGCCCCTGCATTTTCATAGGCTGAAATCAGGTTTCTGATCACACGGCGAATGATATCGGTATTGCTACAAGGCCTGTAATATTCGGGTAGTGCTTCTAAATTAAGCTGACGTAGAAATTGATCAACATCATGTTTGCCGAAGATATTGCCTCGGTTAAAAGCATTGATATAGAAAAGCACTCCGTATTCAGTTCCTTCCTGTTTGCTGTCGTCAATATAGCCCAAAATAAAGTGCTGCGGTAAATTAATCCCATACACAGGAAGGTCTAACTTTTGCGCCAGGGTAGAATAAATAATGGCCAGCGAAATCTGATTGCCTTTTTTACTGTCTAAAACCTGGTTTAAGTAAGAGTTTTGCGGATCGTGGTGATTTTTGGTATTACCTCCAAAGCCATATTGTTGATACAAAACATGGTTAATCAGCTTTACTTTTTCTACGGAGCTCATTTCGTACTGAAGGCCCAACCAAATGTCTCTTTTAATTTCTTCAATCTGGTTAATTACTTTTTGTTCGTCTAAATCGGGATATTGATAGCGGTTGATAATTAATGCACCTTGCAATAAATCAAATGCACCACTTAAATACCATAAGTTTAAGTCTTCTTTAACGGTTTTAAACTGAATCTGGTGTACAATACTCTCAATACGCTCCTGTAATAAGCCATCAAAAGACTGTTCCCAGGCATTTTCTAAAAAATGCACCACCTCACCACCATATTCAAGCAGTTTTTTCTCCACGTGCTGGTATACTTCCTGATCAGGATCGTCCAACAATTTTACTAAAGCACTTATCTCTGCGTTATTTTCCATAAAACATACATACGTTTGCGGCGTTTAATTACTTTTGCAATATTATGCTATTTCAATTTATTACAGATTACCTTAAACACCGTTTAACAGCAAAAAGCCGACATGGAACGCATTCGCCGTTCGTGTATAAGCTAGCTGATGAGGTAATTTACGATTTTACCGACAAATCTGAATACAAAAACATAGAAGAGCAGCGAAAAAAACTTTTTAATGACGATTCGATAATCACTGTTACAGACCTTGGCGCGGGTTCTCATCTCAATAAAAACCGTACAAAGAAGGTGAGTCAGATTGCAAAAAATGCATTAAAAAGTCCGAGGCTGGCCAAGCTGATTTATCGCCTTGCAAAACATACGCAGCCTAAAAGTGCAATAGAATTGGGTACCTGTTTGGGCATAACTACAGCATACCTTGCAAAAACGGATCCTGAAGCAGAGATTATTACCATTGAGGGCTGTCCGCAAACGGCAGAAGTGGCGAAGAAAAATTTCGAGGAGCTGGATTTAAATAATATCGAGCTCCATGTTGGAAATTTTGATCTTATTTTGCCCGATATTATTGCAAAGCAGCCAAGTTTAGACTTTGTTTATATTGATGGAAATCACCGTAAAGATGCTACCTTAAATTATTTTAAATGGTGTCTGCCTAAAGTTAATGAAGATTCCTTGTTAATTTTTGACGATATTTATTGGAGCGAAGGCATGAAAGAAGCCTGGACCGAGATTAAAAACCATCCTGATGTAACCATAACGGTAGATTTATTTTGGATTGGCCTGGTTTACTTTAAAAAAGGGCAGGCGAAAGAACATTTTAAGCTTAAATTCTAAAAAATAATGACAGTTGAACCGAAATTAGAAGGAATTCAGAAAAGATCAGCCTTATTTATCCTGTTGATCAGCCTTTTTTCGGGGATCGGTTTTTATTTGATTTCGCTTTTATTCAAAATGAGCATGCTTACGCATATCATGTTTGGTTGGGATTTTTTCTGTTTGATTCTGATTACGCTGCATTGGTACATGTTTTTTCATACTTCAGCCGCCGAAACACACCTCAAAGCTAAAATGCAGGATGAAACCAGGGGCGAAATTTTTGCAATCGTAGTCGTTTCTACTTTTGCCGGTTTGCTAGCTGTAATTTTGGTGTTAATTAACAAAGAAATAAAGCCATTGGATTTGGTTATTGCCATTTCGGGCATGTTTTTATCGTGGTTTTTGGTTCATACAACTTTTAGCATGCGTTACGCACACCTTTACTACGGCGGTAAGCATAAAAAAACTGCTGATAAGAAAGGAACAGGGCTTGAATTTCCGGGTGATGATGAACCCGATTTTATCGATTTTGCCTATTTTTCCTTTGTGCTCGGAATGACTTTTCAGGTTTCCGATGTCGAAATTTCAAGTAGAAAAATCAGGAGGCTTTCCCTGCTTCATAGTTTAATCGCCTTTATTTTCAACACCGTTATTGTAGCCTTAACCATTAATGCGTTAGCTGGTTTAAGCAAATAATTTTTGATGTGGGTTGGGGTGTTAAATTCCGAATAACTACAGAACTTTTTCTCTTGGTTCACTTGTATGGATTTTTTTGGAAATGAGCATTCCAAAGCTTTTGGCGGGTTTCTCTCCCGCACTCTATTCTTTCCGGTGAAAAACCTGAACCACTTCGATCGGGTTTAGGTACAAAGGATATATGCCTTTGGCTCCATGTTAGGAGCAGATGATCCTGAATAGTTTTATAAGGATAACAATTACTAAAGATGAGAGTCGAAATTTCAAATCCCAACTAGTGAAAAAGCGAAGAATCACAGTCTGTGGTTTCAAATAAAATGATTAATATTATTTTATCTATCTATAAATCAGCATTTTATTTATATTAACTGATGTTTCAGTCATGTAACTTGTTTTTTAGTTGTAAAACTGAAAAATAAGTTATAGATTTGGTTATGGAAGAATTAACCAAAGCTGAAGAGCGCATTATGCAGGTTTTATGGAAGCTGCAAAAAGCCTTTGTTAAAGATATTATCGATGAGCTTGAAGAAGAACCAAAGCCACCGTATAATACCATTTCGTCTATTGTAAGGCTTTTGGAGAAAAAAGGTTATGTAAATTATAAGGCTTACGGCAAAACATATGAGTATTTTCCGGCCATCACGAAAGATGAATATGCCAAAACCACTTTTTCAAAATTGTTTTCAGGCTATTTTGATAATTCTCCCACTAGTCTTTTATCATTCATGGTAAAAGAAGAAAAACTCAGTGAAAAGGATATAGAAGAAATTAAAAAAATCATTAATCAAGATGGAAAGCCATGATTTTAATCTACTTGTTAAAGGTTTCGGCATGTACGCTGGTATTTTTTACTGTTTATCAATTACTGCTGGCCAAACTCACTTTTTTTAACCTGAACCGTGCTTATTTATTAGTTATGCTGGTGCTGAGCTTCAGTATTCCGGCAGTTACCATTCAAAACCTGCACGAAGTAGCCGCTACAGAGCAGCAAAGTCCTGCTAAAATAGCGTACAGCAATGATGGATTTATAGAGCAGGATGGTGAAGCACAAGAAAGCACAATTGGCAAACCTGTAAATTGGGATCGGATTTTGGTTTACACCTACAGTTTGATTTTAGCCCTTCTTGTTTTTCGGATGCTGTTTATGATGCTTCGAATCCGGATGCAATTGCAAAAACAAACGGTGGGCCAACAAGGGGTTGTTGTATTGGTTAATAAAGATTCGACAATAAAAAACTGTTCCTTTTTTAATCAGATCATTGTTGATGAATCACTCGGTGCTATAGAAAAACACCTTGTTATTAAACACGAATCTGTACATGTAAATCAGTTTCATTCTGCTGATAAACTATTAATCAATCTCATTGCAGCAGTTCTTTGGTTTAACCCTGTTGTTTATTTCTGGAGGAATGCCATCGACCATAATCATGAATTTTTGGCCGATCGCGAAACATCAAAAGTTGCCGATAAAAAGGCCTATGCTTCTTTGCTTTTAAAGCTTGCTATGCCAGCGCAAAAATTAGTCATCAACAGTTTTAGTAAACTTCCACTAAAAAATAGAATCATGATGTTATACAAAGAACCCAATGAAAAACTTAAAAAGCTGGCCTATTTAGCTATCATTCCTATTGTATTCATCTGCTGCATGGCTTTTGTAAACCGCGAAGAAGTTTTTGTAGAAAAAAAAGTAACTATAGATGGAATTAAAAACACTGAAAACAAGGCTTCGGCTGATGCACCAACAATACCTAATGTTTATGCCTTGAAATACCTGAGTAGTGATATAAAGGTTAATCCAAATGCAAACTCTGCTTTTAAAGCAATAAAACCGATATTGATTGTTGATGCTGGTCATGGTGGAAAAGACGGTGCGGTTGCTGCTTTAGATGGACAAAAAGAAAAAGATCTGAACCTTAGGGCTGTAAAGATTTTGCAGGAAGAAGCCGCAAAAAGGGGAATAAAGGTAATTTTGACAAGAACTAAGGATGAATACATGAAACTTAGCGATCGGTTGCCCAAACAGGAGGCTACAGCATTTATTTCCATCCACCATAATGCAACACCCGCCAATGAAGCCGCACCTTTTCCTGGTATTGAAGTGTATGTTTCTCAGTTGAACGGTAATATTAAAATTGCGGAAGATTTAGGTGCTGGTGTATTAAGCAAACTAAAACAATTGAATGGATTGGAAGTAAGGGATTCGTTAAAAAATGCCAATCTGTTATTGCTGCGCGAATCGAAAGTGCCGGCTATTTTAATTGAGCTTGGAAACATTTCCGACCGTAAAATATTGGATTATATTAATCAGGAAAAAAACATCAGAATGATCAGTAACCTGATTTTGGATGGATTTGTTGCTTTTTCTAAACGTGGTTGCTAAATAAATTATAACAATGGAATGGTTAACCTATCTGCTTAAAGTTACGGCCTGTACAGTATTGTTCTTCGGGTTTTATCTGCTGGTTTTAAGAAAACTGACATTCTTTAAGATCAATCGATTTTATTTATTGATTACCCTGTTGCTTAGTTTTATTATTCCGGCTTTACAGTTTGAAGTTGAACGCAATATGCCTAGGCTAGAAACTGAACTTGAAGGCATGCCAGAATTAAAACCAATTCATCCTGCTCCTATACAACTTATTCAGCCCATAGTAGTTGAATATCAACCAGAGGTAACACCTAAAATTGATTGGTTAACTTTAATGCCTTATGCCTATGGAAGCATCGCGCTGATTTTACTACTCATTTGTGTATGGCGATTGTTCATTTTGCTTAGGCATACAGGCACTTATACCAAAAATAATAACGGTTTAAAGTTGATTGATAAGGCTAAAGGTTTTACCAATTGTTCCTTTTTTAATTACGTTTTTATTGATGGGAGTACCTTAGGTGAATTAGATTTAAAGGTTTTGCTCAAACATGAAGAAGTGCATGCGAAGCAATACCATTCTATTGATAAAATACTGCTGATGATCTGTAAATCGGTTTTATGGTTTAATCCGGTTATTTATTTCTATGATAAAGCTTTAGAGCAGGTGCATGAATATGAGGCTGATGAATTTACTTCTGCCAACTTTGGTAATCAGACTTATGCCAACCTGTTGTTAAAACTCGCGATTAGTAAAAGTAATATGCCGTTGATTCACAATTTTGTGAAAAGCCCGATCAAAGACCGCATTAAAATGTTGTTCCACTCGAAATCTAAAAACATGAAAAAATTCAGGTACTTATTGGCCGTTCCTGTTGTTATGGGATTAATCTGGCTATTTGCCGTGCAAGTGATATATGCGCAGCATATAAATGATGACAGCAAACCTTCGAAAAATTTCTACCAGGGAATGCTAAAAGGCAAAGTGCTTAACACTAAGAAAGAAGCCATCGGTTTATACACGTTTGATTTATTAGCTGAGGGAAAGATTTATCCGATTGAAGCCACCATTTTTAAAGATAAAATTAAAGTTGGCGACGAGCTTATTGTCTACATCGACGCTAAGGGCTTTAATATGAAAAAAATGGATAAAAACGGTAAAGTTATTGCCGAAGCTAAAGGACCAATCTATACTGCAACAAGGGTAACAACTTTAACAGGAGTTTTACTTTACGAACGAAAGATAGAAAACCATGCCTTTTTATACGAAGCAAATAAAGCACGTTCTGCCTCATCCACAATTAAATCGATAACAAAAGGTGTGAATGGTAATATCGAAAAAATTGTTTTAAACGATGGCTTTTTTACCATCAATTTAAACCTTGCTACTCAAAATATAAAAAATAGCGATTTTAAAATTGGCGATCGGGTGCTGGCTAAGTTTATTGGCGAGAAATTGGTATCGAAGAACACTTATACTACAGATAAATTGATTGTATTATATTCTGAACCTAAAAAGTATACGATTAAAAATGAAGCACTTTATAATCGCTTTTATTTTGGTGATGGGAAACAAAAAATAGTTGCAGTAAAAAATGAACCGGCCAAAATATCAGGGCCTGTAGAGCCTAAAATTATCTCTTTTTCTAAAATAACCGGAGATGTGAAGCATAAAATCTCTTATATGGAGAATGCGGTTATCGATATTATCAACTGCAGGCTGGAAGCTAAATATGTTGAATTAGACAGGGCAAACAATAAAATGACCGCTAAAAATGCAGTTTTGAAGGCTAATGAAGGCGGATCAGCTACAGCTAAAATAATAGTATTCGATCTCAGTAATGGAACTTATGTTGCAGAAAGCGGCAATCGTAATTTAAAGGTTTCGGATGGAGATGACCCTGATTTGCAAAGGATTAGGGACTCTTTAACGAAAGTAGAAGAATCAGGCATTGATAAAATCAAAAATCTGATTTCGCCAACCAATAAAAAACAAAATGAATCAATTAATAATCATTTTTTTAAGGACAAGAAATTATCTTTTTCATCTGATTCTGTTAAGCTTAGCAAAACTAAATTGATTTATCATTATACAGGAAACGTTAAAATAGAAAACGATGGATTAACTATTCTAGCTTCTGATGCCATATACGTTAAAAATTTGAATACGCTTAATGCCAGGAAGGTAAAATTATTATCTAAAGATAAGCAGAGCATAATTTCAGCTGATTCTATTACTTTGAATGTTGAAAATTCGAAGATTAAAATATTTGGGAAAAAAGATTGAAAAGTTAATGTTCTATAAAATCTTAGCTGTCATAATTATAGTTTTCACTTTTTTATCCTCAAGTGCTCAAATCAAGCTCTCTGGTATAATAACAGATCAAGAGGATAAAACTTTACCGTATGTTACCGTTAAAATTATAAGCGCTAAAAATCAGGTTAATTACACACAAACTGATAGTGCCGGATTGTATCATTTTAATAATTTACGAGCCGGAAAATATGTAATCGCTTATTCAGTAATCAATTATAAAGCAGAAAATAGGGCACTCACTTTAAATGCTGATACAATAATTAATATTCAACTTAATGCAAGTTTAAACGCCCTTAAAGATGTTCAGATAGATGCTAAAAAGGTTTTAATTGAAAAAAAGATCGACCGTACAATTTTTAATGCGGAGCATAGTGTATCTGCAATTGGTACAGATGCTTTAGAACTGCTTGCTAAAGTGCCCGGCGTAAGGGTTTTAAACGATAAGGTTTCTTTAGTGGGTAAAGGAGAGGTAAATGTTATGATTAACGATAAACTGGTGGTATTATCAGGTGATGAGTTATCTAATTATTTAAAATCGATCCCTTCAGCCAATATATCCAAAATTGAAATCATTACCAATCCGCCTGCCAAATATGATGCACAGGGAAATAATGGTTTGATTAATATTTTGATGAAGAAAGTGGCTAATAATGGTTTTAAAGGCTCAATTAACACGGCTTTAACCAAAGCGAGTTATTTTACCGCATCAACAGGAGCAAATTTAAGTTACCGCGAAAATAAAATTACAGTTTCCGCTAATCTGAATTTCAGAAAAGGATCGCTGGTGCCATTTGAACAAAGCGATGTATTTTATCCCACCCAAACCTGGAACATTGTAAATAAGGATAGAAATTTTAGAACTGTACCCAGTGGGCAGGTTGGAATTGATTACCAAGCCTCGCCAAAAACAGTATTGGGTTTATCGTATAATGGCGGACTTACCAATTTTCATTCTGAAGAAAACATTAAAACCAAAGTTTACAACAAAACAGGAAATTTAGATTCTGTATTGAATGCTGATGCCAATGCCATCATCGAGTCTCATTATCATTCAGCAAATATTTACTTAAAACAAAATTTAGATTCTACCGGAAAACAGTTAACAGTTAATGGCGATTGGTTTACCTATGTTGACGATAAAAGCAGGTTTTTTAACAATACCAGTTATTTTCAAAGTGGATTAATAATCCCGGGTTCGTTTGCCGAATATCTCTCTACCAGTAAACAAAATATAGATTTATATACTTTAAAAGCTGATATCGATCTGCCTTATAAAACCTTTAAAGTTTCATTCGGTACAAAACTGAGTATGATTAAAAACCAAAGCGATCTTGCTTTTTATCAGTTTCGGAACACGGTTTATGAAGTTGATCCTGCACAAAGTAATGTTTTTAACTATCAGGAAAATACCCAGGCTTTATATATCAACTATAATAAAACCTCAAAGCAGTGGGATTTTCAAGCCGGATTAAGAGGCGAATATACCCAGGTTGATGGTAAATCAGCTGACGATCAAAACCGGAACAAGTATTTTAGGTTATTTCCTACAGTTTATTTAGTTTACCGGGCGAATGATAAGAATACTTTTTCAATCAATTATGGCCGGCGGATAAACAGGCCCGCTTACCGCAAATTAAATCCTTTCCGCTGGTACAATAATCAGTATGCATATGCTGAAGGAAATCCTTTTTTACAGCCGTCTTACAATGATAATATAGAGATTTCACATAGTTATAAAAGTTTGTTAACTACTTCGCTATCATTTAGTTATACTGCAAATGGTTTTAATGATATTAATTTTATTAATGTGGCCACTAATATTCAGTCTGCTAAGCCTGTAAATTTTATTACAGGTTATCATTATCAATTGAGTAATATGGTAAATCTTAATCCTGTAAAGTGGTTAGAGAGCATTAATCAGCTTGATGTTTATTATGATATTTCCAATTCAAATATTCCTGAAACTCAAAACAATCTTAAAGGATTTGGTGCTTACTTTTCCAGCTTAAACCAGTTTGCCTTTAATCAATCAAAAACCATTTTAGGCGAAGCCAGCTTTTGGTATCAATTCGCCTCTGTTGATGGATTAAATAGAAATAAGAGTCAATATAATGTCGATTTGGGGATTAAAGCATTATTATTCCACAAAAAGATGCAGGTTGCTATTTCAGCTACTGATGTATTAAAAACAAACCAGTATAGGTATAGTAGTTTAATTAATGATATTAAACAAGAATACAATAATTATTACGATAGCCGCCAGTTAAGAATCACTTTCCGTTACAATTTTGGCAATGATAAGATTAAACAACAGGATCGGAAGTTGGGAAATGAAGAGGAGCGAAGGAGGAACAATTAGGTGATTTTGATGCTGTTTTAGAGTTAAAAATCCTTCATCTACGCTACCATTAGCAGGCTTTAGTAAAGCGGGTGCTTTCTGTGTTCCCGTGGCAAAAACTGATCTGTGTAGATCGGTGGCTAAAACGCCTCCGCTAAGCTAATATAAAACCCTGCCTGGCGTTTTTCATTTGGTAGTTTTTCTCCTATACCATAATCCAAACGAACACTCAAACCTTTGGCCGGATCGAAAAAGTAACGCCCGCCAACACCAAAGTTTGGTTTCAAACCATCGCCATTAAATTCACCATTTGCAAATACTTTACCCGTACCTGCAAAAGCTACAATTCCAAAACGGTTCATAAAACGATAACGTATTTCTGCTTGTGCGGCCATTAAGTTTTCGTCGCGGTATCGGCCACTGTAATAACCCCGCATCATTTGGTCGTTACCCAATTGTTGTAATAAATAAAATGGGGTGTTTTTGCTTTGTATGGTATAAAATATGCCCTGAACCCCTAAAACCACTTTAGGTAGTAAACTGAAGAAACCACGTAGATCTAGCTTAATTTGGGAACCGTTAAAACTTTCGCCACCAAAAAAATCGGGTGCATATTGATACGTTGCCCTTCCAAAAAAGCCTTTTGTTGGGTAATTATTGCTATTCCGGGTATCGTAACTTTGCGATGCACCAATCCAGGCAACTGAACCACCATCTTTATCTAAAATTTGTGGGTTTGTACTATATATACCACCAGGTTCCTTATCTGTAAAATGATAGTTCTCAAAACCAAGCGAAACACCTGTATAGGCTTGAGGTAAAGTATTCATTTCAGCATCAAAAAGTGTTTTAAATATCTTTTGGTCCAATTTATCTTCATCAGTCTTTTTTGCGTCGTTGCCAATGCCATAAAAATTAAAAGGCTGGTTTTTGAAACGGATATCGCCAATAAAATGATATTTATTTCCTTTTGTCCACATATCGCCTTTAAGCATAAAATTAGCCGTTTTTTTAGTCGAGTATGTTGTGTTTAAGGCAAAATTTGAACTGCGGTTCAGTGTATCTTTACGGTCTATGTAAAAAGAATAAATGGCTCCAACACCAAATTCAAAACCTGTTTCCTGACTATAACCAAAAGCCGGTAATGGCAAAAAGCTCGCTTTACGGGTGGTATCTTTTTCGTTTGAGAGCATTTTCCTGATCAGTTTCATTTGTGCGAATGAACTTCCTGAAATGAGCGCGAGTAAAATAATTAGATAATATTTTTTCATCACGACAAAGAAAAGGAAATTTAATTATAGTTTATTTGTTCGATAGTCATTTGTTATTTGGTCAATGGTTCAGTTAGTTCATGGTTCATTGGTGCCTGAAATTGCCAACTGTACTGTTGTTTAACTGGTTTAAAACTTGGAATTAAATATCCCGATTAAGTAATTTGTTTTACATAGATTCTAAAACAAGTTCAGGAAGATGATCGCTAGGCTTTGTTCAGTACTAGCAGTCACCTAAACCGGATTGAGAAAGGCCCCGATACAAAGGCGAGTACCGGAAACCGGATTACCTTTAATAATAGCTGCTGCAACTGCTTTTCAAAAAATATCCTTAGACTACGCTCAGGATGACAATCGCGAGGGAAATGCGCCTTTTGATTTTAATCGACTTTGTACTGAAAACTATTGACTTTGGACTAATTTAACGCTAAACGCAAAGCCCCAAGCGTAAAACGCTTTTACCTTTCGGCCGAAATGCCTATTTTTGCGGCAAAACAATACAAAACGAAATGAGCAATACTAGAGGACCAATATCTCAGTTTATGGAGCGTAATTACCTCCATTTTAATGCTGCGGCAATGATGGATGCGGCTAAAGGGTACGAAACGCATTTAGATGAAGGTGGCAAAATGATGATCACACTTGCTGGTGCAATGAGTACTGCAGAATTGGGAATTTCACTTGCAGAGATGATCCGCCAGGATAAAGTGGCTATTATTTCTTGTACCGGAGCCAACCTGGAAGAAGATATTATGAACCTGGTTGCACACTCACATTATAAACGTGTTCCAAATTACCGCGATTTAAGTCCGCAGGATGAGTGGGACTTATTAGAAAATCATTATAACCGTGTTACCGATACCTGTATTCCTGAAGAAGAGGCTTTCCGTCGTTTGCAAAAACACATTCAAAAAATATGGATGGATGCTGAAGCTGCAGGAGAGCGTTATTTTCCACACGAATTTATGTATAAAATGCTTTTAAGTGGAGATTTGGAACAATACTACGAAATTGATCCAAAAAACTCGTGGATGCTTGCTGCTGCTGAAAAGAATTTGCCTATTGTGGTTCCGGGATGGGAAGATTCTACAATGGGTAATATTTTCGCTTCATACGTGATGAAAAAAGAGCTTACTGCCACTACTGTGAAAGGTGGAATTGAATATATGGGTTGGTTAGCTGATTGGTACATTGCAAATAGCGGTGGCAAAGGGATTGGTTTCTTCCAGATTGGTGGAGGTATTGCCGGAGATTTCCCGATCTGCGTGGTGCCAATGCTTTATCAGGATATGGAAATGGAAAATATTCCTTTCTGGAGTTACTTCTGCCAGATCTCTGATTCTACAACTTCTTACGGATCATATTCTGGTGCGGTACCGAATGAAAAAATCACCTGGGGTAAACTCGATATCAATACGCCTAAATTTATTGTAGAAAGTGACGCAACAATAGTAGCGCCGCTGATGTTTGCCTGGATATTAAAACAATAAACGTAACATTTTAATAAACCAAATTGGTTTCTGGTATGCCCATTTAAGATCTCGGATCGAAAATGGGCATTTTTGTGCCCTCAATGGTTAGAAATGACATTTGTTTAGAATGATTATAAATTGTATTTCCAGTCACTATTATGTCATGGGATTTATTAATAAGTTATACTTTTGTTCAAGTTTTGATGGGGCTATCTGGGCTCAGGCATCAATTTCACAACAAAAAGTAAATTAAATAAGTATAAAGTGTTCATTATGAGAGATATCTCGATGATTTTAAAAAGCGTTTGGAAGTCGTTATTCGTATTTTCAGCAATTTCCGTAATAGCGGTTTGTACCGTAAATGCGCAGGATGCTAAAGAGGGAAGGACGCTTTTCAAAGCAAAATGTTCTTCGTGCCATGCGTTAGATCACAAAGTTATTGGTCCGGCATTAGAAGGAGTAAGCGATCGTCACCCTGAAGCGTTCCTGTTAAAATGGATTCCAAACAACGCCGCAATGATTGCTGCCGGAGATCCTGCAGCTGTTAAATTATTTAACGATAACGGTAAAGTAGCAATGACTACCTTCCCTGAGTTAGATGAAACAAAGGTAAAGGATATCTTAGCATACATTAAAGAAGGTGAGCCAAAACCAACTGGTGATGCTGCTGCGGCTGCTGCTCCAAAAGATGAATCTACTTCAGGTTTATCAATTGTTGGTATTGTGGCAATCGTTGTATTAGCTGTTGTTATTTTGGTAATCTTAGGTCGTGCGTCTAAATTGTTAGAGCGTTTGATCTTACAGAAACAAGGTATCGAGATTGAAGAAGAAGTGCCATTAAAAGTTGGTGTGCGCAAGATGTTCAAAAACAAGAAATTTGTGATGTTCTTTATCTTGTGTTTAATCATTGCTTTAGGCTCTTGGGGTTGGATGGGCATGTGGAATACTGGTGTTCATACCGGTTACCAACCTGTACAGCCAATTAAATTCTCGCATGAGTTGCACGCTGGTATCAATCAGATCGATTGTCAGTATTGCCACAACGGAGCATTTAAATCTAAAAACGCTACTATTCCTTCATTAAATGTTTGTATGAACTGCCATAAAGCTGTTCAGGCAAGAGACAAATATGATGGTGAGATTTCTCCAGAGATCAAAAAAATATACAATGCTTTAGGTTACGATCCTGAAACGCAGAAATACGACGAAAGTAAATCAAAACCAATGGAGTGGGTACGTGTACACAATCTTCCTGATTTTGCTTACTTCAACCACTCTCAACACGTAGTTGTTGCAGAAGATGCAATTCGTAAAGCAAAAGGATTACAACCAAATGAGCCTGTATGTTTCGCTTGTCACGGTCCGGTTAATACAATGGAAGAAATTTATCAATATTCTCCGTTAACCATGAAATGGTGTATTAACTGCCATAAAGAAACAGATATTTCTGGTCAGAAAAACAATGCTTTCTACGCTAAGGTTATCGAAGCGCACGAGAAAATTAAAAAAGGCGAGAAAATCACACCAG